>ERZ791923.323-NODE-323-length-76136-cov-20.499809_pt1 | contig 76136 bp, 129 predicted proteins | sample MGYA00510133_ERZ791923 | MGnify/ENA primary metagenome ERZ791923 (study PRJEB30046, sample SAMN00792106) | human gut metagenome | study: EMG produced TPA metagenomics assembly of the A metagenome-wide association study of gut microbiota in type 2... | reverse complement strand
AAACTGTTCAGCGGCAACCAACACCGGAAACTGTTCAGCGGCAACCAACACCGGAAACTGTTCAGCGGCAACCAACACCGGATACCGCTCAGCGGCAACCAACACCGGAAACTGTTCAGCGGCAACCAACACCGGATACCGCTCAGCGGCAACCAACACCGGAAACTGTTCAGCGGCAACCAACACCGGATACCGCTCAGCGGCAACCAACACCGGATACCGGTCAGCGGCAACCAACACCGGATACCGCTCAGCGGCAACCAACACCGGATACCGGTCAGCGGCAACCAACACTGGAGATCAGTCAGCGGCAACAGTAGAAGGAAAAGAAAGCGTCGCAATGGCCATTGGATACAATTCTAAAGCTAAAGGTTCGCTTGGATGCTTTATTGTACTGGCAGAATACAAAAATCTGGGACGTGAATACCACATCGTAGATGTGAAAAGTGCAAAAGTTGACGGTAAAAAGATTAAGCCAGATACATTCTACAAACTCATTAACGGCGAATTTGTAGAAGCAGATAAAGAGTAAGAAAGCCCTGCGGGTGCGACCACACCACGCAGAGCCGTGTATCTAACTTGATTAGGAAGTTAAATACAGGTTAAGTATATCACACCTTCCTGTATTTATCAATAAATAATTTAGGAGGGCATTTTTTATGTCAAACACACACACATCCAAAACACAGAAGCCTCTTGCAAGCGAGATTATTTCTGATCTGGAGACAGATATTGAGAAACTCGAAGCAAGAAACCAGAAACTTAGCAACATCATTTTGAAACAAGCAGCACTCTTTATCGAGGTGTTACTACTTTTAAACGAAGAAGGTGATTTGAAAAATGAAGATGCGTGATGAGAACCAGGTACTGTTGTCCGGTGATATCCCGGCAGGGTTTGCTTTTTCTCATGAAGAATGTGGCGGCCGGAAAATGTACATCGGAGACATGATTATATTCAGAAAAGGCAACCCTATTTACGATATTCTTCCGGTGATTGTGCCGGAAGAAATGTACCGGGAAGGTACAGAACATCTTGTTTACGTAATCGGAGAAATGCGTAGCAGAAGAATTTGGGATGGGGAACGAAAAACGACATTAAACTACATCAGAGCTATAGATATCAAATATCTGGAAAAACCAGAGGAAAACGATGCAAACGAAGTTTGCCTGATCGGAGAGAGTGCATTTGAACCGGTATCTGTAAAAGAGTGCAAAAAAAAGAAGTTTTCCAGAGTTATTCTGAATGTAAAAAGAAGCAAGAGAAGTAATGAGACAAAATTTGACAGTATTTGTTGTCAATTCTGGAATGAAAATGCAGAGCTGGCAGCAGGATTGAGACAGGGGCAGAAAGTAAAAGTATCCGGAAGATTTCAGAGCTACGAGAAAAAGGGATGCGATTTGCAGGAACAGGTATATGTATATGTGAACAGCTTGGAGGTTTTGAAGTGACAAAAGTTGAATTGAAGGAAATGACACTGACCGATTTTAAAGGTCAGCCAGAAAAGAAAGCAACATTCGGGCACAGAACGATCGTATCCGGTCCGAACGGATGCGGAAAAACCACACTGGCAGACGCCTTTATGTGGGTATTCTGTGACAAGGACTACAGTTTAAAGAGTAACCCAGATATAAGGCCAGATGATGGCAGAGAATGCTTGCCAAGAGTTGACATTGACCTTGTGATTGACGAAAAACCAGTAAGCGTAGCGAAGTTCCAGAAACGCACAGAAAGCAAGCCAAAGGACGGAAAGCCAGGAAAGGTTGCATTGTCAAATAAATATGAAATCAACGGCGTTCCAAAAGCTGAAAGAGATTTTAAGGCTGATTTAAAAGAGAGAGGATTTGATTTTGACAATTTCCTGATGTTGTCCCACATGGAAATCTTCACAGACCTGAAAGATGCAGATGCCAGAAAAATTCTGTTTTCCATGTCAGACGGTGCCGGGAAATCAGATTTAGAGATTACCAAGACAGTTCCAGATTGCGCCGAACTGGTACCACTTCTGGAAAACTACAAGGCAGATGAAATTAAAGCCATGAACAGCGCAACGCTGAAAAAGGCAGAAGAACAATTAAAAGCCATTCCAAACCAGATCATCGGTATGGAACAGTCAAAGGTTGACGCTGATCTTTCCGAATTGGAATTGCAGAAGAACGCCTTGCAGGAACAGATTTCAGACCTCGAAAAGCAGATTGCACAGGCAGGGAACGAGAAAGCCGAAGAGATTAAAGCGGAACTGGCAGGGTTAAGAACCAAACTGTTAGAGATAGACTCAAAGGCTAAAGCAGACTTGTTAGAGCAGAAATCATCGGTTTGCAATAAAGTTAGCACTCTTGAATTAGACAGGAATGTCAAAACATCAGAGTTGAACAGAAAGGCTTCTGCATTGGAGTACCTGAGAGCACAGAAAAAAGATCTTCTTGAAAAATTGCAGAACGCCAGAACGCAATATCCCAAAATCAAAGATACAGAATGGGACAACACAGCTTTGGAATGCGTTAAATCTGAGACATTCAAGGACGCGGATACCATTTGCCCGACTTGCGGTCAGAATCTTCCACCTGAGCAGATTGAACAGTTAAAGAGCAGATTCGAGCAGAAGAAGCAGGAAAGAATCAATCAGCAGTTAAAAGCCAAGGAAGAATGGGAACAGGACAAGAAACGCAAACTTGATGAAATTATTCAAGTTGGTAATAAAGCGTCAGCGGATATGAAAGAAGCGCATAAGCAGGAAGAAACTCTTACATCCGAGATTTCTAAACTGACAGATGAATTAGAGCAGATCAAGACTTCTCTTGATGCAGAAAATAAGAATCTGGAAGCTATACCGAAAGAGCCAGACTTATCAGGAAATGCCGAATATCAGCAGATTCTTGCATCAATCAAAGAGAAACAGCAGGAGCTTAATTCTCTGGACGATGGTAAAGAAGCAAAGAAACAGTTTTCGGAGAAGTTATCCGGAAAGAAACAGGAATTGGAAGTAGTCAACCAGAAAATCGGAGAAGCCAACAACAATGTCCGAATTGACGAGCAGATTGAGAAACTTCAGGAAAACCAGAAACAGTACGCACAGAATAAAGCTGACGCACAGATGATTCTGGACGAATTAAAATCACTGAGCATGGCAAAGAATACAGCCCTTGAAGATGCAGTAAATAAGTATTTTGACGGAGTTAAAGTAAAACTGTTTGATACACAGAAGAACGGCGAAGTCGTAGATGCTTGCATCTGGTACGTGCAGGACAAGGACGGCAACTGGAAGAAACTGATCGGGAACGCCAATACAGCCCTGATGATGAAAGGCAAAATTGCTATCATGGACGGCTTGCAGAAGTTTTATGGCGTGAGTTATCCGATTTTTGTTGACTGTGCGGCAGAACTGGACAACAGCAGTCTGGCAGGTATTAAGGCAGATGCGCAGTTGATATTCTTGAAAGTTGCTGAGGGGGATATGACAGTAACGGAAGTTTAATAATTATCAGAAAAGGAGAATTGTTATGGCAAACAAAACACAGTTAGCAACAGCAGGAGAACAGCAGGCAGCAGTCGTAATCAATAATTCATTCATTGATGGTCTGACTAAACAGCTTGAAGAAAAATGCAAATATGGTCTTTCTTTTCCAAAAGACTATAATCTCAGCAATGCACTTATGGGAGCATATCTGGTTTTGAAAGAAACAAAAGATAGAAACAACAAACCAGTTTTGGAATCTTGCACATCTACTAGCATCGCAAACAGTCTTATGAATATGGCAACCCTTGGCTTGTCAGTTCAGAAAAAACAGGGCTATTTTATCGCTTACGGCGGTCAATGCCAGTTCCAGAGGTCGTATTTCGGAAACATTACAATCGCCAGAAGATATGGAATGAAAGATATCCATGCTGAGATCATCTATGATGGTGACAATTTCAAATACCACATTGAAGATGGGAACAAAGTTCTTGATATTCATGAGCAGGACTTTATGAACATTGACAACGATAAAATTCTTGGGGCTTATGCAGTTATTCAGATGGAAGATGGAACGAAGCATCTGGAAGTAATGAATATCAAGCAGATTAAGCAGGCTTGGAAGCAGGGCTACGGTTTCAAAGAAGATGGAAATGGAACACATCAGAAATTTACTGACCAGATGGCAAAGAAAACTGTTATCAATCGTGCATTAAAGCAGATTATCAATAGCCATGGTGATGTTTTCGTTCAGGAAGTTGAGGAAGCTACAGAAGAAATCCCAAAACAGGACATCATCGAACATGAAGTTGCTTATGAAATCGAACAGAACGCCAACGCAGAAGAATTTATCCCAGACGAACCAGTAGCAATCGAAGAACAGCCTAAACAGACAACGGTCGCAGAAGTCGTAAAGACTGCCGAGAAAGAACCAGTTCCGGCAGCAGGCAAACAGGAAACAGAGATTCCAGATTTTATGAAGCCAGAAGAGATGTGATCGCATATGATGTACTTCGACTGCATCAATTTTGATCGGTGCGACTCAGGAAAGTTTGGAAAATATATGGCTTGTATCGGGCGGTGTGAAAACTGCCCGTACTATGAGTCAGTAAAAGACTATTTCGAGAAACGAGGCGAGAACTATGAGGATTATATCGCAGAACGGAAAGATAAATATTCCGTATGAAATGACAGCGTTGCTTGTTTCAGACAACTACATACAGGCGGTATTTGCCGGAGGAATACAGCAGAGTCCATATGTGATGGCAATGTACTCGACACAGGATAAATTACTGAGCGCATTGGATGCGCTTGACGAAAAATTCATTGTAAGCAGAGGTAATGGGATATTTAGATTCCCGGAGAATGATGAAGTATAAATTTTTGATACAGAAAAGAGGGAATTATGAGTTATAGCAGTTTAGTAGTTATCACTTCGGATTATTATGGAAAAGAAAAGGAAATTTTTAGAAATTCATGGTTATTTTCACCTATCATCTGGGATGTTTTAGCTGAGAAGTATATTCCTTATGAAGAACTTTTTAAATACGGTTTTAAGCGAAACTTAATTCACGACCGAAAACTTTTCAAAGAGCTTAATAACATTATAAATGGCTGTCAGGACACACCAGATCGTATTTTATGGGAACTGTCTAATCAGCAGATATTCTTCACAAAAGATAAAGATTTTATCGAAGAGTGTATTTATGCCTTTCTTAAACAGAATGAAAACTACTGCACCGATTATGACAGTGAAAACCACATTGCAGTTCTAAAAATCAAACATATTCTGGAAAGGTTTTGCGATATTGCACATCATATCAAATCGCTTGAAGCAGAAGAAACTCCATACTTTGTGTTCAAAAATACATCGGTTGACGATAGTGTATCTAATTGGTTCTCTTGCTTTAATGAGAATACCGGGAAATGGGAATATTCTAAGTTAAGTGAAAACAAAAAATTTTGTGCAGAATTTGTAGTGATTGAGGATAACAAAATAAAGAAATTTATCAGCAATCTGGATTACAAATATTAAGGTAAAAACAATGTAGAAAGCGAGGTGATTCAAAATGTTCATGCGAGTAATAAATACAGGAAGTCAGCCGGGAAACTGCTATGCGCTTAAATCTGAATCTGGTGAAACATTGATTCTGGATTGTGGATGTAGATATTCAGAGATTCTAAAAGGAATTTCCTACAGGATATCAGAAATTTCGGGATGCCTGCTAACCCATGAACACGGTTAAGGAGATCACCGAAAATCGTTTAAGGAAATCCTTAATGCAGGAATCCCGATTTACACCAACGATGAGACAGAAGAACATATAAAAATCATCTCCGGAGAGCTGATGATCGGCTTACCAGAAAAGAAACCAAAGGACATAGGTTCGTTCCGGATAACGCCGTTCTACGTCCCGCACGACAATACACCAAACTTCGCGTACCTGATATCTCATGAAGAATGTGGACGACTGATATATGCGACAGACTTCTCATATTTGCCGTTCACATTCAAGAACATGAGAATAAATCACTTCCTTATAGAATGCAATCATCTGGACGAATCGCCAGAACAGGATTCGTTTAAGTTTGAGCACTCCGTCCGGGGGCATAGCAGCTTATCTACTGTAAAAGAGATTATCCGAGTGAACAAGACCGCTTCGCTCAGAACTATAACGCTATGCCACCTGTCAGAGGGATGGGGAAATCCAGAAGTGATGAAGAAGGAGATACAGGGCGTTGCCGGGGATGATGTTCTGGTGCAGATCGCAAGACCGGGACTGGATGTTGACTTGAATTTGTGTCCGTTTTAAAAGGAGAAAAAAATGGGAAATGAATGGATTCCAGTAAGCGAGAAAATGCCAGGAGAAAGAGATTCAATATTTGCTAAGTTTAAAGGGACAGACAAATGGAAAGAAGCAATGTTCGAGAAAATTTCCAAAGATGTTTTGGTTACGATTTTGTTTAAACAGAGTTTGTTTGTACAAAGTGCGCATACAGTAGATGGTCAATGGAAGAATGATTTATTGAAATTTGGTGGGAAAGTTGTGGCATGGATGCCATTCCCGGAACCATACAGGGAAAATTAAAAAGCACCGATTATTTATCGGCACTTTTTACAAAATCTTGGAGAATGGTAATGACCAGATTATTAAAACTTCTGTTCTCCTGCTTGGCGATCTGCTCGAGTTGTTCTTTGAGCTGTATCGGGAACGTGATATTAGTTCTGGTTTTATCAGACTTGATAGCCATATGAAATCCCTCCCTTGTTTTTAGAACATTGTAGCATTTTTGCCTATCGGTGTCAATTAGATACCAAAGTGATACCATTTTTATCTTGCAATATAGGTGTTAAAGTGGTATCATGATGGTATCAAAAACACACCAAAGAATGAATCGAGGTGATAAGTTTTTGAATAGTAACTATAAAAATTTTGCAAAAGCTAAGGCGATTGAAGCTGAGAACCGAAAGAGATGGTTAAAAGTCGACCCGCACCTGAACGACAATCCCGGAATCTACATTTTGACAAGAATTGATGAAGACGGTTTTAAGTTTGGGTATGCAGGACAGGCAAAGAAACTAATTACCAGATTATGTCAACATAGTGCAGGGCATCAACAACACATTGATCTTAGTTTGAAAAAACATGGATTATATTCAGAAAAAAATCCATATGGTTGGCGTGTAGTGCATACTAATTGTCCAGAATCAGAACTTGACGAAAAGGAACAGTATTATATCAGATGGCTTGCAGAGCAAGGGTATCAGCTTAGAAACAAGACTGGTGGCTCTCAGGGAACAGGTAAGAAACAGATTGATGAGTACAGACCGGCAAAAGGCTATTACGATGGTTTAAAGCAGGGTAAGAAAGTCCTTGCCAGAGAGCTGTCGCATATCATAGATACGCACTTGCAAGTTTCGCTGAAACCAGAGAAGCAGGACAACAAAGTATCAATCCGGGCTTTTGAAAAGTTCCAGAATTTGATTGATGAGAAAACGTACGAATAAAAAATGAAAGGAGCTTGCCTTCATGTGACGCAAGGGTGCACCGGGCTTCTTTGAAATATGAAATTAAAATGCGAAATATACAGAGACTCAATGCAAAATTACAAGAAATATGCAATTCCAAGAGCACAGCTCGTTATAGCTGATGTTCCGTATAATGTAGCGAATAATTTTTATGGGAGCAACCCTATGTGGTATGTAGGGGGGGATAATAAAAATGGCGAAAGTAAACTAGCGGGAAAAGCTGCCTTTAATTCAGATTTTAATTTTAACTTATATGAATACTTTCACTTTTGTTCAAGAATGTTAAAAAAAGAAGATACAACACCTGTACCAAGAGGAAGAAGTAGCAATTCTCCATGCATGATTGTATTTTGCTCGTTTGAACAAACACAAACATTGATTAAAGCTGCTGAAAAACATGGTTTTGTACATTATATCCCGCTTGTTTTCATAAAAAATTACAGCCCTCAAGTATTAAAGGCGAATATGCGTGTGGTTGGAGCTACGGAATACGCATTATTGTTTTACAGAGACAGGCTTCCTAAGTTTAGGAACGGCGTTCAGACTGACGAAAACGGAAAAACAATCAGAGGTACAGGGCACATGGTTTTTAACTGGTTCGATTGGGAGAAAGATGGAAAAGATATTCCTAAAATTCATCCGGCACAAAAGCCAGTAAAACTTTTAAAAAGATTGATTGAAACGTTTACTGATCCCGGAGATGTAGTAATAGACCCATGTTGCGGAAGTGGGACAACGTTAAGAGCTGCACATGAAATAGGAAGAAATGCTTTCGGCTTTGAAATTGATAGAAATTTCTTTAAGAGAGCAAAAGAAGAAATGCTTGTTTTTGAGGAAAACAGTCAGATAAGCATAGAAGATTTTTTATAAAGGAATCGTAAAAATGGATAATTTTAGACATCGGAAACATATGGAATGGAAGCAGAACCGCAAGGACATCTATTACTTCATCAGAAAATATGCGAAATATCATAAATCAACGCCGCCAACAAAGAAGATTTCCGAAGAACTTGATATCAGCGTTAGCGCAGTTCAAAGGCATCTGAGACAGTTTGAAGAAGATGGCCTGATTGCATTTAACGGAACTGGTTCGCACAGGACATACGAACTGATAGGAGTAAAGAAACATGAAACTGTATGACGTATACGACGGTTCAAAGTATATCGGGGAGCTGACGCTTGCTGAAATATCAGAATTGACAGGAAGGACAAGAAGTCAGATATCGCAGGCAATCAGCGGGGCATATGACATTAACGGAAGATATGCGGTCATATATGATGGGCAGCAAACAATCGCATACTCAAACGAGAATGATCGCAGGATGTTGATGGAATTTGACATTCTGACTCAGAAGATAAGGAGGGCTGTTGGTTGGGAAAGTTAAAAATCAAGCAGAAAAAGAAAGCATTCATTCCGTACACGAATCAGCAGGCTCATATGTTTGCGCAGTCTATCCAGAACTGCCAGAAAGAGTTAAAAGAGATGGAGTTGAAAGCCTTTGATGATGGGTTTGAGGATGGAAAGAACTGGTCTGACGTGCTGAATTTTGTGATTTTGTTTTATGTAATGCACGAATTGCACGGATGGGGATGGAAACGTTACATGAAGTCCGTAAAAAGAATTAATAACTACATCAGTGATATCAATTCTGGAAAAACATCGTTGTCTGAAATGGTTGATAATCTGGAAAAGAAGCATCATATTCGGATTTGCGATGATTATAAGGAGTTAATCAAGAGATATGGAGCGTAAAGCTGCACCGGTGATTTACATGCAGACTAACGGGCAGGTAGCATTCGAATAGGAGAAAGATGAAGTTTAAACATAGAAAGGAATAACACTTATCCTCGTGAAACGAGGTTCCGCCTAATCAGAATAGGTCGGATAAAATTTGATAAATGCTAGACTGGAATGCCTTGGTTCTCCTGCGTAGTGCAGAACAGACTAACGGTCAGAGATAATAACTCCCAAGGCTATAAAGCAGATTGTAAAATTGCCATACGGATATTTGTAGTATGGCGTGTGAAAGAATTAATTGAAAAATCCATAGATAGATTGAAACTGGCAAGTGATATTTCATTGAAACATTATAATAAACCACTTGTATGTGAGTATTCCGGCGGAAAAGATTCGGATGCGCTTCTGGAACTATTCAGAATGTCTGGAATCCCGTTCGAGGTTCATAATTCGCATACCACTGTTGATGCACCGCAGACAGTAAGGCATATCAAAAATGTGTTTTCTGAATTGACAGAAAAAGGTATTAAATGCGAGATCGACTATCATGTGCAGGAAAACAACAACCGTCTTACAATGTGGAATCTTATTCCCAGAAAGCTAATGCCACCTACCAGAATCGTTCGGTATTGCTGCTCAGAACTGAAAGAGGGCGGTAATCCAAACAGAATGATTGCAACAGGCGTTAGATGGGCTGAAAGCAGTAAGAGAAGCGTCAGAAGCCCATTTGAAGTATTAGGGCAGACGGCAAACAAAAGTATTGGCGTTTCTGACGAGAAAATGCTTATCACAGACAATGGTGATACTCGAAGGTTGTTTGAAAATTGCCAGATGAAAGCAAAGACGGTAGTCAATCCAATCATTGATTGGACAGATCAGAATATCTGGCAGTTCATTGGAGAGAAAGATATTCGGGTATGTGAACTGTATCAATGCGGATATGATCGGCTAGGTTGCTTAGGATGCCCGCTTGTATCAAAGAAGCAGAGAGAAAAAGAAATGTATGATTTTCCAAAGTACAAACGAGCCTACATACATTCTTTTGACAGAATGCTCCAGGAACGCCGCAGACGTGGAAAAGATACGAAGTGGAGCTGTGGCGAAGAAGTCTATCTATGGTGGATGCAAGATAACAATGTAGTTGGTCAGATGGAATTATCTGATTTTATTGAATATTGAGAAATCATGGAGGACTGCACAATAGCGTGTCAGTTGCTTACATGGGGAAAGTGAGGATGACAATGGGAAAATTAAACCCGATAAATAAAGATGATTTAAAAGTTGGAGATGTGGTTGGAATTGCAAGAAAAGTGTGGAGTGGATATGGAGTAGGGTTTAGACACGTCATGGTGTATCCGGCAAAGATCATTCGCATAACTCCTAAACGAACCAAAATTGAAACCGACATTGGAAAATACAATAAATATGAAGTGTTTTATAAATACGATTCCGATGCCATAAAAGAAAGTGAAATGGCGAAGGAGTTTAAAACAATCAAAAATGGTGTATATGTTATCGAAGACTTTAAGTCGAGACATGGGCTGACAGCAATCAAAGATGAAGATTTAGATACACTGTCAGAACATATCAATGCAGTTGCAGAAGTTTTGAAAAGATATTGAAAGTGAGGATGAAAATGAAAAATAATAATTACACTTCATTCTTTAAAACGAAACTAAAGAAAGTAGAGAGATATATTCGTTGCAGAAAATGTGGCGGAAACATGGAATGGATCGAATACTATCCACCACAAATCAAATGTCCGAAGTGCGGATATACGGTATATCCAAAACCTTATGAGCCAGATTGTATCAAGCTGTCAGAAGCATCGGAAGAATATTTGAATTATATGAGAAAGTGAGAATTAGAAATGAATATTGATAAAGCAAAATTGAAATTAGGAATTTGGTACGAAGATGAGAATGGAAATGTGATTAATCAAAAAGAAGATTTAATGTGGGAAGCACCGGAAAAGGCAAGAACGTATCATTCTTGTTTCCCACTGCAAATAACGGAAAGCATTTATGCGGTACATAGCAAATCTCAAAAGGAAACGTGCAAACACAAAAGAAAATATTGGAAAAAGGATACAGGTCTGATAAAGGGATTAAAAGGCCATATATGCACTAATTGTGGGTGTAGCCAAACAAGAAAGTGGTGGCAACCATGGGGAAGAAAATGGGATTATGGAACGGGTACTACGCCACTTATTGACTTACATACAAGTATTGGAGGCGGGAATCAAGATGTCATAATGGCAATGGTAAGCAGCGGAGATTATACACTACAGGAAGCACTCGTTGTTTTTTCTACGGCCTGTGAAAGATGTATGAATGTGCTTACATACAAGTATTTGAATGGAGCGGATGGATATGAAGAATATTCAGACGAGTGGAAAAAATGCAATACTGAATGCGATTTTTGTAAGATTAAGGAGGACACAAAATGAAATTCAAAAGTAATGCTAAGTATAACGAAGAACCAAAAACTGGAAGTATTTTCGCCTTGAAATACAATTCTTTAAAAATCGTTATTCACAAATACGTTGGCTATGGAGATACGCTGTTCCTTAACTGTAACACATTGGGTATTTACAACTACAATCTTGGAACAGAGGATTTTGAGGAAGCTGTCAGCAAAACGAAAGAAGTTGTCATGCGTGAAGTTAAGAAAATCAGAGAGGATTCATACAGATTCTGTTCAGACAACAATATTGAATTTGATAGATATTAGGAGGACGTAATGACAGAGCAGGAAAAGAAAGAACTTCTGGACGAAATTGAAAAGCGCATGGACGAGAAATACAAAGGTTGCCTTACCAGAGAAGACGTCGCAACCACATTAAAGACACCAAGAGAAAAGTGGTTCAAAGACGAGAACGGGAACGGAAGCCATTCTCTTATGACAGGAGCTTTCGATTCTTCTATTATCTCGTGGCAGGTCTGGGAAACAATCAGAAAGTTGACTTGTGTTATCTGCGGTAAGCAGTATGTTAGACAGCTTGCAAATGTAGAGAATGCAGATGAGGTTGCAGAGAAGCTTTGCCAGTTTGTCTATGATTTAAAGATGGGATTTAAAGAGCAGGAGGACGAAAAATGAGTTATTGTAACGGAACTTGTGAGTATCTAAATGTCAGAAAACACAAATGCGAATTGACAGGAGAAAAACTCACATACATGAAACAGAGTTGTGGAATCGAATATTCAGTGCATGAACACAGAGGATTCTGTGAGAAAGATAAGGAGGACGCAAAATGAAATTATATTTCTACATTTTGGACAGGAATGAAAAATTTAATCCAGAAACCAGAACATTTGAGAAGCCTGTTTTCAAAATAAGAGCTGAAGAATGCGAGGTAATCGAGAAACCAAAAACTTACAGAGCATTAACCAAGTTCCCAGAAGGACTTTATATTGGATACGTGAGTAAGGATAATATTGGAAAAATTCTTGATTCTTTAACAGAGTACATTGTGTTGAAAGAACCAAATTATCAGTTCGTAAAAGAAAAATTCTTAGAAAAATATAACATTGAAATCAGCAGACTCAAAAAAGCAATCGTTATGTACGAAAATAAGATAGCTGCGGTTGAGAATTACAAGGAGGACACAAAATGTTAATCAGAAGTCAGGATAAAAGAATGATTGTAAATTTCGACAATATTTGCACAGTATCAGCCTTTCCTGAAAAGGATAGTGAGGATATCTATGTCGAAGATGGCACAGGCTCACTCATAGTCGGAAGATATTCCACCAAAGCAAAAGCCATGAAAGTACTGGATATGATTCAGGAAGCCTATGTAAACGGGCATATTGATTATCAGATGCCAGATGATAGTGAGGTGGTTGTATGAAGTACAGAAAGAAGCCAGTTGTAATTGATGCAGTACAGTGGACTGGTACAAATAAGCGAGAAATATTTGATTTTCTAACAAATGGCAATTGTCCGGTGAGTATACGACATCTGATTTTCCGATTGTATCTGACAACTTCTACATCGACAAATGGAAGGTTCCAGGCGGTCTGGTTATTAAGACACTCGAGAGCGAACATCTGTCGAATATTGGTGATTATATCATCCGCGATGTTCACTGTGAATTTTATCCGTGCAAGCCAGATATATTCAGAGAAACTTATGAGGAGGTGGAAGCATGAATAAGCTTGTATTGGACGCTACGTGCGGTTCAAGAATGATCTGGTTCAACAAAAATAATGAGTTAGCTGTTTTTGTGGATAAGCGTGAATTGGATTGCGAGGCAATATGGACGAGTGGAAGCGGGCAAGCTACAAGGTACTGCAACATTCACCCTGACGTTATGGCAGATTTTACGGATCTTCCGTTTGAGGACAACACTTTCTATCATGTTGTGTTTGACCCACCACATCTTATTCAGGGCGGAGATAATTCATGGATGGTAAAAAAATACGGGAAACTTAATAAGAATACATGGAAGCAGGTATTGCATGATGGCTTTTTTGAGTGTATGCGTGTATTAAAGCCCTATGGCACATTGATTTTTAAATGGAACGAAGTGCAAATTCCTGTAAAAGATGTAATTGCAGCTATCGGAGTAGAGCCGCTGTATGGTAATAGATCTGGCAAACAGGGAAAAACACACTGGATGGCATTCATAAAGACTGAGGAGATGGAAGTATGATTACATTCTTATTAGGACTTACACTTGGAATCATAGTCGGAGTGGTCGGTCTTGCATGCGTAGCGATCATGTACGACAAGCACCACTCAGACAAATAGAAAGGAGAACGGTATGCTGACAAGGAATAAGAAGCTGAAAGATTACGGTATTCTGGCTGAAGACATTGAAAAACTGAATACGATGCTGAAAGACTTCCCGGCAGAGTACGGATACCTGCTTTCCAGTGCCGCCTTGTCAGCCTGCCCGAAAAACACGGTGATAGCGGATATGGTTATTGATAATATCCTACACCGGAAAAGTTACAGAAAAATCAGCAGAGAAAGATATATCCCGATGAACCCGAAAGACTTCTACGGATACAGGCGCAAGACCGTCGCTGTACTGTATGAGAGAATGCGGTTGTTGGGAGTGTGGGAGGATGAATAAATGCGTTTAATTGATGCAGACAAAATAATTGACTCTCTTGGAATTTCGGATATGGATTTTGCAATAGGTGCAGTTATTGACGAACAACCGACAGTTTTTGATGTAGATAAGGTTGTGGAGCAGTTGGAAACAAGAAAGACAAGAGCTGCTGCATTACAGAAGGAAAATATATCAGAGTATTTCGAGGGTGAAACTGATGCGTTTGAATTTGCAATCAAAATCGTGAAAGGTGGCGGAGTTGAATGAGAGAGATTCTTTTTAAGGCAAAGAGGATTGATAACGGCGAATGGGTTGAGGGATATTACTTAAGAGATCAATATCACATAGGGGGAAAGGACATTATTTTTTATCGAAAGGATTCAGATCGGTTTACAGTATATACCAATATAATTGATATAGAAACCATCTGCCAGTTCACGGGACTGACCGACAAGAACGGGAATAAAATTTGGGAAAATGATATATTTCAATACACAGATGAAACAATGGTAACTCAAAAAGATTTAATCGAATATAACGAAACCCATGCGTCATTTGTACGACTTCGCAATACAGAGAAGTTAGGTTTGCAATACTTATGGATTGATGAAGCTACTTGTAATCATGGAGAGGTTATTGGAAATATCTTCGATAATCCAGAATTGTTACAGGAGGAACACAAATGAGTAGCGCAAGCGTAAGATTCGGAACAAAAGCGTATGTATGTGCAAGGTACTTCCTTAGACCGGGAAAGTGCTTCAAATACATCGACCAGCGTGCCGAAGATACCACAGAACACGTCTATGAGGTCATAGCATTATATCCTTATTGTGTATTGTTAAGAGATACAAGAAACGGAGTCAGAATTTGCCCGGGATATAACGTTTTGAGCCTGATGCTGAGAGGAAGTGAAGCGAGTGAGTAAAGGCAAAGATATTTCTACTATGTTTACAAGAGAAGAAAACAAAAAGAACGGAAGACTTGGATATTGTCAGGCTACAAGAGAAAAAGACACTATCATTAGCCCTTCGCAATATGGAGCATTCTTGCAGAAAAGAGGTAAGAGAAGATGAGCAAGTCAGTATTAGTGATTGATACACCAGAGGACTGCGGAAAATGTAAATTTATAAGCGGATTTTGGTGCAGAGCAATGGATGATAGGAGAGTTTCAAACAATGATGTAATCCCTGGCTGGTGTCCATTGAAGCCATTGCCGGAGGAGAAAGAAGAGGAATATTGGAGAAGTAAACTTAGTCTTGCATGGATTCGAGGTTGGAACACTTGTATTAGCAAAATTACAGGAGGCGAAGCAGATGGAGAGATTAACAGATTATTCAGACGATGAATGCACATATATCATTGGCGTTGGGAATAAAACTTGCGAAGAATTTTGTAAATACGTAGTAGATGGATGCAGGAATTGCTATATCCAACAAGCGTTTAAAAAACTTGCTGACTATGAAGACTTGGAAGACCAGGGCTTGCTTGTGAGATTGCCAGTTAATAAGAATAATGAAATATATATCATATCTTCCAGATGGACAGTCTGCTCAGAATGCGGTTCAAGATTTGATGAATACAGTTGTAGTGGCTGCGAATACGAATGCGATAGTAAAAAAGAATATTATGTGTATCCAACTTATCTTTCGCTTATAGATGTAACCACTTATGCTAACCAATTTGGGAAAACAATATTTCTTACGTACGAAGAAGCTAAGAAGAAGCTGGAGGAGATGAAAAAATGACAATCGGAAAAAGAATTAGAGAGGTGCGTTTGCAAAATGATATGTCTCTCAGAGATTTTGCAGAACTTATCGAAGTTACTGATACCGCAGTCATGGAATGGGAGAAAGGAATCAGCAATATTCCGTTTGTGTGTGCGATAGAGATTGCTGACCGATTCGATGTGAAATTAAATTGGTTAGCCGGATTGGAGGATTAACATGAAACCAGAAGAAGCATTAAAAGAATTAAGCTATGATGGCACAGCCTATGGTGGTAACTGTACTTACGAAGTTAGAATGGTTGCAGTTAAGGCATTAAAAAAGCAGATTCCAATGAAAGTTTTGTACGAAGATGTAGGATACGACCAATATCACGATGTTAATTTATATGCTTGCATCTGTCCGTCATGTGGACTGCATATTATTGGTTTTTCGGATGACGATGTAGATTCTAAATGCAACAGCGATAACCCAGAAGATATGTTTCATTCCAGTATGGTACATCATGCATATATTGGCATGAATAATTATTGTAACAGATGCGGGCAGAAATTAGATTGGAGTGGAAAAGATGGCGTACAGCATTGATGAAAGTATTATTGCCAAAAGCATCAAGCATTACGGAGCAGAAATTCAGTCGACCGTCTGTATGGAGGAATGCGCAGAACTGATACAGGCGATCAGCAAAGCGAAGAGAGGAAAGTTTGATGAAAACAATATGACAGAAGAAATCGCAGATGTACTGATATGTGTTGAAACACTCAAGCAATTGTACAATATCTCAGATGAATATATCAGCAAATTGATATCATACAAGCAGAAAAGAGTAAAATGTGGATTGGAGAAATTCATTCGAAAATCAATGCGGTAAGGGTGGAAACGTCCTTACCAGACGGGAAGGTGGCTAAATGACAAAAGTGAGTTGGATTCGATTAGAAATAGATATGTTCGACAACAAGAAAATCCGGCATATCAGAAAACTTCCAGAGGGGAACAATATCGTGCTGATCTGGATGATGCTCCTGACGATGGCAGGACGTTGTAATTCAAACGGAATTATTTTTCTGGCAGAGAATATTCCGTATACAAACAAGATGCTGGCTGACGAACTGGATTTTGATGAAAGTGTGATCGAGCTTGCACTCACAATTCTTGAAAAGTTCGGCATGATAACCAGAGACGGAACATTGCTTTCAATTCCCGGATGGGAAGAACATCAGAACATTGACGGGCTTGAAAAAATCAGAGAGCAGACAAGAAAACGAGTTGCTGAGCATAGAAAACGCCAGAAAGAATTGTCAGAAGAAGAATGTATGCCGGAAATTCCAGAACAGATTTCTTGTGAAAAAGATTTAGTCAAGCCCGGTGATGTGCAGAAAGTAGTCGATGAATGGAATAAGCTTCAGCAGTTCGGCATTCAGCCAGTCGTAAGAATGACGGCAAGGCGAACGCAAATGCTGAAAGCAAGAATCCGCGAATACGGCATGGACAAGGTAATGGAAGCAATTGAAAAAGTCAAAAAAAGTGATTTTCTGACAGGAAGAAAGAAAGATTTCATAATAACTTTTGAATTTTTTATAAACCCTAATAAATTTATAAAAATACTCGAAGGGTTCTATGACAATAGAGATGAGGATGTGCATAATGGATTTAACAGAAAAACTCAAAGAGATGTCAGCCCACTTATCCCCCTCGGAGAATGGGACGGAGGAGAATCAGATACCCCGTTCGCTTGAATGCTCTGAATGCGGGGACAGCGGGTGGAGATGGGTAAGAGACGCAAGTGGTATTCCTTATTGTGAGGAATGCCCTTGCGGAATCAGAAAGAGAACAATCCTTGAAAATCAATTGAAATTCGCAGAGCTTCCAAACGTGTTTAAAGACTCAAATTTCAACGATCTGAAGTCAAATGTATATTTGAACGTCGAGAGCCGAAAAGTATTTTCTCAGGCGGCTCAGGCGGTAAATTACTGGTTTAAAAATCTTCCTGATATGCAGGAGAAAGGAATAGGGTTATATCTTTTCTCAAATGTAAAAGGTTCTGGCAAAACCAAAACAGTATGCAGCTTGGCGAATGAAATCATGAAAAAATACCAGAAGCCTGTAAAATTCACCACGTCTCTCAGAATTCTTGATGAGATCAAGAACACATGGGGAGCTAAAGAGAATGCAGAGGGAAAGTTGATAGAGGATTTATCCAGAACAGAAATCCTTATCATCGACGACTTCGGTGCTGATTCTGGCAAGGACTGGATTAACGAAAGATTCTATAGCATTATCAACGGGCGGTATGTTGACAGGAAAATTACTATATTCACAAGTAACTGCCAGATTTCAGAGCTGAAATACGATGAGAGAATCACAAACAGGATTCTGGAGCGGTCGCTCGAAATCCCTTTTCCAGAGGAATCTGTCAGGGAACATATCGCACAGAACTTGAGAATGCAGATGGTTCAGGGAATAGGAAAGAAAGGGTGAGTAAGGCAGACTACGATATTACACCAGAAATGGTCGGGATGTGTCGGAATATAATCATGGATTACTGCCGGATGGCGAGTAACAAATGCGAGGATTGCGCTCTGAGAGTTACCTGCCAGCGCAGTTTTAAAATCCCGCCGTTCGCATGGAAGAAAGGGGGAATAATCAATGATGACGATAGCCGAGATGTATAAGCGTTCCGGCGGCTCAGCATACAAACATACATGTGCGGAGTGCAGGTTTTACCGGGACGGCAAGAGAGTAGGGAAATGCCTGTTGTACGGCGACAATGGAGCTTGGTACGGACGGTACATAGCTTGCAAGTTTTTCAATCTGGAGGACGACATGCCGGACGGGCAGATGAATATTTTTGATTATGTGTGAATATAATCTAATGAGGTGATTGAATGGAAAAAGCTATTTTGATGGCAATAAATGAAAGACTTTACAAACTCGGATTGATTGATGAAGATACAAAAAACAAAGTAACTGCTGAAATTAATACTACAAAATAACAAAAAACTATTGAACGGAGCCGGAAAATGTGATTATAATAATTCTGACTCCGTTCCTTAGTTGGAAGGGAGAAAGTATATGAACATATATCATGCAAGAGAAACACTCAGAACGTGCTCTATTTACGATTTAAAGTTAAGAGTTGCATACTACGCAAGAGTCAGCACTGATCGAGCCGAACAGCAGGTGTCTATAAGCCACCAGACAGAGTATTTTGAAAATCTGATACGTTCAAATCCTAACTGGGAATTTGTGGGCGCATATGTGGATGACGGAATTTCCGGAATGCACGCAGAAAAAAGAGAAGATTTTCAAAATATGCTTCGTGATGCAAAGGCTGGGAAAATTGATATGATTATCACGAAAGAAATATCCAGATTTGCCAGAAACACACTTGACAGTATAAAATATACAAGAGAATTGCTTTCATGTGGTGTATGCGTGTGGTTTCAGAACGACGGAATTAACACGATTGATGAAGACAGCGAGCTTCGATTGACCATCATGGCAGGTGTAGCTCAGGACGAGTTGAGAAAACTTTCAAGTCGTGTAAAATTCGGTCATGCCAGATCAATACAGAATGGCGTTGTGCTTGGAAACAGAATCTATGGATATAAGAAGAAGGACGGTAAACTCACTGTCATTCCAGAAGAAGCAGAAATGGTGCGTATGATATTCAGAGACTATGCAGCCGGCGTTTCGACTCCTAAAATTGAAAAAAAGCTCTGGGATATGGGGTACAGAAATTCTAAGGGAAGCAAAATTGATAGGAATGTTATCAGACATATCATCAAGAATCCCAAATATAAAGGATACTTCTGCGGAGGAAAAGTGAAGATCGTAGACATGTTTACGAAGAAACAAGAGTTCATACCGGAATCCGAATGGATAATGTTCAAGGATGACGGAAGCCGAGTGCCACAGATTATAGATGAAGAGACATGGGAAAAAGCTAATCAGTATATGACCATGCGTGGTGATGCCATAAAAACCAGAAGAACTTCATTTAAGAGTGAAAATCTCTTTACTGGAATGATTTTTTGCTCAAATGACAATGCACCATATTGGTTGAAACAACATTATATTAGGGGAAAAGAAGATGTGAGATGGGTGTGTAGTCATAAAATCAAGAATGGAGCTGCTTCTTGCAATTCGTTCGGAATCAAGGAATCGGAACTGAAAATAATGGTTTCCGACCTCATAAATGAATCATCGTGCAATATAGAAGAAGTCATAAAAAAATATCTGGAGTTGTTAAGAAGAGCTATAGATAATAAACCTGATTCTAAAGCAGAGATTGACAGGCTTCAAAAGCAGATTGAGTCTATTAATAAAAAGAAAGAAAAAATTCTGGAATACAATCTTGACGGTAATATTTCTGATGAGGAATTTATTCAGAGAAATAAGGGATACAATGAGCAAATCCAGAAATTAAATTCTCAAATTTCAGATTTAACGCCGAATCAAGATGATTTTGTTTCAGCAGAAATGCAATTCAAAAACATAATTGATACTTTAAAGAAGTTTAACGGAGTTGAGTCAGAAGACATAAACAGGCAGATAGTAGAGGAACTTTTTGAAAAGATTGTAGTAAAATCGTTTGAAGGAAATAAGGCAACTTTAACTTTTTATTTGAAGACAGGAGAAGTAAAAAAAAAGCAAGTTAGCATGAGTTGTTCTGAATACATGTTATTTAACATTATCCCCGAACGACACAAACGGTTTTATAGGAAAACTTGCATTTCTGGAGCGAGCGAAATTGCATTTAACTATGAATATAGAATGGTAATCTAATATACAAAGAGGAATGGAGTCGATGAACAATATACATACTGCATATGATGTAATGAAAGAATACTTAATAACCGATGCAGAACTTGACGGCCAGTTTCAGGTGCCGATGTTGTCAAAATCGGATGTCGTGCCGAGTAAGGGAATAGATTTCGTATCTTCGAAGTCCAGAACCCTGAAAGGGCATAAGGACCTGACCGTGAATTTCTATATCGACGATAAAAGTTTCTTGCAGGTCTGGAATCAACCAGATCAGTACATCGAACATCTGAAATGCTTTCATTCAGTCTGTAGTCCGGACTTTACAATTGCACACGGGATGCCGACAGCTTTGAATATTTATAACCTGTACCGTAATCATGCACTGGGGTATTACTGGAACATGATGGGCGTTAATATCATTCCGTCGGTCAATATCATCAGCCTGAAGGACATGCCGTGGATATTCGATGGTACGCCACATAGGAGTGTGGTATCGTGTTGCACGAACGGGAGAGTGAGGTCTAAGTCTGCCAGAATGGAATTTTGTGAAAACTTCAAGGAAATGTTGGAAGCAATCGAACCAATTAAAGTTGTGATCGTCGGTATTGTACCGGATGAATTAAATGTGGACGTGCCGATCATCAATCTCAATTCAAGAAGTCAGAACATGAAAGAGAAATTCAGAAAGGAGTAAGCCATGGGAACGATCAGTAAAGGAGCAGCGAAACGTAGGAACAAGGAAACATCCGGTCAGAAAAGACGTAGGAATAAGATTTCTGATATCATGAGAAGAAAGAACATTGCCGGAAAAGATGAATTGAATGTGATGAGATAAAAATTTACATCGCGTCGAGATACGTTATAGAAAATTATATACAGAATGCACAAAAATAAAAAGTCGCAGGTCTGAATTAGTTTCAGATTTCTGCGATTTTTTTCAGATTTTTCCAGTTCAAACCGACCGGGTTTTGATGCTGTTTCAGACTTGTCGTACATTTTCTTGGTGCCTTTGTCTTTCCCGGGACCGTCTCGGAAACCTCCAGCCGATCAGGAACAGACCGCCACCGGGAGCCTATGGAACCCCGCCGCCCGGCATGATCTGACAAAGCCAGAGTCAAACAATACAGCCCGCCGGGGATAACCCGGGAGCGGACCGGGAACAACTGCGGAAGCATCAGACGCAGCCAGAGTCAAAACTAAAACCGGTTCTAATAGAACGTTGTAAAATGCGTTTAAAAACGTTTTTCGTGCAACTGCGGAAAATATACAGGAAGCACATAAAATGTGCTTAAAAAGCCAAATACGGCGTTATAGAAGCATTTAAGGCACAAACACCCAAGCAAAACGCCTAAAAGCGTACAGAAATAAGACCGCCGGAGCGATCACAAGCAAAGCCCGCCTAGCTTCGCACGATCTGGAAAAGAAAGACCGAACCGGGCGAAGCGTCCGCGCAACTATACAGAGTAATAATAACCCCGTTGCGTTCTATCGTCAATCCCTATTATTAATTCGACATTTGAAGATTTAAGGCGGTTTTATATACTTGTGATAAAATATACCAGAATCACGCTAAAAGCCGTTAAAACATCAAATAGAAGCCGATACAGCTATATAATTGTCAATGCACATCACACCGGGACACAAGCCCCGGCGAAGTCCCGGCACAGGTCACGAACCACCGCCGCCCGGAGCGGATGCAGGACACCAGAAAAAGAGCAGTGTTTTACTGCTCTAAATATTTTATATTTGCGACCCCGGGCAAGTCCTGGAAGAACTCCCGGAAGCCGCCGTCAGTAACATTGTACTGGCGGTCAGATGTCGGAATCATGCGACCGCCTTTTATCTCCATGCAGGAAAGTTGCAAACATCCCGGATTTTTCACAGACTTATGCAGGGCATACCGCATAAAAGACACCGCCCCGGACTGACACCGCACCGGAGGCAAGTCGTACCAGATCAGCGGGACAGAGCCGAAAGCGACCGCATCAAATACTTTTCTGGCGTCCTTTTCTGCCAATTCTTTAATTTTGTCAACTGTGGAAAAATCGCCGCTTTTTATAGCGGCGACAACTTGCTTTTGTGTGGATTTTCTGATTTTGATCAATTTATAATCCTCCGTAAGTTTTGTTTTTCTTATAACACTTGTTCCAAAATTGCACAATGTTCTCGGCTTCTTTCTTTGTTCCGCAGATATTGGCGGTGGTGATGCCGGGAATCTGTAAGGAGAATAACAAGTTTTCGTTTCCGGAAACTTTGAGGACGGAAGCATAATTTTTCCCATCTTGTTTTACGGATATAGCAATATAATGATTCTTCATACTTTTTCTTTCTTCCCTCTACCCATGGGAGCCAGGTTATTAAAGGCGTTGCCGGGAATCGAACCCGGCAGGAACCGTTACGCCTGAAAACTAAATTCTTTTTGCAAACTCGATTTCCGTATAGTTTTTTCCGGTTACCTCGTTTACAAATTCCAAAATTCCGGTTCTTGTGAAATCGAAACGCGAAAAATCAAATCCCTTTTGCGCAAGCCTATATTCATAAAAGCGCCCGCATCCATCAGTGTCGTAATATGTGCCATCGACATGTAATGCGTTAGGCTGCACCACTGGACAGCCTTTTTTATTTGCGTCGCGTCTCTGGTAGCTGCCAAAGTCTGCGATAACGTGCAATCCGTCCAATGTGTCAAATTCTGTGCGAACTCTGCAATTTGGAACGTCTGAGCCGTTTCTATAGCCTGTTCCTGTACATCCGTATTCTACTAATGTTAATTTTTTCATGTTTTTAATCCTCCTGATTTTATTTTAAAAGGCCGCCGGGGAAATGCTCCCCGGTACGCTTGCCGGTCTAATTTTCCGTAAGTCTTTTGAAAATATCAATTGTAAGAGCTGCAAGCCCCCTTTTCTTGTCTGACATATAACCATGTCTTTTACTTCTCAGCGCTTTTTCGGCAGTTTTCAAACTGTTTACACCGTAAGATGCGGCTTTTTGGAGTGCCTTGTATTCTTCAGAAGTAACCGGAACAGCTTTCAATGCATCGGGATTAATGGAAAAATCTTCTTTATCTCCCGGGCGGAGCATCTGGCAAATAGGAATATAAAGATCAGTCCCCATGTTTTCACCAATATTCCAAACAAAGTAGTTACCCGGGATTTTCTTCACAATTTCAAAAGTATGTGTATTCCATAAAGATGCAGAAATAATTTTGTTTCCCTCGATTTTTACTGTTGCGTATGCCATATTATTTACCTCTCTTTTTATTTTTTTGAAGTCCGGCGGTTGCGTTGGGGCTACGGCTTGACCGCCGCCGGAGAAATTTATTTGATTTTTGTATCTGTCCAGATATCGAGGATACAACGAAAACAATTTAATTCATCAACGGTAAAACCGCCGTCATTTATATGGAATATTGCGTAATCTCCATATTGTTTGTTGATATCCTGCACATAGTTGTAAAATTCTTCAAAACGCTCTAAACGGTCAAGGTCAAGCATATACCACTTGTGCTCGCTTGGAAGCGTTTTTATAAAGGCTTCAGCATTTACCGGATAAGCAAATAAACCGGCAACACTCACTTTACTTTTATGATCGTCTTGTGTGCTGCGGTCGATCATTGCGAACACCGCCCAGTTTAAGTACTTTGTATATTTATTTGTCATTGTTTTTTACCTTTCACCATGTTATAATAGGCTTACCTTTCTTATTTTTTTGATTGGTGCCGCTAGGTGAGTTGGTAGCTGACTAGCGGCTATTTTTTTTATGCAAGTCTAATAATCAGTCCCAGTTCATTGTTTTTGTTTGATCTTGTAATGTAGAAGTCAATGACTACATCGTCAAAATACTTTTTGCAGGCCTGGAGCATTTTCCCGCTCATTTCCCACTCTACAAATTCACTTTTACCGTTTTTCTGGATTTCAAAAAAATCACAGTGCATTGTGTTAAATAAGTCTAAAAACTTCATAGCTTTTTTTTCTCCTGTTTTCTTTTGATGAGATCATTATAGTGCTAACGGTATATAATTGCAATACCGTAATTTTATACAAAATATTATAGCGATATCTGTATAAATTATATATAGTTATCTATATGCGCGTATACAGTTAACTATAATATAGATATCTATATATTAGATAGCGTTATATTTCTATTGACTTTTATTATACAGTTAACTATAATATAGATATCTGTATAAAGGAGGTCTTAGAAAATGGCTATCAGTAAATCACAAGCAAGAGCCACCGCAAAATATGAAAAGAATAATTATTTTAAAACCCTTGTCCGCTTTAAGAAAGAGGACGAAGAGCGCATAAGAGCCGCCGCAGGCGATAGCCTGAACGGTTTCATTGTCAAATGTGTTCTGGACGCTCTGAACAAATCAGAAACGCCCACACAAGCCCCGGAAACCGGAGAAGGTGAAGTATTTACTGCCTACGCCGGAGAACCTGTGGAAAATTGATTTCGCATCCCTGAAAAGTAATGTATATTATAAACTCAAGTCAGTCAGCGTTTCGGTGAAGAAGTGACTCGCCAGCTTTACGGCATGACTGAGTTTGAGTTTAAAAAACTTGCTTTCCCGGAAGAATCGTGATATACTCAAGACGTTAAGAATATCAGCATTTTTAACATCCTTGGGGCTGTGGTACTTTCCACAGCCCTTTTTCTATGCGTACATCTTCGAGACGATCAGAAATCTAAGACTTTCGTACTGCCTGCCGGAGATTCCCTCAAAGTCGTTTTCAATCTGGTCCAGGAGCTTCGCCAGCTTTCTTTTTGTGTGGGCCTTTTCAATCTGGCCAAGATAGATGTTATATCTCATTTTTTAACCCTCCTGAGACTCAAAACAACATCGTCTTTCATGTCATAAGTACCGCGACTGTCGAACGTAATGACCACCGGTGCATTATTTTTTAGTCTTGCGTCAAATCCCCATTCTTCGCCGCGGATGTCGGTTACTGTCTGGGTTTTGCTGTGATATACGCCCGGCATCGTGTAGACGTTGGCGTTCTGCGGTGCGTGGGTGAGTGCGGCGATCATTGTCGCAATAATTAATTTCTTCATGGTTGTTTCCCTCTCTTTCCTATAATGAATTATATTTTTCAAGAATTTCTTTCGTGATTCTCGAATGTGTTTTACAGTGTCTGAATTTGTATCTATGAGCTATTTCGTGAGAAATTACACTCTCTAATGTTTCGGGCTCGATGTCGAACCCACCGTTAAAAATAGACTCATATTTTTCATGAATGAAATAATTGTCAATTGTTATAAAACAATCGGCTTTCGGGCTTTCAGGGTCACTGGTATAAAAGAGTCCTAAGGCGTCTCTATTTCTTCGGGACATTTTTTCGTGATCTCGGTTTGTGATTTCCAGCCCATCAGTTTCTGGGAGTTTGTGAAACTTAGAAACTACGGAGAAAAACCAATGCAATTCGTCTGCGGTTAATTCAGTTTCGTTTCCGTAGAAATCTGTATATGTATTTCCAAACTTCATTTCGTTTCCTTTCTGCCCTGCCATCATCAGCACCGGGAGGGCGGTCCCGGTGGACGGTCATTTCTGACCGTTTCGGCTATCCGTTTATTACTGCATTCACGGTATCCCATGCCTGTTGATAGCTTCTTAATACTTCTCCCTTGTGTGGACCTGTGGAAATAATGGTTCCCCACTTCGGAGTGCCGATTCTATCAGTTATCATTTTTTTATCAGGCACATATTTCACTTTAAATATCCTGAGTGATTCCATTACGCATCGTTTATACTGTTTCTTTGTCATATCTATTACCTCTTTTCTTAAATTTCTGAAATAAGTCCTTCAGCTTCTTCTAAGTTATCAAATGCTTCTTCAATGTCTGAAATATATTCTTCCATCTGTTCACCACGCTCACCGTACTGGAAATTTTCCGGAAGATTGTCAAACGCTTCCTGTTCTTCATCTTTTACTTCGTCCAGGATGTCTTTGGCTTGCGAGATCAGATCAAGTGCCTCTGATAACCTCTTTCTTCTTGCTCTGTTCATACTTTCCTCTCTTTCTCCCGGCTCTGCGTCCGGGCTGTTTGTTCTCTGCTGATGGTTATATATTATCACTAAAATTAGAGAATGTCAATATATAAATCACAAAAATAAGAGAAAAATTTTCTTGACATTTAGAGCATAAAAAGTTACATTTATATATAGAAATAAAACAGGAGGAAAGAAAAAATGTTAGAGTATAAAATTGACGTAATAAAAGAGCTTTCAAATATTGGCATAAACACCACAGTAGCAAAGAATACAGGGATTTTCGGACAGGCTACAATGAAAAAATTTAGAGACCGAGACACTAATATATCTCTCGACAACCTCAACCGACTTTGTGCAGTTCTGGAGATGCAGCCAAGAGATATTTTAAAATATGTAGAAACGGAAAAAGACAGAGCGGATTATATAGAAATAATTCACAAAAAAGAGAGATAACTCTATTGACAAATCACAAATTATAGTGATATAATAAAGACAGTTAAAGAAAACCAATCACACAGCCCCAGGAGGGGCGGACAGGAGGAAGAAATGAAATTAAACACATTGTCATACGTCCTCGGAGCAGAGAACACAATTGAAGCTGGCAGAGAATATTATTTCGGTCAGCTCTGGGACGGAAACGGGGACGGCGAAGAACTGTTGGAGTCTGGAGCGATCGCCGTATATCAGGATGGCGAGGAATATATTGTTGACTTCGAAATCCTGGAACCTGCGGATGATATTTTACAGACCCGGGTCAAAGTTATCGGGATTAACTAGGAGGCAGGAAAATGAAGTATATAATTATGGATTATACGGACGGTGATTGTTTCACCGATGAATTTGACAACAAGGAAGAAGCCATTCTGGAAGCAGAGGGAAAATGGTCAAATCTGACAAGGTTTGAAAAGAAACACAGATCGGAGTTTTACGTGCTGGAAAGCATCAATCCGGACGAGGACGCGCCCGATCATTACGACGGCAATGACGTAAAACGTTGGAAATAAACCGGAGGTAAGAAAATGATTAAGAGAGTAAAACTTGAAACCATTTACAAAATGGCTAAAGAAGATAACGAGAAAATAAAAGCTCGTAAACTTTTCCCGGACGGATGGGATGAAAAAGTCTACGATTATTACAACAAACTGTCAAAAGATTCGTACGACGTTGAAATGTTTATGGATTTTTTGAGCGGTGAAGATTCGCCGCTAGAAATGGCGTACGCATACAGAAGAAATATGTATATTATGTTGTATACAATGAATGCAACAGATACAATGGCATTTGTAGACGGCGAATATGATATATTTTACATCGTATCAAAAGACGGTGATGATTATAACAGCTGGGAGTGGTGTTTCACAAACAATATTGACCCGATCAAATACAGGGGTGACGACGGAGACGAACCGGTCCCGGAATGGCTCATAAAAAAATACAAAGAACAGATAAGAGAGGAAAAGAGAAATGAAGAAAACAATTAATTTATTAAATGAAGTTGTAGCAATGGGATTCGGCAGAGAGCAGGCGCTTGCAGACATCGATGCAAGCCTCGACTCAGAACTTGAAGAAAGAAAGCCATTGATGGAGGAAGAAATACCCGAAAGTCTGTATGACGATATCCTTGAAGGTTTTCGAGCAGACAAGGAAATGAACGCATGAAAGCGGTAATGATACAAGGACATATGGACACCGCCCGGTTTTCAATTCCGGGATGGAATGGCAAGCGGGGCGAAACATACCCACTTCCGCCTTTTTCTACAATTGCCGGGATGGTCCATTTTCTTTGCAGGTGGGACAGTTGGCATGATATGAAGATATCCGTATCCGGCAATGGAGTCATGAACAAGGCGGAGATTTGCGCGAGGTGGCGCGGCGGTGCTGTTGCAGGGTCAGAAACAGAAGAATTTAAGCAGCGGTTCCCAGTCCGGGTGAAATCTGGGGATTCGTATGTAGGATGGGTTAATACACCAATTTATGAAGCGTTTGCCTCTGATCTGGATCTGCGGCTGCATATTATGCCGGATAGCCAAGAAGAAGTTGACGTAATTTACAGGAAAATCTTAAATCCCCGGACATTCCCAAGTCTGGGACGGCATGAAGACTTGATAAGAATTGACGACGTGCAGGTTGTCGATATTCTGCCGGCACAGGAAATGGCGCTTGATATGTGCGCGTATGCACCGTCTACAATTAAGGTACCCGGAACTGTTTACACAATTCACAAGGACTACGTGATCAAAAATGGAAAACGAAGATTTAATGACATTCCGGTGAAATATTTAGACCGAGGAATGAAAGTAATTACAGATTGTGATAATTTAAACAATCCTTGCTTTTTCCTTTGATTTGTGTTATTATTCAGATAACAGTTACGAATGTAACTGAATGTAAAATCAAATTGGTAATGAATTATTTTTAATAGTTCCATAGTGGAAAGGCACAAAATAAGCCCCTGAGAGATAATCCCGGGGGCTTTTGCTGTCTTATTCTGGCGGCGTAACGAGTGAGGGGGAACAACCCCGCCGCCGAAGCTGTTAAAATACATATAGCACAAAACTGCCGAAGTTGTCAAGCAAAAATTTTTTTATTTTGGGTCTTGATTTTTAAAACTGATGCGGATAAAATAAAAATAACGACAGGCGACGGAACTCAGGACGGGAGCTGCAAGTCAGAGCGTGAAAAGAATAAGATTTTAACAGCCAGATCAAGCCGGACAAGGTGCCGGAAGGTCTGGCTTTTTGTGTTTAATAGCCAGAAAATGACCGTATTACATAACGTATAAGTATATAATAACTGTTTTTATAATCCCGTCCAAGATTCCAGAGACCTAGAGTTTATTAATATACATACTATACAGTACTGTATAGATATATATAGTTATACTAATATACCTAGATAAATGATACGCATATTAAAAATCTATAAAAATAAAATAGGGGATTGACAGATAGACAATACCTGTGATAAAACAGATTTAACAACTGAATAAGCCAGAGGGCGAACGAAAACATTTTTATTTTTGTAACATTTTTGAAAGTATACCGAGTTAATCACGGCGCATTGTTTACAATGCAAATTATTTTGTGATGACTCGGTTTTTTTTATTTTATTAGCACGATGAAGTGGAGGTGATACAGTGAAAAGGAACAATACAGTAGTTACAGATCAGGGAATAGAAGTATATGCCAGTACGATTAATTATTATGCTGATGAATATGTTGATTCACTGTATGACCAAGAGGAGATACATAAGTCAAACAGTAATCAATTCACTGGTATGATTAAGTATATCAATAAGCATATTGGCTTTGATAGAAGAATACTGGAAGATATAGACATTTTAAATGAAATATGGGACGCATATACAGAATTGGTCTATAAATACAACCAGAAACCGACGATAGAAGAATATGCTTTACTGATTGGTATTCATAGGGATACTATTTATTCGTGGGCAAAAGGAGAGTGCAGAGCTGATGACTATTGTGAAAAGCTAAGCCTCTCGCGCTCCGACACGATTAAAAAATGGCAAGATGAATGCGCACTTGGACGATATAAAAGCGCAGCTTCCGGGAACGTTGGTGGCATATTCCTTTGCAAGGCCGTTGACGGCATGGCAGAGACGGCACCAGTCCAGATAGATCAGCGACAGGACAAGCCACGTGAGAGCCTGGAGCAGATCAAAGAAGAGTTTGGCGGGTTGCTGACAGGAGAGTGAGGCAAGATAGGACGTATCAAGAGCCTAGAAATGTACATAACCCACGGACAAACGGCACGAAAACAAGGTAAATTAGCAGAAATTGTGCAATATACATAAACACAAGTCTTCAAACTGTGCAATCTGTACACTAATCTATATAAAAAACTGTTGTTTTTCTTATAGATGTAATATTCTGACAATTATTCGGTCATTTTGCTTCCTTGATTACTGCCGCAGGCGTTCAAATCATCAGCGTTAAGACCGGAGCAGCGGGAACCCATGGGGCGGCGGGCTGTCCGGTCAGCGTCCGTAGGAGATACCCGGAGGGGGGTGTAGATAGCACCTCGGACACGCCTAGTAAGTACTCCGAGTTCCCGAAAAATTAAAAAAGCCTTCTCCAACAACAAGGCTTAAAAATTCCAAAAAAATAAAAAGAGCCCCGTGTTAGAAAGGCGAAAAAATGAGACAGATCGTGAATAATGGCGGATACCTGAGATCAGCGTTAATGGATGTAGCTAATCAGCTTTTGAATATCTGCAATGAAACAGGAATTATGAACATTCAATTGACAACAGCATCTTGGGAAAACGATAAAGGCATTACGCTTTTAGTAAAAACCGGAGATAAGCCAATTCTTTCAGTAAAAATGGACACTGCCTATGAAAAAGAATAACTCTCAGGGTGAATCAATCAGAATCCGGCTCACATATCAGTTAGAGCAAAAGCTCATTACCGAGAAGAACAGAACCGGAAAGAGCGTATCACAGATCACCCGTGAAGCATTGGAACAATACTTCCGAAAGAGGTAGCCAATATCTCAACCTCAAAAATTTTTCAAAAAATAAAAAAGGGGTTCAATATGACAGAAGAATACAGTGAGCGTTTTGACCAGCTTCGCAAGAATCGAGTCGAAGTAAGTTATCATAAATACGGGCCAGCTAGAAAGAATTATAAAACCGGGAACGTGCAGGCACTCCCGTCCATGGAACGATGTATTGAGAAATATAATTCCACCGGAAACACAGAATATCTTGTAGATGCGGCAAATTACATCATGTTTGAGTTCATGTACCCGCAGCACCCTAAAGCACACTTCAAAGCCACAGACAGCAAAGATAGCGCCGGGATAGTCGGAATCAGCGTAAAGGAAATGGAGGACTTGATGAATGAACAATACTAACTCTGTAACTATTACGTACGCAGTAGCCGTTCTGAGACACGAACTTCTTACACATGGAGAAGTTTACAATGGTTTCAAAGCAAGCCTTAAAACAGCGATTGAGAAGTACTGTACATGCGGCCTGCCATTCGAGCCAGAAGACGAAACCGCCGGTAAGATTCTTGATTTCATGATCGGAGAGGAACAAAGAGAATGATTTTAGCAAAAGTCGTAGCAGCCATGTTGGATATTGCATTTTTTACATTGGTTTTAGCATTTCTTATATCACAGGACGAAAACGAAAAGAAAAGCAATCCAATAGCATCAGCAGTATTTATATTGATGGAAATATGTTTCGTGGTTAATGCAGTTGTGATTTTTAGATTATAAGGAGAACCCAATGCGGTTAGCATTCACAATACAAATTCCCCTGTTCACCATACTGATTGAACGGGTGAAAATACAAGAAAATCAGAAGCCTGTCGTTCTCAGGTCTGGGAAAGCCTTTGAATCTGACAGGTCGAGGCATCCCGAGTAGCTTAGGTCTGCGTCAGTGAAATATAATTTCCCGAAGTAACTGGCGCGGACTTAACGATACAAATATAGACATGATGCTTTCTAAAATTTTATAAAATATATCACTCTATCACGAGTCCGGGGTGCTACCCGGACAAACAATGGGCTATCGCCAAGTGGTAAGGCACAGCACTTTGACTGCTGTATTCGCGGGTTCGAATCCCGCTAGCCCAGTCGGACTATATTGTTTAGCCATGATATAGTTCCCCTCCAAAGGTTTCATCTATCCCAACGGGGATGACTAAAGGGGCTTCAAATGCCCCGGATGGACTCTGCGAATATTGCAGAACAACGGTTTCATTTCAGATCAGACCCTTTGTTGCGACTGAGAGGGCATGAATCGCAACAGTAGAGGATGTTTACTCTTGAACTACAATGAGCACCTCTACTTAGGACATTTAGTTCAGTTGGTCAGAACGCCCGGCTCATAACCGGGTAGTCCGGGGTTCGAGTCCCTGAATGTCCATTTCTCCTGTACAATGCCACCCAAGCCGTTATCCGGGTGGAGAAACTTTTCAGAAGAACGATGTTGGAAATCATGATGACCACGATACGGCGTGTAGATCACATATTTCCATTTCCGTTTTCTGAAAGCATTTCAGAGTTTACGGGGTTGACGAACCCGGGAGTTTCAAGGAATGCAGGAATCCGATAACAATGGTTGTTATATTTCAAATCGACATGAATATCTCCGTGGAGCATACCACGGTTATCAAAAAGCCGTACAGTTATCAAGCCAGACGTTATCTACAAAAGGTTGGCGGCGCGCTCCTGTAAGCGTCGTGAGAAAAACAGGATAGTGGAAAGCATAAGCTAAGGCATAACACGATAAACATATTGCTAACCCGGGAATCCGGGTTCTGGGAGAATATTCTGTAGAGGTAGCAGGGCTGACTGTAAATCAGTTGTTTAACGGCTCGGGTGGTTCGACTCCATCTTCTCCCATTCGCAGGGTAGAGAAGCGGCATCTCGCAAGGCTCAGACTTATCGTCACAGTGGCTGAATATGGTTGCAAGTATGATGGATAAGGGGAAACCCTAATCATGTTTGAATAGTTGAGCTGACGTACCGAAATGGTTATAACGGCGTAGTCTTGAAAACTAATGTGGTGAAAGCCCTGTAGGTTCGAATCCTACCGTCAGCGTTATGGTGCATTGCTGTAATGGTATCAGAGTAGGTTGCTAACCTATCCAACAGAAATGTTGTACACGTTCGAATCGTGTATGCACCGTTCCAATGAATTGCCATCATTGGAAACAGGTAATATCTGTACCGTTCCGACTCCAGTGTTTCTCGTTGGGAGATTTATGCCGTTCAAGTCGGCACACTGGATTTTTTTAATTGAGGTGTTAATTATGCAAAAAGAAAAGTGTTGTAAAACATGTAGGAAACATGATGATTTTACATGGGTATGTTTCAACGGCGACAGTGAACACTGCGCTAATTTTACGGAACCAGATTGTGTTTGCGAATTTTGGGAGGACGCAGAAAATGAAAATTTATGAGGCAATATGTTTGAGAGATACATATGGTGGAGAAACGACTCTTGATGATCTTGTGAAACTAATGCAAGGAAACAAAATTCACAGATGTCCGAAGTGCGGCGGAAGTGGAACTATTATCAAAAGAGTAAATCGTGCGCAATACTGGGAATGTTGTGCTGATTACGTAGAAAAAGAAGTCACTTGCGACTTATGCAACGGCGAAGGGTATACTGAAAAAATATACAAACCTAGAATGGTACAGGATGGATGGGAATGCAAATAGCAGGAAAAGAAATTAAAGACGAATGTTCTAAATGTGGAAACATCCTTGAATGTGAATTGTTCCGCCAGGGACATGGAATAAAACAGGAACGTGAGAACATAGCGAAGATGATTGAATGCCAGATGAAGCACAGGGAGGAAAGAGAAAAATGATTAAGATTTTGAAACCCGGCACATTAAAAGAAGCAACTTGTGACAAATGCGGCGCAGTATTGAGCTATGACGAATCCAAAGACGTGAAAGAAGAAAACATAGAGAAGCATTTTGTTACAAATATGCCATCTGGATTTGGGTACAAGCAAAAATACATTATTTGCCCGCAATGTAAGAACAAAATTATTTTAAGCTCGACCAGATAGGGGGCGTATTTCATGTTAAAAAAGATATTCAATCTTTACATAAGATATAAGACTAAAAACCTCAAAGCAATCCCACTGTTCACAATGACGTTCAACTGGAAGAAATTCCAGAAAGACGGCAAAAAGGATAGCTGTTTACTATATGCATTGCATCCAGATATCGCAAATGATTTGGTTTTACGCAGAAAACTGTCTGAATGCGTAGATTATATCCGTGATAACTATGACATGGAAATATTTACTAAGATTTAAAGGTTAGACTTATGAGAATTAATTATTCAGGAACCGATATTGGATTTCTTGACATTGTATATAATCTCGAAGGAGAATGTCACCGAATGAACATCCCGACTAGATTCTATCCAGATAAACATGTGCTTTTGACAGGAAACACTGTTCTATTTCATAAAAAACCAGAATATTCCGATTATATTGGAGATAACTACGAAACAATTTTGACCTTAGTAAGAAAGGATAATGGAAAATGAGCATTAAAACAGCACTCGAATCAGAAGGCGTAGATTTCTCTGAATATATGAATATGCCTGAGCCATGGGACGGAACAGCACAAATCAAAATAGTAAACGGCGAAAAATGGGTGATATGTCCTTATTGCTTCAAAAAGGCGCTGAAAATTCTTCCTACCACGAAAATTCATCGGATGCCGTACAAATGTAAGGGTAGCAACTGCAAGAAAGAGTTTATGGTGAATGTATGAGTACTTGTTATGATTGCGCGTGTTCAAAAATCGAAACAGATGGCAGTCACAGATTCCTTGTTTGTGGAATTTCTGTAAAACATTTTTGCGTTCCGTTCTCGCTTCCAGCACCAGATATATGTAATGGATTTCAAAAGCGAAGTGGATTCTCGGCGTTAGAAGTACTTACTCCAGAGGAAAAAGAAAAATACTTCGAAATATATCGAAAGTTGCCTTCGTATAATCCAGAAGTAAGTCATGAAGAATTTTTCAAAGGTATGGACAGTGGTTTTTTAGGGATTTATCCATAAAACGATGCAGAGACTGTTAAAGCTATTGGTTCCATAAAAGTATCAGTAAACAGATTTTATCGAGATTTGCAGAAAGTTAGGTGTTTGAATGGAGCTTCCAGAATTTGAAAAATGTAAATGTTGTAAAATACGTAAACTTAATAACGGAGAGATTCGTTTATGCTGCGAACCACTATTTTTAGAATACCTGCATACTACATGCGAAGAAAGAAGAACAGAACACCCAGAACAGTGCAAAGAAATATTTAAAAAAATTGAAAACGACAAAGTATATACAGAAGAATATACTGGCATTCCAATAACAATTATGAAACCATATGAATCAGCAACATCTTCGTTTCTTATTATAACAGAGCAAGAAACGGAATATGCTAGCTTTGTAGCTGATGTAATTGGTAGATTAGACTATGACGAAACACTTATGGTGAAAGTAGGAGAAAACGAGATTCCATTTAATGTAATTCACATTGGAATCTCCAATAATAATTTTCCAATACGCTTTGAACTTATGGCGAAACAAGTTGGAACATTTTCGACTGGAAGATGGGAAAAGATATTGAGAGGTATTTTAAGTGAAAGTAAGCATTAAGCAAATTAAATGTTTTCTAACAGGCGGATGCAAGTTCAAAAGTTCGGATACAGAATCGAAATGCAATGACAAAGAAAAGACTTGCACTATTACGGAAACTTGCTACAAATGCGGAAAGAAGTACACTGCCGTATTCACTTACAAACAGTTAGGTATTCCGGATGGGGGGGTGACTAAATGAAGATTCCAGAATGTGATCATGATTTTGAAGAATGTGAGATATCCAATCCTTATAATTATGATTTTGATGAATTTAAGCCATGTGACTCTAATCAACGCTTTCATCCGTATTATTGTAAAAAGTGCGGAATACTTATTTTGAAAAAAGTAGTTGATAATGGACGAGGAACAGACAAATTTTTGTGGGAGGATAAATAAATCATGAAAAATGCATGGAAAGTATTATTAATTTCACTTGTAGGAGTTATAGCAATTGTAATATTCGGAATCTTTGGAGTACAAAGTTTCCAGAATCATGCAATATCATTGGAAGAACAGGTAGAATCAGCATCATCAGACATTAAGATACAGGAGAAACGTAGAGTTGATCTGGTATACAATCTTGCGGATTGTGTGAAACAATATGATAAGCATGAGAGTGAAACATTAAAAGCTATTGTTTCTGGAAGAACTTCTGGTTCAAACGATATTAAGAATGTTACTACTGCAATTTCAGCTGTGAGTGAAGCATACCCGGAATTAAAATCTTCTGAGAACTACAAGCAGCTCATGACAGAACTTTCTATGACAGAGAATCTTATTGCAGAATACAGAGAGAACTACAACAAGTCAGTCAAATCATATCGCAAATATGTAAAAGCATTTCCTCAGAGATCATTCTTGAATATGCTTGGATATGATAAAAAAGACTTTAAACTGCTTGATTTTGATGCACCAGAATCGGCACCGCAGAACCTGTTTGAGGAATAAGATATGAAGACGGATAGAGGTTTGGATTTTGGAAGTTTTGAGGTTACTAAGAGAGAAATTATTGCTAGCATTTCAATCATTGCAGTAATGCTTCTTATAGGAACATTGATTTCTTCCAAAATATCTGACTGGCAGATAAATCAAAATGATAAATACAATAAAGCTGTAAAAATTCAATCCACAGATTTGTTTCAGTATGGTATGGAGACTAACGTTGGTAATGCTTTTGTATATGGAGATTTAAAAGCTGTCGATACAGTCACTTACTCTGAGATTGGCGGCAAATACATATACGTTAAAAAAGTGAAGGAAAAGTACACGCGGCACACCAGAAGAGTAGCACATAAATCTGGAAAAAGTACTTATTACACCACCGAAACTTATTGGACTTGGGATTATGCAGGAAAAGAAAGCAAGACAGCTAAGAAAATAAACTTCTGCGGAATTAATTTTAAAAGCAATAAAATCGTTCTTCCAGATGACGAGTACATTGATACGGTAAAAGAGTCAAGCCGTATCAGGTATAAGTACTATGGGGTTGTGACAAAGTACAAAGGAACAATCTTTACGTCATTAAAAGATAAAACAATCAGTGACAAGACTAAATTTTACAACAACCGAAACATCGAAGAAACAGTAAAACATTTGGAAACCGGAGTATGGTTAGTTTTATTCCGTGTTTTCTGGGTTATCTTGACAGGAACAGTTGTTTTTGGATTTTATTACTTAGATAATGATTGGTTAGAATAAGCAGTCAGAGAGCCAGAAAGGAGTGCCATTATGAGCAACTTGAAGATATTTACAGATAATATCGAACCAGAAGCATTAAATCAGATTTATACATTGATAAAACAGCCTGCATTTTCTGAATGCAAAGTACGAATCATGCCAGATGTTCACGCAGGAGCGGGATGTGTAATTGGTTTTACTGCTGATCTCGGAGATAAAGTAATCCCGAATATTGTTGGCGTAGACATTGGATGTGGAATGCTTACAACACAAATCCCTGCTGACGTTGGAACAATAGATTTTAAAATTCTCGACGAAGTAATAAGAAACAATGTTCCGGCAGGAAGAAACGTACGTGACGAAATCATAAATTTTGAAGAATTAGAAGAACTTCATTGTTTTTCTCGACTCAAAAATATTGAATGGATTCGCAGGAGCCTTGGTACACTTGGGGGCGGAAATCATTTCATTGAAATTGGCACTGATTCTAAAGGGATAAATTATCTTGTAATTCACACTGGAAGCCGCAACCTTGGGAAACAAGTAGCTGAAATATATCAAAAAATTGCCATAGAAGACATGCAGGGTACAGACAAGCTCGAAACTGAAATACAAAAATTTGTGAAAGAATACAAGCGTTCTGGCAGACACAAGGAAATCCAACATGGTATTGATGAATTAAAACGAAAATGGAAGCCGGACAAACTAGGTATTCCGAAAGAATTGTGTTACTTGACAGGAGAACACAGAAAACAATATCTGCATGATATGAAAATTTGCCAAGAATTTGCAAGAATAAACAGAAGATGTATACAGAACGCTATATTTTACACTATGAATTGGACACTCCAAAGAAATACATGGTTTGATACAATTCATAATTATATTGACCACGATACAAACATTGTTCGTAAAGGTGCAATATCAGCTAAATATGGCGAAAAAGTTCTTATTCCAATGAATATGCGAGACGGATGCATTATCGCATTCGGGAAAGGAAACGAGGACTGGAATTGTTCGGCCCCGCATGGCGCAGGACGCATTACGAGCCGATCAAAAGCAAAAGAAAACATCTCGTTAGAAGAATTTAAGGAGTCTATGGATGGGATATACACAACATCCGTTCAGAAATCCACAATTGATGAAAGCCCTATGGCCTACAAACCACCGCAAGAAATTATTGATAATATCAAAGATACTGTAGAAATAGTTGATATTATCAAACCTATATATAACTTTAAAGCAAGTGAATAACCAGTCAGAGAGCCACATGAGAGCCAGACTAAATCCTAAGAAGAAAGGAGGTCTGGCTCTATTTTTATGCAAAAAATTATTGAAGAATCGCCGGAATGGTATGTGATGATTGGAAATAACATCATCAACAGTAATCTAAGCCCGGAAACAAAGTGGAATAAGTTATATTCCCTTGTCTACTTAATGGATGAAAAACATTCTTTCAAAGAATACCCGAATTATCGTGAAAAAGGCATAGGATTAAGCGATATCGGAAAAGAAGCTGCGCTTAATCAGTTGCTTCAAACAGGTTCAAAAGAATTTGAAGACCTCTACTACAAATATCTTCTGTTCGAAGCCCGAAACTATCAGGTTGACAGCGGTCTACTGTATCTGGAAAAGAACAGAATCTTAAAAGAACGCTTCTATCAGCCAAGAAGAAATGTGTTCTTGAAGCACAATATCATCGGCTCTTTGCAAGACCTGATGGACGATAAACTCGATATATTTGCATTGAGCGTACCTCCTGGCTGCGGCAAATCAACTCTCGAAGACTTTTTTCTTTCGCTTGTTGGAGGATGGTTTCCGAATGATTTTAACTTGTCATCTGCGCATAGTAGTATTTTGACACGTTCCCTCTATGACGGAGTATTGGAGATTATCAATGACCCTGTTGAATATACGTGGCATGAGATTTTCCCGAATGTAGAAATACAGGGAACAAATGCAAAAGAAACAACGGTAAACCTTGAAAGAAACGGTCGCTTCAAAACATGGACGTTCAGATCCATTGATGGTTCATTGACAGGAGCTACCCGTTGTAACAGATTTCTTACCGCCGATGACCTTGTATCTGGTATCGAGGAAGCACTGAATAAAAACCGACTGGATACTTTGTGGACAAAAGTAGTAAATGACTTACGTTCCCGTAGACTTGAAGGGTGCAAAGAATTTTACATAGCCACTAGATGGTCAGTTCATGACCCTATAGGCAAATTACAACAACTATACGCAGGAAATCCAAGAGCAAGGTTTATAGCAGTGCCAGCACTGACGGATGACGGAAAAAGCAATTTTATGTTTTCTGTGAATGGCTTTTCTGAAAAATATTTTAATGACGCGAAAGAGTCCATGGATGAAATTTCTTTTAACTGTTTGTATATGCAGCAACCGGTAGAACGTGAAGGATTGTTGCTTCCGCCAGATAAGCTAAAAAGATTTTTCTTTGTCAGAGAAGACGTGCCCGATGGATGCACAGATGAATATGCAATTATACCAGACAGAGAATCAGACGCGATATGGGCGGTATGCGATACAAAAGACAAAGGAACTGACTTTGAATCATTACCTATTGCGTATCAGTATGGAGATAAATTTTTCATTGCAGACGTAGTTTTTGACGATAACACAGATTATGGCATTCTTGACAAGAAAACAGCGGATATTCTAATTAGGCACAATCCGCACAAAATCAGATTTGAGTCAAATAATGTCGGAAACCGTGTTGCTTACAACGTTCAAAAACTTATTAATGGAAAATGCAGAGCTGAGATTGATCCAAAAATCACGTTAGCAAACAAGGAGACAAAAATTCTCGTGAACTCTGACTATATAGCAAAACATTTTTATTTTTTACATCCAAGCCAGTATAAACCTAAATCTGATTACGGAATGTTTATGGCAAATGTAACCACATATACAACAAGAGCAAAAGTAGCTCATGACGATGGAATTGACAGCTTGGCGATGATGGCAGAATTTGTACAAAATCCATTGGCAGGAAAAGCAATGGCAATACGTAACCCGTTCTGGGGAGGGAGGTATGTATGAATACAAGAGAATATTTAAACCAAATTCAGCGTTATGATAGGGCAATTCATAATAAATATATAGAAATAGAACAGTTAAAAGCTCATGCAACTGGATTAAGTTCCTTTTCGTATGGCGAACGTGTACAAACATCTGGGAATAAAGACAGAACGGGTGATTTGATTGCGGAAATTGTTGATCTACAAAGGGAAATTCAAGATATCACAGATGAGTACTTAAAGAAAAAAACAGAAGTCATTAGGACAATTGATTCTGTAAGAAATCCATTACAGTACGATGTCTTATTCAAAAGATATATTGAAGGAAAATCTCTTGATATAATTGCCGATGAAGTTGGGTATTCGTATCAGCGGACAAAAGAACTTCATTTGTGTGCAATAGAAACGGTAAGAAAAATAAAAGGATTCGAATATTAAAACTTCATACTGAATCATACTTAGATATTTGATATAATATAAAATGTAAAATTAAGCACTGGATTTATTCCGGTGCTTTTTTCATGCAGAAAAATAGGAGGACAGGCAGTGGGGAGAAACAAAATTAACTTTGTTGACCTATGCCAAGGCGAGTTTGGCAGAAAAATTGCCTATACTGGCGTAGACCAGATTACTCCCCAGAACGTGGCACAGGTCCTTTCTGATACAATCGGAATCCATAACAGGAATAGAACCCTGATGGATTATCTTTACAGATATTACAAAGGCGATCAGCCAATTTTATATCGTGAAAAACTTGTTCGCCCAGAGGTCAACAATAAAGTTGTTGAGAATCATGCCCTTGAAACAGTCAAATTTAAGGCAGGACAGATATACGGAGAACCTATTCAGTATGTCTGCAAGAAGAAAAAAGCGAGTGAAAAAACAAACGAACAAGTTGACCGGCTTAATGATTATCTGGACGAAGCCAATGCAGACGCCAGAAATATTCAACTTGGGATATACCAGAGTGCAGTAGGAACTGCATATAAAGCAATCCTGAGAGAGGATGAATGGACAAAGGATGGAGACTTACCGCCTTTCAGAATATTTATCCCATCACCGCAGGATGTATATATTGTTTATTCAAGCGTTACTGGCAAACCAGTGCTTTCCGTCCAGATTTTAAAAGACGAGGACAATCAGCAGTATTACCAGTGTTATTCTTCCAGACAGTATTTCAAAATTCAAAATGGAGCGGTAACAGAATCTGGAATCAATGGTTTTGGTGGTATTCCTATCATTGAATATCCGAATAATCACGACAGACTTTCCGACATCGAAATTGCGATTACAATGTATGATGCAATCAACAAATATCAATCTGACAGACTGAATGGGGTTGAACAGTTCGTACAAGCTCTGATGAAATTTAAGAACTGTGAGATTGACGAAGCAGAATTTGTAAAAATGATAAAACTCGGTGCTGTATCTGTAAAAGATGTCGGGAATGGAACACAATCAGACGTTGACTTAATGACTGCTGAACTAAATCAGTCAGAAAGCCAGGTTGCAAAAGACGATATTTACAACAATATGCTGATTGTAGAAGCAATGCCGAATCGACAGGGCAATACGGGTGGAGACACAGGAAATGCAGTGTATCTGAGGAATGGTTGGGATTTTGCAGAACGAGACGCAAAATTGGTAGAAGCATTTACGAAAGAAGCTGAAAAAGCATCTGCCAGAATTATTTTGAATATCATCCGAAAAACTTCAATGGATGTAAATATTTCAACTAGAGATTTTGATGTAAAAATCACCAGAAACCCGACAGATAACATGCTTGTTAAAGCGCAGGCACTGGATTATCTGTTCAAAAATAAAATTCATCCGCTTATTGCGCTGATTACTTGCGGATTATTTAGTGATCCGCAAAAAGCATACGAAATGAGCTTGCCATATCTCGGAACCATTTATCCGGAATTGGCAGACCCAGACTCAGAGCTGCAAAAAGCACAAAATTTGCTGAATGGCTTTAACAAGGATGTGATTTCAGAATGAGTGTTTCATCATACGATGAATTAAATATCAGACCCCACAATCGCAGAAGTAAACCGTATAAAGAATATTTCAGCAAAATGTCAATATCAGACAAAGAAAAGCAAGAAAGGATAGCTTTTTCCGAACAAATGGAAGAAGTTGTCCTTTATATTTTAGCACTGATAGAAACAACCATAGAAAGTGGAGAATCAGATCAAGAATACATTCAGACTCAATTTTATGACAAATATCTGGATGTAATTGCTTCGTATATGCTTATAGACACATATATCAAGCAATATGTTCTTGACGTGACAAAACAAATTATTGATGCAACATTTGAAAAATTTTCTTCCGAAGATAAAAACATTACTGATGATTATTACTTGTCAAATGACCGGGCAATGTTTATTTCAGAATGCGAAGCTAATTCGATACTGAATTACAGACAGTATTCAAAAGCTGTGAAAGCAGGAAAGACAAAGAAGAAATGGATTGACGTAGGAGACAAAAGGGAACGAAAGACCCACCTTGAAGTTGGAGGAACCACGCTTCCGATTGGTGAACCGTTCTCGGTTGGAGATAGCTTACTACAATTTCCAAAAGACACCTCGCTAGGAGCTTCGGCAGACGAGATTGTGAACTGTCGGTGCTCAATTCAATACAGTTAATTTAGGGACGAGAAATCGTCTCTTTTTTATTAAAAAATATGCACCCCGATAGCGTAATCATGGGAGACACCTTGAGCTGAGCGAACAGCGTAAAAAAGCGTATTGGTGACAGGAGATTTCAATGACAAGAGAAGATGTAAAGAAGATCTTTCCAGATGCAACCGATGAGCAGATTACCTCATTTCTGAATCAATCTAATTCTGATGTGGCTAAGGAAAAAGCCAAAAATCAGAAATTAAAAGAAGATGCAGAAAAAGCAAAAGCGTTGGAAACAGAACTGGAAGAACTGAAAAAGCAGAACATGAGTGAAGCTGAAAGAACAGAATTGGAGCATCAGAAAGAAAAAGCAACAAATGAAAAAAGAATTTCTGATCTCGAATCTGCACTTAAAGCAGCTCAGAAAGACGCTCTGACAGGTAAAATCACTTCTATTTTTGCGAGTGCAGGAATGAAAGGAGACGCCTACGCAGGAGCAATCAAAGCATTTTCAAATATGGATGCTGAAGATGCACTCAAAGAAGCGCAGACTTTTGTTGATGGAATTTCCGAAGTAAATAAATCAACGCTTGATACCGCAAAAGCTGCATGGGAAAAAGAAGCCCTTGAAAACACACCTAATCCGGGCGGCGGTAAATCTAGTGGAGGACCAGAAAAGAAAAGTGAAGCATCTGAATATGCAAAAGCGTACTCAGCAAAAATGTGTCCAGAAAATAAACCGGCAGACGATAATGCCCCAGTAAATATTTAAGAAAAGGAGATTTAGATTATGGCTTTTATGAAAACAGAGCAATACGAATCCACACCTAATATCCTCGAATCTGAGGTAGGACTGGTACTTAAAACCTATACAGCAGAACAGACAAATGCTGAAACCGTTGGAACTAAAAAGATTATCAAGGCAGGTTCTGTATATCCGACAAACGCAACTGGTGCTAAAGGTATCGTGTTTGAAGATGTTGATATGACGGACGACACAAAACGACCGATTTCCGTAATTGTTGCAGGCCGTGTTCTTGAAAAAAGACTTCCGGTAACAGTAGAAACCACTGCGAAAACAGAGCTTGAAAAAGCAGGTATCGTTTTTGTAACCACTACAGACCCAGAATTTTAAGGAGGTAATCAGATGCCATTTAATATTTTAGAATCAATCACACAGGAAGAAAGACTTAACTTTTCTCAGGATTTCAGCGTAAAAAGACCGGGCATTCTTGACACCATCTTCCCGGATATCAAAACCCAGTTCCTGAAAGCTGAATACTACAGACTTATGGCTGGACAGAGACTGCCAGAGGTAGCATTCGTTCACGCTCTTGATACCGAAGCAGAAATTGGCTCCAGACCGGGATTCGAAAAAGTCCTGACTGAAAAGCTTTTTATCAAGAGAAAAATCAATCAGTCTGAGAGATTACAGCAGGCAATTGAAAATGGTGTGCCGGATGATGAGAATTTAAAGAAGTTCGTATTTGATGATGCGGCAAACCTGTTTGAAGGCGTTGTTGCCAGAGCAAATGTTATGAAAGGGCAATTCCTCTCTACTGGCGCAGTAAAAGTCAAAGAGAACAACGTGGATATGAGCATTGATTACGGCGTTCCGTCCAGCGCAAAGGTAGAAATGACAGACTGGTCTAAACCGGATGCAGATATCATGGGCGATATCCAGAAGATGGTTGCTATCGCAGAGGATAATGGATTTGTGGTAAACAAAGCCCTGACATCACTTAAAATGATTAATTATATGAGAAACAACACTGCAATGCAGACCGCAGTTTTAGGAGCAGCTAACAAACGTCTTCTGACCAAACAGGAACTCGCTAATCTGCTTATGCAAGAATACGGAATCACAATTGATCGTTGCGACGAGAAATTCAAATTCAGAAAAGCAGATGGTTCACTCAAAACAGGAAGATACTTCAAAGAGGATGTATTCACTCTGTATGAAGCAGAACCGAACGGTTCATTTGGTACTGGACTCTGGGGCGTAACACCGGAGGAACTTGAATATAGACAGTTCATTCAGGAAGAAAATCGCTCCTTCGTAACTCTGTCCATGTGGGCTACACAAGACCCAGTTGCAGTTTGGACTAAAGCATCAGGCATGTTTGTTCCAGTAGCAGCAAAAGCTAATGGTGGTATCGTAATCGGTACAAAGGGGGAATAAACGGGCATAGTCTTGATGAGAACAGCCAGTCACCATCTGTAGCAAGTAAACACAAGTATACAGAAAGCGAGCTGTCAAGCATGACAGTGGTTCAGCTGAAACAACTCGCAAGTGACAATGGCTATGCCCTGATATCTACAAACAAGGCTGGTATTATCTCGGAAATTTTATCTCAGCAAGGGTAGGTGATCTTAAATGAACGAACAGCTTGTAAATGACCTGAAAGAATATCTAGCCGATGATGCGGAAACTGACGGTATGATTTCTTTGTCTGTAAAACGCGCAATTCGTTCATTCAAAAAGAAGCGCAACTATCCGTCTGGATATACAGAGGAAAAAATCAATACCGATATGGAATATTGCTATGATTGCATATTTGATCTGGCTCTCTATTTCCTTGTGAAACAGGGAGCCGAGTTCCAAGAATCACATTCTGAAAATTCAGTAAGTCGAAACTGGGAATCAGAAACGGAAATATATATCAATCATGGCGTTTTTCCATTTGCAGGAAGTTTAATTTAATAAGATGGTTGGGTCACGTGGCACAGTATTTTTGTCCTCCCGGAGTGCCGCTGGGTTGCTTATATTCAGTAGGGAAAAGCAAATGTTAAGGGAGTGAAGAAAGGAACTGGCGATGGGATGTGAACATGAATGTTTTAATGAACACCGCATAGAAGAATTAGAGAATAGTCTTCGACAGATGCAAGAGAGACAATCCGACCGCCACAAAGAGTTTTATGAGCGTATCGGGGAACTGGAAAGAAAGACAGCATTAAGTGAGAATGACTTGAACCATATCAAGTCAACTGTGGATGAGATGAATAACAATATAAAGACTCTCATGGCAGTCCCGGGAAAGCGTTACGATACAATCATTGTATGTGTTATTACATCTATTGTCAGCGCAGTTATCGGTTTTATGTTAAGCGGTATTCTTCCAGTTTGATTCCACTTGTAAGGGAGGACGGTGGAAATATGAATTATACAGACTTTTCAGAAGATGAAAGAAAATTTTATTTAAAAGAAGCAGGCTTCGATTCCAGAGAAGAAAAACTGTTTCGATTACGGGCCTATGGCGAAAAGACACTATGGGAAGCATCTGAACTTATGGGGTATAGTCCAAGAACCATAGACCGAATTAATAAAAGAATAAAGAAGAAAATTTCTAAAGTTGCCCCGATGTACTGTCGGGGCTTTTCTTTGTATTGTGGCGAAAACGTGGCGAAATAGTGACGTTCAAAAACAGAGTTCCTTCCTATATAATATAATCATAGGAGAAAACACAACGATTATGTTAAGAAACCCTTACGAGGGTATATGGGAAAAGCATCGTTCCATAGATGATATGGACATGATTCTTGAATCCCGGACAGGAGGAACAGATTATGGCAGGTTATCCGTATTATCCGCAACAGCCAATGATAAACAACCCATACGGACAAATACAGCCGTATCAGGACAGGCTAGCGCAATTGCAGAATAATTATCAGCAGGCAATGCCTTATGGTCAAATACAGATGCAACAGTTACAGCCGGTTCCACAATCACCTATGCTTCAAGGACAGATGGTGGATGGAATTGATACTGTAAAGGCTAAAGATGTGGATATGTCCGGCAATCCTGTTTACTATCCAAAAACAGACGGAACTGAAATTTACAGAAAACAGCTTCAATCCGATGGAAGGAGCAGGATTTTTGTTTACCGACTCGTAAATCCAGATGAACAGCAATCTAAGCAAGATGAAAAGCAGATTGACATTGAAGCAATGTTTAATCAGCTTCGGAATGATGTTTGTTCGGAGATTTCTGAAATAAAGAGTATGTTTCCGACACAGATGTCGGGGACACCAGAGTCTAAGCAGAACGGAGGTAGGCAGAGATGACATTCAATCCAAACGCCATAATGAAAAAGCAATTTGAGAAAATGATTTCTCAGAGGTTCGGAAGTGTTGACAACATGATGAACGATATGAGTAAATTTGCAGGAAATAATCCAACATTGAAGAATGCGTTGGATTTATACAAAAAAGGTGATACGGACCAGTTACATCAAATACAGCAAAATGTATTTAATGAAAAGCACTTATCACCAGATGGAATTATCCAGAAATTCCTTGGATTATAACACTTCCCCACAATTGGGTGATTAAAAATCGCTACAATTCGGGACGACAGCCGCGGATGTCTCCTATTGTAAATAAAATTTAAGGAGACTAAAAACATGATGAATGGTTCAAATTACAGTCTTAGTGACATTGCTGCCGCTACAGGCTCTAATAATCGCGCCAATGATATGTGGGGCGGTGATGGCTTTTCACTTATCTGGCTCGTCCTGATCTTTGCCATCTTTGGATGGGGAGGTTTTGGCGGCTGGGGCGGCGGCTTCGGCGGTAATGGTGGAAACGGTGCGAACGGTGCCGGATTCCAGGGATGGGCTACCCGTGCTGATATCAACGAGGGGTTTGCTCTTAATGATATCCAGAACGGCATCAGAGGCATTCAGCAAGGTATTTGTGATAGCACATATGCTCTTAACAATACCATGCAAAGTGGCTTCAATGGCGTGAACGTTGGAATGCTTCAGGGCTTCAACGGCGTTCAGCAGGCAATTAACGCTGATACAGTGGCTAATATGCAGAACACCAATACATTACAGTCTCAGTTAGCAAACTGTTGCTGTGAAACAAGAGAGGCTATCCAGGGCATCAACTACAACATGGCTACCAACACTTGTGCTCTCCAGAACACAATGAACAATAACACCAGAGACCTTCTGGAAAACCAGAATAGCAATACAAGAGCAATCCTTGATTTCCTGACTCAGGATAAGATTGCAACATTACAGGCAGAAAATACTGATCTGAAACGTGCTGCATCTCAGGATCGCCAGTCCGCATTGCTTACAACTGCTATGGCTTCGCAGACTCAGCAGTTAATCAATGCAATTAATCCGGCAGCCATCCCGGCATACGTTGTTCCTAATCCGAATACCTATTACGGCGGATGCGGATGCAACAGTGGATGCTGCTAAGTAACTCACCCTTAGAGGTTGACTAATTCTAAGAGGTGGGTTACGGCTCACCTCTTATTTTGATTGAGAGGTAAAAATATGAGTTGTAAGAATGTTTGTAAACTTTGCAGTCATCTTGTAATCAGTCAAGCTGTTGCGTTTACAGGTGGTAATCTTGTAATCACACTCCCAGCAGGCAGTTACAACAATGGAGAGAAATATTGTATTGTTGTTGCACAAAGTATACCGGAAGCCACCACAATTACCGCCCCGGTAATGATTCAAATAGGAACAGGAACAACTTTGTATCCGCTAGAGAATCGTTGCTGTGCACAGGTTACGGCTTGCGGAATAAGAACCAGAACGAAGTACGCAACCAGAGTAGCTACAAGTGCAACTGGTGGAGTATTCAAGATGTTAGGAAATCCAGCTTGTAGTCCGAGTAACAATTTAACAGCAATTAATGGTGCAGCCCCAACGACAGACACACCTGTTACACAGGCTGCCAGAAAGGGGGCAATGTAATGCATAAAGTTGCAATGGAAATGGGAAAATGGGCTATGGAGAAAGCTAAAGCACATGGCTTTGATACTCTCAACGCTCAAGACTGGGACGATTTGAAAGACTGCATGGAAGCTGTAAAGTGTGCGATTTGTGCAGATAAGGATTACAGAATCGTAGAAGCTATGGACGAATGCGAGCAGGAAGAGAAATATCTTGGACGTATGGGATATGACAGATATCGTTATTCCAATGGCAGATTTGCCCCAAAAGGCAGAGGAAGCCGCATGGGATATATTCCTTATCTTCACGCACAGGATGATGACTGGATGAATGAATATCTGAATAATCCAGAATTTGAACGCAATATGTACCGCATGGGATATCACCCAGAATATTCGGACAGGAATATGGGGAATGATGGCATGAATCGTCAGCAATCCAGATATGGTGAAACCTACGACAGATACAGCGAGAATCGCAGACATTACCATGATTCCAAAGACGCTGAGTCCAAGAGAAAAATGGATGATTCCATGAAAGAGTATACAGAAGATATCATCCGCAATATGAAAGAAATGTGGGATGATGCAGACGCATCAATCAGACAGCAGATGAAAACTGACTTGACACGTTTTATACAGCAGATGAATTGAATATGAAATGAATTTTGCCCTTGTTACAGGAATGTAGCAGGGGCTTTTTGGTTATGGAGGTACATAATATGTCGAGAAAAAAAGCGGAAGTCAAAATTAAAATGATTTGTGAGAAATGCGGAAAACCACAGAAACCAAGTGCTGACAAATCAACAACTAATTGGAATGTATATGACTGTCATGAAAAATGTGAATGCGGTGGAAAATTCGTAATGAAATTCGAGGATTGATTATGGAAAATTTGACTGTAAATATTTTAGGAACCGAGTACAAAATATATTTCAGGAATGAAAAAGACGACGATTTACTTGATGGAAAAGGCAGAGATGGATACACGGATATGTCCGCGCACGAAATTATAGTGTGTAACAAAAAAGATGATTGTGAATTAAGAGATTACGAAAATTGGAAGAAAAACATTCTACGTCATGAAATTGTTCATGCTTTTTTATTTGAAAGTGGACTTGATTCTTCGTCTGCCAATTTTTATGGAGCATGGGCTACGAACGAAGAAATGGTTGATTGGTTTGCAATTCAATCTCCAAAGATTTTTAAAGTATTCCAAGAACTTGATTTAATTTGAAAAGGATGGTGATAAACCATGCTAAGACAATTTTATATGAACGGAGACCTATGGAGAGTGCAGTTTGTATCTCCGCACGACAGCGTGTTAATTGACCGTACAGGCAATAGAACGCTTGGAGTATCGGATTATTCAACCCACGTTATTTCAATCGCAAATAACTTGTATGGAGAACTTCTGAACCGTGTATTTATTCATGAGTTAGGGCATTGTGTGATGTTCAGTTATGGTCTATTACCAGAACTTCATCGTATGGTTAAGAAACGGTATTGGGTGGACGCGGAGGAATTTGTATGTAATATTCTGGCAGACTATGGACAGTTTGTTATTGGCACGGCCAGAGATATCTTAGGAAACCAGTTCACATATGTGGCTCCTATCGGGGCAGAAAGGATGATTGCATAGATGGCAAAAGCAGAAAACACAATTATTTTTGATGGCATTCAGTACAATCCCGGTGATGAATTGCCGGATTTAGGTAGTTGGGTATGTACAGATGCAAGAGGTATGGTTCGTGATTACGAGGGACTTTCAAAAGACGTATCAAAGCTCCCGCATTATGTAGAGAGCGGTTCTTCGGCGCTGTGCCTTGATACTTCTGAATTATACGAATATCACAAACCTACCGATACATGGTACAAACTGTAAAGGAGAAGCGCATATGGCATTAACAGCAAAGAAAGTATATGCAATATTAAAACGCCAGATTTCCGATATGGAAGCAAAATTAAATAGCCCTGTAAGATACAGAGGTACAGTTGCGACTGCTGATTTGCTTCCATTAAATCCAGATATTGGCGATATGTACAATATCGAGTCTAAGTCGGTCTACGGCGAAGCAGGAATGAATGTGGCATGGAACGGCGTAGTTTGGGACACTATGGGCGCTCCAATTGATATGTCACTGTATCTCACAAAAGAAGAAGCAGAGACGGTAATACAAAGATTAGTTACGGAATATTTTGAAAAGAATCCAGTCAAGCCTGGAGCCACGACAGAACAGGCACAGCAGATCGAGCAGAACAAGACAGACATTGCTTCACTGAAAACGGAAACTGGTTCACTGAAGGAAGATATATCCACCAAAATCACCAAATTCTATGCAAGTTCACAAGGTGAAACTCATATTACTGATTCTGACAATGGCAAGATTCAAGATATGATGATATATGGCAAATCATCACAGGATGGAACACCAACGCCAGAGAATCCAGTTGAGATTAAAAGCGTGGTGAATCCAACGGTGAAGGTGTCAAACGAAGATGGAACACAATTTAAGACCGTCACTCTCCCATACACATTAAATGCAATCCCTGTAAGTTCAGGTGGTAACGTCACAATCGACGGACAGCAGTATATTGCGGATTATGTGGATGTGGAACGTGGGAAACGAGTACAGAGAATTATTAAGTATAAAATAACAGGTGATGAAAACATTTATGAACACGCAAGTGGTTGGATATATTGCGATACCGATTTAAAACTGGTTTCTCAAATATGTGCAACTAATATTGCGAAAACAATAACTGATCAATATATTTTATCGGGCAATTATATCAGATCAGGAGCAACTGGTTTCTATTTTACACATAATGATATATTCACTGATGTTAATGCGTTTAAAAACTATGTGAAAAATAACGATGTGTATGTTTATACTGCATTATCAACACCCGAAGAAATCGACCTCACCACCGAAGAAATTGCCGCATTCAAAGCACTTACAACATATTACCCGACTACAAATATCAGCGTCAATTCCGAACAGCTTGACGGATATACAATATTCAATTATCCAATTTCAATGGAGAACGGTTGGAACTATGTAAAACAGCAGATAGGCGATACGAGGGATTATATCTATGATATGGACGCACGTACTCAGGATACTGATTTACAGGCGGCAGAAGCCTACGTTAACAGCGAATACGCAGTAGCACTTACAGAATTGGAGGTATGATTATGTTATACAGAACATTATTAAAACTTAAAAAAAGAAACGGACTGACAGACGATTTAAAAAATAAGATTGATATTTTCTTCGCAACGGGCAGGATTACCGAGGAACAGTATAATGAGCTGATGGATGCTTTAGTTAATTAAAAATCTCTCATAAATTCGCTAAAATATCTATTCAGATAGAGCGAACAGTGCTATAATCACTATAACAGAACACAAAAAGAGGAGCTGGACTCCCGTCTACCAAACAAAAAGTCCAACTCCAAGCACCACAAAGGGTACGGGTATATTATAGCACAGTACTCTCCCTTTGTGAACCCAAAAGGAGGGTATTTTTTATGAGAGAAAAATTCGTGAATGGGTTCATGACAAATCTGTATGAAGAAATTCCGGAAGAATATCTTGAAACAGTCAGAAACAAACTGGCGTTGTATGTAAATGATTTTGATATCAGTCAAAGAGAAACAGCAGTTGTAAAGTATACTGGATATTTGCCAGATTTTTACAAAACTTACATTGTAAGCAGGAAGATCGAGGGTTTGAGTAAAAAGACTCTCGAACTCTACAATCTTTATCTGGATGATTTCTTTTTCACAGTCAATAAAAAAGCTGAAGATATTACCGCAAATGACATTCGTGTATATCTGTATAATGCTCAGGAGAGCAGAGGGTTGAGTAATCGAACGCTTGATAGTAGAAGAACTGCCATACACGCTTTCTTCGAGTGGGCTGCAAACGAAGGATATATAGGCAAGAACCCGTGCAGAGTTATCAAAAATATCAAGTATGAACGTGTAGAGAAGAAACCTCTGACAGATATGGAACTGGAAAGAATCAGACAGGTATGCGAAACGGTACGCGAAAAGGCAATGATTGAATTCTTATACAGTACAGGAGCCAGAGTGACAGAAGCATGCGCTGTCAAGAAACAAGATGTGGATTTTCAAAATGGCGAAGTAATTGTTTTAGGAAAAGGAAATAAGCATAGAAAAGTATATCTAAATGCTCGCAGCAAACTTCTTTTAGGACAGTACCTTGCATTCAGAAATGATGATTCGGAATATCTTTTTGTAAGTGAAAGAAAACCCCACAACGTATTAAAAAAAGAAGCAATTGAAAGAATTGTACGAATAATCGGTGAGCGGTCAGAACTGGACAGGCCTCTGACACCGCATCTATTTAGGCATACTCTTGCGACTCTTATGCTTCAAAGAGGTACGCCGATTACTGAGGTGCAGAAGATTCTTGGACATGTCAACATTAACACGACAATGATCTATGCAAAGGTATCTGATGAAGATGTAAAAGTGTCTCATATGAAATATGCAATATAAGATTTTTGAAGGGAGAAATCGCCATGAGAGGATTAAAACGCCAAAAACAGATAGTATATTGGTCAAGGGCAACTGAAGACCTTGACGGGATAGACACAATCAAAACGTACCAAAAGCCAGAATTGCATCACCTCTCCGTGTCTGCGACCGCCGGAACGCCAGAGGAATTATCCGCCGGTTATATCCCGGACTACGACAGATACATCACGAACTTTGACCGTGACTTCAAGCCGCAGACCGCCGATGTATTCTGGATAGACTGCAAGCCGGAACTGAATGAAGCAGGCGAACTTATCTTAGGCGAAGATGGAGAGCCTACAGTCCCACCAGATTACCGTCTAAAAAAGATTCTTGATACCCAGAAAGGGAATGTGGCACGATATGGTATCAAGTATATAGGAGATGGTTCAGATGGCGAATAAGACTATCAAAATGGAATTGTCGCATAAATCTATACAAGACACGATAAAACAGCTCAGAGCGTATCAGAAGTCACTTGCAAGTAAGAATGAGGAATTTGTCCGCAGGCTAGCAGAACTTGGAATCCCGGTCATAGATGAAAACATAGCATTGGCACAAGGCGATTCTGACAAAAACCATAACACCTATATCAGAATCAATAACTTTGGCGGCTATTCTCAGGCGACGCTTGTGTGCGAAGGCTCTGACCTCCTGTTCATTGAGTTCGGTTCGGGTATTTCGTATAACACTCCGGCAGGAACTAGCCCGCATCCTAAGGGGCAAGATTTTGGTTACACAATCGGTTCATACGGACAAGGGAATGGAAAGAATGAATCGTGGGTTTATTATTCCGATTCTGGCGAATGGGTACGTTCTTACGGTACTGAAGCCACCATGCCAGTTTATAAGGCAAGCGTGGAGATTATGCAAAACATCAGAAAAATTGCAAATGAAGTGTTTGGTTCCTAAAAACTTCATACTGAATCATACCTGCATATTTGATATACTATACCATATAAAAGCATCTACCTGAGCGGTGGGTGCTTTTTCTTATAACGAGGTGATTCTATGCCAGACACGATCAGCAACCCGGTATCAGAAGTATTTTCTAGGTGGAGTAAAGACATTCAATCAACAGTCGGCAAAGGCAATTTTTCCATGGAGAAAAGCCAGACAATAGCATCTGGCAAAACAAAATACGCCAGATTATTCATGATGGGGAATCCTACGCAGTCAACAAGTCTCGAAGGTCACGAATGCGCAACAGTTCTTTCGTTTCAAACGGAAAGTTATGCATCTGGGACAAAGGCTTTATCGACTGCATACGAAATCGACAGCAAAAGTCATCAGGCCATGATTTCAATGGGCTTTCGCCGGACATACGGACCGGAAGAAGTTGCAAACTCCGAAAAGAGTTTCAAACGAATCATAAGCCGGTACAGCAGAATTTACACCGGGCAATTATTGGAAGCGTAACAGCTTCTATTTTTTTATACCAAAAAGAAAGGAGAGTGTCCCTATGAGTAAAGATAAATTACAATGGCTGAAAGCTGCGGGAATCAGAGCTGTTAAGACAATTGCTCAGACAGCAGTTGCGACAATCGGAACCGCAACAGTCCTTGGAAGCGTTGACTGGAAGATGGTCGTATCCGCGTCCGTTCTTTCCGGCGTTTTATCCTTGCTTACATCTGTAGCAGGGCTTCCAGAACTGAAAACAGGCACAGATGAATAGAAAGGACGGTGATCCTTTTATCTCCCGGATGCAGGGTTACGCATCAGAGCCATGTGGCTCTTTTTTATTGTAATTTTATAGCTGAAAAAGCAGAAAGGAGCCGAATATGGCAGACAAAGGAAATATAGCAGGCGTAAGTACCGTTGGTTCGCTTACTGGATATGCAGTTGAAACAACAGCAGGTACTAAACCGACAACATTTAAACTTCTTCACAGAATCAATGCTTCTGATGAAATCAAAATTGACGTAGAAACAATCGACGCTTCCGCACTTGAAGATGAAGTCGAAAGAACTATTGCAGGACGTGGTTCTACAGGTGGTACATTTAACGTAACTGTAAACGTAACTGATGAAACTATCACTGAATGGGAAACCTTAATCAGCGAGTACAAAACAGGAAAAGCCGACGGAAAATCTATGTGGTACGAAGAATACTTCCCTTCTCTTAAAAAAGCATTCTTCACAAAAATCGAGCCGCCGACAATCATTCCTAAACCAGCGAGAGATCAGAACGGCCTGTTAACCGTCGAAATGTCTCTTACTATTAATGAATATGTCGGCCCGAGTGAAGCAGTAGTTCCAACTGACAGCGGCCTTTAAACACATTTGGGAGGACAAATAATATGTATAAAGTTTTAAAAATCGGCGGCAAAGACTACAAACTTGAATATGGAATTGAAGCATCACTGTTTGATGATTGCGTGAAATCCGTAATGAATATGCTGGTTTCCACAAGCGGTGGAACGGACAGGAGTCTTAAAGAAATGGTTTCTGGAATGAGTAGCATCCCGAATACTGCGCTTAATGCGTTCTATGCCGGATTACTTCAATATCACGGCAACCATTCTGACGGTGATGGCACTGTCCCGGATTTACAGACCGCCAAAAAACTTGCAGCACAGTATATGACCGAGCATAAAGATGATGAGCAGGGAAACTTCTACGGTCTGTTTTCTATGTGCATTGAACAGATGGAGGAAGATGGTTTTTTCAAATTAACCGGTCTGGAAACGTTCATGGACAACATGAATGCGGCAATGGACTCTGTGAAAGCGAAGAAAGCGAAGAAAGCGCCGAAGAAGCCAACAGATCATCTGAAAAAAGCTACAGCGAAATAATCTGGGATGAATTGTACCCGATGGCTGTGCGTATTGGGATGTCAAAGAAAGAATTTCTCAGGAGCACTCTTAAAGATCTGAGAATCCGTATAGAACAATATGGAGTTTCAAAAAAAGAAGAAATTCAGTCACAGTTAATAAACATGGACTATCAGGCATGGCTGACCGGATTGTATGTCAAGACGAGTATTTCGTGCGCATTATCTCCGAGAAAAGTTAGTTATCCGAGTAAACCAATTACGCAGGAAAAACAAAATAATTGGGTTGAACCAAATCCAGATACGCCGAAGAAATCAGAAGCAGAACTAAGACAAGAAGAACGTTACTACGAACTTCTTATCAGGCAGGCAAATGCAAATATATCTGAAATAGGTAATGAAAAGGGCAAGCAGGATGAATAGTAGTCTTGCTTGCCCTTTATTTTTTTGAAATAAAGGAGGTGCTTATATGCCTGACAACACAATAGATAGCCTTGCGATAGAGGTCAGCAGTAACGTATCAAATGCAAGCAAATCCATTGATGATTTATGCAATAAACTGAATCGTCTGAGTAGCCGTATGTCTGAGAGCATCAAGTATCTTAGAGACTTTTCAGCTTCCGTAGGCACGGCCAATTCTGCTGTTCAAGCACTTAAATTAGACAGGCTTGATTTATCAACGATAAACAGTCAATTGCAACAGTTTGTTCAGTCTATGAGTGTGCTCGGTAGCCTGAACTTGAGAAACAACGGATTAAACTCATTCGTAAATGCAATCCGCAGACTGAACGAAACATTAAACTCCACAGGTGATGTGTCTGGAAAGATTCAGAACATGATTTCCGAATTATCTGGTCTTGGCAGTATTCCAGATGTATCAAACAACGTGAACAGGTTTATTTCTTCACTGGCAAGATTGGCGAATGCCGGCAGTTCTATTGATGCAGTTGTATCAAAACTTCCAAAACTTGGTGAAGAACTTAGAAAAATCATAGTTTCATTCTCTGGAATAGGCAATATTTCTCAGCCAATTAATACTTTTGTTCAGTCAATATCTCAGTTGGCAAATGCAGGAGACAAAACCGGAAAGACAGCAACTCAGCTTAATGATCTGGCAAATAGCTTAAAATCATTCTTCCAGACGATGAGTACCGCTCCTAGAATCAGTAGCAGTACAATTCAAATGACTCAGGCTATTGCTCAGCTGGCAAATTCTGGGGCGAATGCTGGTAGAGCAGCAAGGTCTACTGCAAGTGCATTTTCAGGATTGGGGCAGGGTGCGGCCACTTCGACAGGAAAGGTCAGAAAACTTGCAAACGCCGTTGGAAGTGTAGGAAGCAAGGCAAAGAAAAGTTTGCCTAGCATCATGTCTCTGGTGGCAAAATTCTGGACGTTGAAATTTGTTGTTGAAAAATTTGGAAGCGCAATTGAAAGTTCCATGAATTTTCTCGAAGATTACAACTACTTTCAAGCGGCGTTTCGCCAGGTAGCAGATAAAGCGGGTAAAACTTGGTCAGAAGCGGGCTATGATTCCGCAGAAGCATATGCAAATTCATTCAGCCAGAGAGCCAGAGAACTTACATCCAAAATGTCTGGATTCGATGTTTCCGATAATGGCATTTTGTCGGCAAATAAAACCGGTAAGTCACTTGGCATGGATCCGTCCATGCTTTTAAATTATCAAGGCCAGTTTGCACAGTTATCATCATCTATGGGAACAACTTCTGAACAGGCTTTAAAGCTGTCGAATGCGTTAACTATGATCGGTGCAGACCTTGCATCTGTTAAAAATCTTGATTTTAATACAGTTTACGAAAACTTATCCTCTGGATTGGTAGGAATGAGCCGTGCCGTAGATAAATATGGTGCGAACATTCGTGTGGCAAACTTACAGCAATACGCTTCGAATCTTGGACTGCAAACAGCTGTATCAAAGATGGATCAGGCAAGCAAAGCAATGCTGAGGACAATAGTGATACTGGATTCTACACGGTACGCATGGGCGGATATGGCAAATACGATAAATATGCCAGCCAACCAGTTACGTATACTTCGTGCAAATTTAGTGTCCTGTGCTAGAGCATTAGGGAACATCTTTATGCCAGTCGTTGCAGCAGTATTGCCGTACATTAATGGCCTTGTAATTGCATTCCAGAGACTCCTGACATACATTGGTTCACTTCTTGGAGTTGATACCAAAATTGGAAATATGTTCGGTTCTATCGGAAGCGGAAGTGAAAATCTCTCAAACGCACTTGATACTATAGACGATTCTAGTCTTTCAGATGTTGATGATACTACAAAAGATACCAGTGACAATCTGAAAAATGCGACTAAAAACGCAAAGAAGCTCAAACAGTTCCTTGCATCCTATGATGAATTAGAGGTTATGAGCAAAGACGACAGTTCTCTGTCAAACCTTGCAAATTCTAAGATTAAAACGCCTGCTCTTGACACATCTGCCCTTGACGCAGGAATTCTCAATGATGCACTGGATAAACTTTTGAACGAATACCAGAAGAAATGGGATGCCGCCTACAATTCCATGGAAAATAAGGCCATGGCATTCGCAAATAAAGTTACAGACACATTTAAGAAACTTGCAAAAGTCGCAGAGCCTACCACAAAAGCGCTGAAAAATCTTTGGAACAATGGATTGAAACAGCTCAGAGATTTCACATGGACAGCATTAAAAGATTTCTGGAATCATTTTTTAGTTCCGCTTGGCAAGTGGACACTTGGGGAAAAAGGATTACCACGACTAATCAATGCTTTTAATGATTTTCTCGTGAAAATTAACTGGGATAAAATCAACGCTTCCCTTGTGCAGTTATGGGATGTGTTAGAGCCATTTGCTGAGAATGTCGGAACAGGATTACTTGATTTCTTTGATGATTTCTTTGATAAGGCGGCAGATGGAGTTAATAAACTTCCTGATCTGATTGACAGGTTCAAAGAGTTTATCGCAACATTTTCGCCAGAACAGGCACAGTCTATTGGCTATTTCCTCGGACAACTCCTGACAGCTTTTGCAGCATTTAAAGGACTTACATGGTTCGGTGGTATTTTCGGCAAAGAAGGAGTGATAGGCAAAGGAATCACCATGTTAGCAGCGCATCCATATGCTTCGATAGTGGCAGGACTTGGTCTTACTGTTGCCGCACTTGATAAATTCGGAGTGATTGATGTTGATTGGGACGGGTTATGGACAAGAATCGGGAATCTTAAAGACGTAATTGTGAATTTCATCAAAAATATTAATTGGGATTCGTTAATAAAAACAATCGGTGATGTATGGGATGTATTCCAGCCATTTGCTGAGGGATTCGCAGATGGATTTATCAGCTTTTTCGATATAATGCTGAACGATATCGGCGCCCCCCTGATTAACGCATTAGTAAGCGCCTTAGATGCTTTCGCAAAAGCCTTAGGAAAGCTTGACGATAAACAGATAGAAGCTCTTGGCGAAGCTCTGGCACGGTTTTTTATTATAAGGGGAAGCATTAAGTTTGCCCGAAATATATACAATGTAGTCAGTTCTATCAGCGCACTCAGAACAATCTTCGGTGGGTTAGGAACGGTTCTTTCCACAACCAGTGGTGCATTACAGGCATTCTTTGGCTCTGGGCTAGGTTCTACACTTGTAGCAGGATTCGCAGACAGTATGGTTGTCTTAGGAACTGCAATAGCAGGATTCAATCTCGGAAAATGGATAAGTGTTAATCTGTTCGGCGGCGAAGACAAAACCTTCGGTGAGTTTTTGGAAGATAATGTATTTGGCTATCAAAAAGGAGATTTCACCGGAGCTATGAACGAATGGCTAAAGGACATTTTTGGAGTTGGAAACAATCTCACAGAGGATGATTTGAAAATATTCCAGGAATATGAAGATGCCATTCTTAGTCTGGTTCGTGCAAGCCAGATTTCAGGCGAACAAGCATATCCTTTATTAACATTCCTTTCTGAATTGAAAGATAACGGATATAGCACAGAGCAGGCATTGCATGAACTTGAACTTAAGCTCAATAATCTCGGGGTTTCTTCAGAAGATTTTGAGAATGCGATAGCAGGAGTAAATAAACCAGTCAAAGACCTTGGAGATACAGCAGAAACATCCTCTAATCAGTTCTCGAATATGGCTGATCGGATTAACAATGTTTCGTTTGAGGATATCTCAGAACAGCTTACAGGATTCCAGACACTTATCCAGACTGTTGATTTTGCGACTCTGGTAACAGATACAGCAAATGCAATTGATGAGATGGGTGGTATTTGGGAAAACGGAAAGCAGATTCTTGGCGAAAAAGCATTACAAATCTATCAAGAAATTTCAAAAGGATTGGAACCAGATGAGAACGGTTACTATACTTTGGCAAACGGACAGATGGTGCAGTTCGGAAAAGGTATTTCTGACTATGAAAGCACTCTGCAAAGCACAATGGACTCAACTCTGCAAGGGGCAATCAACGGCGTTCTGGATAACAATTCTGGTTTCGAATTAGTTACAAAACTCGGAAAGAATCAGATTCTTGCCGTAGGCAGTGGAATTGAACAGAACGGCAGTAAAGTCACCGAAAAACTCAACTCAACAATTCAATTATCTGCAAAAGGCGCACAAGAAACTGCAAAATCAAGTGGTAAAACCCTTGGAAGCAACATTGCGGAAGGATTACAGTCTGGAATTGACGGAAAGAAAGATTCCACAAAGACTTCGATTCTTGATTTAATGAACAACAGTGTAAAAGCCCCCGCGCAGGAAGCAGTAGACTCCCACTCTCCGTCCAGATGGTTCAAACAGCTTGCGGAATACTGCGGTCAAGGGTTCCAAAACGGATTAGAGCCGGGCTTTTCCTCATCATTTACATGGTTTGGAAGAATCCGAACCAGAATCAGCAATTCTATTGGAAACCTGTATAATGTCGGCTGGAACTCTATTATTGGCTTAAACAATGGAATCGTAAGCGCGGCACAACAACTTTATGCAAATGTGCAAAAAATCGCACAAAATATATCAAATACGTTCCGCAAAGTTCTTAAGATCCATAGTCCGTCGCAGGTAATGATGGAACTCGGCGGATTCACCATTGAGGGATTCCAACTCGGTATGCAAAGTATGCTTCCAAAAGTCGAATCAACCATCAATGATATAAGCGCCGAAGTGCAGAAGATTAATACACCGACTGCGGACATTATCACAAAGAGTACATCCTATCAGGAAGTAAAAAACAGAATGTCTGTTGATACAGATGATTTTGTTGATGACATTCGGAAAGAAGTCATGGCAATCAGTAGTAACACGTTTGACAATAATCAGATGATCGGGCAGGCAGTCAAAAACGCTCTAAACGGCATGGCAATCTATGCAGACGGACATCTGATTGGATATCTAAAAGAAGAAAATCAGCAGTTCAGAAATCGTAATGGATACGGAATATTTGAAGGGTAGGTGATAGAATGAGCGACTTTATTGCAGGAAGTAGTTTCCAAGGTTGGCTTTTAAAGTTCGGGGGAAGTGTTCTCCCGAACAAATTCTTAGCCTATGATGATTACTCCGCAACTCCGAATCAGCGAACAGAGATAGAAGCGTACAGAGACTTAAACAATCTCTTGCACAGGGACACAAGCCCGAATTTTAAGACAAAAATTGATTTCAACACACGACCGATGTGGTTGCCGGACAAAATAGAGATGCAGTCTGTTTTCAAATCGGGATTAGTCAATAAGGCGCAGCGGAAGTACAAGGTCACATACTGGGACGACGAGGAAAACACCTACAAAACAGGTGTTTTTTATATGCCTGATATTGAGTACAAGCCTATCAGAATTGTAGGGAATAACATTTTGTATAACAAAATCCGAATCGCACTGATCGAATACTAACAACCAGAGTGCATGGGTGTCACAGCTCATGTGCTCTTTTATTTTTATAAGCAGGAGGAAAATTATGGCTATACTTACTGCAAATATTGGTTCTGTTACTGATACAGATATAGTTGCAACTTTAGATACAGATACCGGAATATTGAGTGTTTCTGGAATTGGTGCAACAAAAGAAATACAGCAACCGAGTCGAGATACAGGGGGAATTTTTGATGATGGTGGAGAATATTCTTATTTTGTAAAAAAAATTTCAATATCTGAAGGAATTACGGAACTTAATGGTGATTGCTTCTACTATATGAAGAATGCAACTGAGGTTGAAATTCCTTCTACATTACAGGTCATAGGTGAAAGATGCTTCTTTTACTGCTCTTCTGTTCCTGAGTTTGTGATACCAGATGGCTTAAAGACTATCAAAGATGATGCGTTTTATGGATGTACAAATAGTGTTGCTGTAATACAAAGCAGAGATGTAGTTATTTATAATACTCTTTCGAGTATATTTCCAAATACATTAAATGTTAAAAAAATCAAAGGATATTCCGGCTCAACAGCAGAAACATACGCAAAAACATATGATGTTCCGTTCGAGTTTATTGACCCTCAGATAACTTATCCTATTCAAATAGGAACGCCAAATGCTGAAAATGTGTCTCTTACGTTCGATTCTGATACAGGAATTATGACTATTTCCGGAAATGGTGAGTTTTTGCCGCTGGGTTCCATCGAAAACCTTCCGAGTTCAATAACAAAAGACACAAAGATTTTAAATATCGGAAATGGAATTACTAAGATACCCGCCTCAATGTTCTCTTCTAATCCGGAAAGCCTTGAACAAATCTCTTTTCCAGATACATTGTCCGAAATTGGAGGTGGAAATTTTAATTCTTGTTCCAAAATAACAGAACTCGCATTTCCAAAATCTCTAAGAAAAATTAGCGGAGGGTGTTTTGTTTCACTCACTAGCTTGCAGACTGTAACATTTAGCGAAGGGCTTGAAACGATAGAAGGTGGAGCATTTTCGAATTGCCCACTTGTTAAAAATTTAGTGTTCCCATCAACTCTTAAAACTATGCCTATGGCTTTTGGGAGCAGCACTCTTGAGAGTGTTGAGATCGGTGGAGAAAATGTATCTTTTGTATCTAGTGGGAGCGGAATTGCAAATGTATCCGCTAAGAATTTAATAATTCGTGGTGGTACTATATATAGTGGGGCATTTTCTGGTAAAAATATAGAAGCCTTAGAACTAAAATCAACTGTGAAATTAAATGGCTCTGCACAATTTGTTGGATGTAGAAAATTAAAAAGTGCTTTAATTGAAAACGGAATCACGGGCATATCAACTGCTTGTTTTAATAACTGTGTTCTTATTGACAGCATTGAACTTCCAAATAGTGTCGTGGAATTAGGTGAAAGTGCTTTTGCAGGATGCAGTTCTTTAAAAAGCATAACATTATCAATAAATATAAAAAAAATCCCTAACTCTTGCTTTTCTGGTACTGGGTTTGAGACGTTTTCTATACCCAATGAATCGGGCGTAGAAGAAATCCAGGATGATATATTTTATAATTGTTCTAGTTTGAAAAATATATATATCGGAAAAAATGTTAAAACTATTAATAGTAAGGCTTTTCGAAATGTAGATAGTCCTATTATTAAAATTAGCCAAGAAGAAAACTCCATATCCGGTGCGCCATGGGGAGCTACAAACGCAACAATAGAGTGGATAAGTAAGTATATCACGAAAATTGAAGTAATTTCTTTGCCAAACAAAGTCAAGTATAAAAAAGGTGAATCTTTCGATACCTCCGGATTGACAGTAAAGGCGATTTATAGTGATGAAACGGCAGAGGAAATAACAGATTACGCATTATCTTCACCTGATATGTCATCTGTTGGGACGAAGAAAGTAACCGTAACGTATCAAAACCAAACCACCGCGTTTAATATCAGTGTCATTGATATAATCAAAATTGAAATTACAACACTCCCGTCAAAAATCGAATACCGAAAAGGCAGTAAACTTGATACATCAGGTATGGTAGTTTCAACAGTCTGGACAGATGGTTCAAAAGAAGTTTTAGCAGACGGATATACTGTGTCTGATTTAGATAGCACTGAAACAGGTGAGAAAACTATCACAGTCACGTATCAGACTTTTACAGCAACATTCGTAGTAACGGTTGTTGCAAGCACCGCAGGAATCCGTATCTCTCATTATCCGGATAAAATTTATTACAAAATAGGCGATCAATTAAACACTTCTGGGTTGTCTGTTATGAAATACAGAGAAGATGGAAGCGAAGAAGAGGTTTTTCGGTACAATGTATCGGGTTTTGATAGCTCTAAATCTGGGAATAGCACAGTTAGAGTTTTTTATACCGAAATCATAAGTAGCACAGAATCTGAAACTTTTAGCACAACATTTAGTGTTAAAATCACGAATGATGGGCGGAATCCTTTTGAAGAAAATTCAGATCCTATCAATATTACTGTACACTGGATAAACGGCGAATTTGAGGATTTAACAAATGAGAATATCCAGCAAAGTTCCGTAACCTTACAGGAGTCAATTTGCTCTGAAAACTACTTTATTTTCGGCGGCTGTGTGTGCAATCAGATAAGTTTTTCAGCGCACCATAAACAGTTTGACGGTACCGGAGAAGAATGTTATCCGACCGGAAAAATTGAAGTTTATTTGGAACGAAACAAAACCAAATTAAAGATTTTCACAGGGGAAATTGATACCGCAGAAAGAGCATCAAATTCCCTGACCAGAAATTTTGTTGCGTATGATTATCTGTATAAATTACGAAACACTGATATTGCATGGTGGTATAAAAATCGTACGGTTGATAGTCAAATGGTGTTCTCACAGAAACAATTCAGAGACGCATTATTTGACTATTTGGGAATTGAACAGGTTGAAACAGCGCTCGAATATGACAATGCTTCTGTGCCGAATACGAACGTTTCAAACGAGATAAATGCAATTAATACAATCAAAGATTTATGTCTCCAAAATAGTGTTTTTGGATGGATGAACAGGGATGGAAAATTCGAGTATTTGAAACTCCCAGAGAACAGTTATCAGTTCGGAACAACTGTCTCAGGCGTAAAAATATATAAATATTTTGAAGCACAAATTCATCTGGATACGTTCAAAAGTTTCTACGCAAAAGAGGGCAGAATTTGGTTCCCACAGGAGTTTATGGCAGACCCATATCCGGGCATCTTTTCATCCGGCGAACCATCAGCTCAGGAAGCATATGAAAAGAACATTTTTCACAACCGGAACAGTTTTTTTGTCGGCAATCAGGACTGGTTAAATATGGCTTTCGACGCAGACGAATACGGCGTATATACACGCTCAAAACCGCTGGTAAATCTCTGTTATGGAACGACATCCAAATTAGACCCGTCACACCTATATCGGGCACAGGAATACACGGCAGAAGTTGTAGGAAATCCGTTTAATATGGTTGGCCAGACTGTAGAGATGAAAACTATCAAATATCTGGACGATGGTACCGAACTTCCGGTATTGGTAAACAGCTATATTATGAGCCGCACATTAAAGATAAGTGGCGGCACGAGTTTGATTGATGCCTACAGCGCGAAAAACAGCCCATATAACGGAAATAATCAACAGCTTGGTAAATATACCCCTGAGATATCTGCAACAGTAAATCAGACCCGTTCCGAGCTTCCTACGATCAGTTACGAGGAGTTTTCCGACGGTACTGATATTGAGATGCTGGCAGACGATATAACGACCGTTAAAAAGGCTCAATTGCGTTGCATAAAACGAATTAAAAAAGCCGATTATGACGCACTTGTAGCGTCAGGCAATGACAGAAAAGACACATTGTATTTTACTTACGAATAGGAGGGTGACAGATGATTTACAGGGCTTTTGCAAATGGCAAAGAAATTACAGATTTCCCTATCTCTGGTGTAAACACCGTCGCTGTATATGGCGGCGATACGCTGTTATGGAAAAAAGAGAGTGGCGGAATGTTCTCAGATTGGATTGTTAGAAATGTAATTCATTGTGGCCAATGCTCACTTTTGTCATTAACTGCTACAGGTAATGCTACAGGTAATGCTAAAAAGCATCCGTATATGATTGCTACGCCAAAATCATATGCCCCATACTATGAAAAAATTTATGAAATAGGAGACTATAACAGCTATGTATGTGATGCGTCTGTAGGTGTTTTTAATGAAGAACTGTACGTCATGGAATGGTCTATGGCTCAGAATGTAGTTCCAAATTCAACAGATACCATTTCGTACATTAGAATCTTAGGTTTTTATATTTATTCAAGTGATATGAAACTCAAAAGCCACTTTAAAGTGGACTATCTCCTTGAATTTGACAAGAGCAAAGTTTCCCAATGCGGGGGTGTATATCCGTACAAAATGTGGGTTGAAAATAATCGTTTTCATTTTATATGTTCATATTGTACATCAGCAGACTGGATCCATGGAAAATATACACCACTTTCGTTAGAAACGCTTGTTTTTGAAGAAGGGAAATTGATTGAACGACAGCAAAGTTCAACATTGAATTGTAACTATAAATATGATTTATATGACGATTGGTGTGTTTACACTACAACTATATCTTCAGAGCCACACAATGGAAATTATTATTATATTGCAACTGAGGGAGTGGCTTATAATTCAGATTCACGTTTAACAGAAGTAAACACAAAAGAACCGTCGCTCAAAGTTTTATCAGGAACACAACGCGATTTTCACAGTTATTATGCAGGATGCCACAACGGAAAATCTTTATGGAGGCGTAATGAAAGTATTTGTGAACTTATAGATACTAATTATACAGTAAAATGCCGAGATTCTGATTTTTCTGCAAGCCGCGGATTTGTACCTTACAAAAATGAATATTTATGCCTAGGGTTCTCAAATCGTTATCCGGCAGTAAGAAGTAGTAAAAACGGAGCAGTCGGTAAAGATGATATTATATATGCATCAAGTCAAAGAGCTATTGGAGCTGAAGGAATCATTATAGAAAACGGAATAGTATATGTCTATTCACAACCTTCTGCTTTTACAACCTATTGCGATATATTCAAAGTTTAGAAGATGGATAAAAAACAGCGATCATTGATTTTTCGCCTCAAATACGCTATAATAAAACCATAGAAATTTGAATCTGAAATTAGAGCCGAACGGAGTGAGCCAAACCGAAATGGGCTCAATTCCTCGGCTCTTTTTGCTTATTTTAATGTTAATTTTTGCAAATAAGAACCCCAAAATAGCAAATAAGAGCGCATTTTCCATAAAAATCGAAATAAGCCCTTATTCGTCCAAAAACCATCAAAATTCCAGTCCCGACCGTGCTAAAATGTAACTATATTAAAAATAAAAAATGAATAATTTGTAAACGTAAATTTTACTTGTTTTCAGAATAAATCAATTATCTTAGAAATTATAAAAAATCGGATGAAAGTTTTCTGAAAACAAGCAATTTTCATTTACATAATATCTCAATGTAACGTTACAATAACGTTACCAGTAACGCAATGTAACGCAATAGAATAAGAATAAGAAATAGAATAAGAATATAATTAATATATATACGAGATATATATTAATCGTCAAATAAGGCTTATTTGACCCTGACATTCTTAATTCGTTTCAGCCCGAATCGAACTATTTTATTAACGACCTCGTATTTGACTTGTATAACGATTTTATGTGTAATTCGATAAAAACCTCGAATGACGTATAAAAATTGATTCTAGGGGCAGATACGGAGCTTGCAAGGTATATTTAACAGAAAGGAGCAACGTGATATGACAAACGAGCAGAAAGCAGTTCTCAGAAAGATTATTTATGCAGTCGAAACCGGCGGACAGATTTACGGACAGCAAGATTATTCGGACTTCACAGAAGCCTACACTAATTCTTCTGAAGAACACGCAATCACAATCGGGGCAGGAGCATGGTATGCAACTGAAGCCAAGATCCTTCTGGAACGGATTTACAATGCTGACCCGGAACAATGGGAGAAGATAGATAAGGTCAGACTTCTGGAACAGGTCCAGACCGCAAACTGGGAGTGTTTCAATATTTCCAGAGTGTCACAGCTTGCCGACACCATAGTTGCCCTTATTTCGTCCGATTTGGGCGTTAAATGCCAAGATAACCTTATGGATGAACAATTAGCCACATATGCAGATGAAGCCCTTAAACAGGGCGTTACGGATGCTAGAGCGCAAGCCATGTGCGTGAACTTTAGGCACCAAGGCGGACAGGGAGCAGTAACGAGAATTTTGGCAAAGACTCAGAAGCCATACACACTCGATAATCTCTATGCAGCCTGCCAGACGGACACAGGGAACCAAGTCGGGGTATATAAGAGCAGACAGAAGTTTGTTTACGATGCATTAAAGACATATTTTCCAGAAAGTGAGGATAAGAGCATGAACGCAATCGACAAATTAATCCAGATCGCAAAGAATGAAGTTGGTTATCTCGAAAAGGCAAGCAATAGCCAACTTGACAGCAAAACAGCGAACGCCGGAGAAAATAATTATACAAAATACTGGCGAGATATTAAGCCGGATTATCAGGGGCAGCCATGGTGCGCAGCGTTTGTTTCATGGTGCATGATGAAAGCATTCGGATTAGACGCAGCAAAGAAACTTTTGAAACACTGGCCATACGTTTACTGCCCGACAATGGCAGATTTGTTTACTTTGAACAGCAATCCAAAAGTCGGAGACATTGTTATTTTCTACAGAAACGGAGAATTTACGCATACTGGAATCGTAATAAAAGTGTCAGGAGATCGGTTCTGGACAGTCGAAGGAAACACTTCTGGCGGCTCAACGGTCATTGCAAACGGCGGTGGCGTGTGCCAAAAAAGCTACTACAATAGTAATCTCCCGGGAACAAAATTCTGCACTCCAAACTACAGTTTAGTCAAAAATACAACGCCAGTATCTGGGTCAGATACAGTCAAAAAACAGAACACCAGAGCCTACATTGCACAGATTAAAAAAGACACAAAATGTTATGTGGAATCAAACAAAAATAGCCCATCTAAACTGTTTCCAAAGTTGAAAAAAGGTGCAATTGTAGAGGTAATGAAGTACACAGAAACTGACAGTTCGGGATTGAAATGGTACTTCATTCGCATTCCTTATCCGAATGACGACGGGTTCGTTTTTGAATTTATTCCAAAAGGAACATTCACCAGAATTACAGATATTTCCAAATGACAGTTGTAATATAATCTTTGTAATGCTATAATAAATGCGTTCGATGTAATAGTTCGTATTAACTTAACCCCTTTTAGTACGATAGTAAAAATGACCGCCAATCACTCCTTCCCGATTTGGCGGTCATTTTGCTGTCAGCTTATATATTCTTCATACATTTTTTTGATTTCTTTTGCTCCATTTTGTCTTATCCGAACAACATCCCCGGAATCCATGATGAAATTGTCACCTGCCGACTGAATGTGATCCATGTTCACCAGATAGCTCTGATGGCAACGTAAGAATCGCTTATCAGACAGTTTTTCTTCCAGATCATTCAGCTTGCAAGTAGTCACAAAACATCGGTTATCTGTCGCGAAAATATGACAAACTCTTGCCCGGCTTTCGATGTATTCAATTTCTCCATACTTGAGCCGGTTAATCTGTCCACGGAACTTAAAAGTCAGTGTTTCGTCCCTCATTTGCGACAAGATTTCATCAATGGCTCGATATATCCTGCCGTATTCCTTGCCTTTTACCGCATATTGAACAGCACCAATATCGAACGCTTCTCGTAGATAATTATTGTCACCCGTCCAGAATATAATGTTTCCGTTGTATCCAACATCACGAAGCCTGTTTGCGATTTCCAGACCATTTTCTCTTTCTAGAACCATATCTAGCACGATTACATCGTACCATTTTCCCTCTTTGACATCCTCAACCAGTGGATAACCTGCCGAATATTCGCTGATTTCGTAGCGATAGTCGCCTTTGCTTCGCAAGAATCCCGATATGCGGTCTTTAAACAGATCAATGTCAAGCTGGCAGTCGTCGCATATAGCTATTCTCATGCGCATTTCCCCTTTCTCGTCTCAATTTTGTCAAAATAGATAATGATTTTGACAGTACACACATTTTATTCCGTATTTGTGATACAATTCGTGTATCAAATAAAGTTTAGCACTTGAAATTAACAGTGTAAAGCATTAAAGCTAGACAAAATTCGCAAATTGGTTTCTGTGTCCGGGAGGATGTGTGGATAAAGAGACTGCCTGTAAGAACGACAGGTAAAGAGAAAGAGGGGCGGTTGCCCCTCTTGTTTATTTCACTAAATACAAAACTGAAACAGTATCTATTTTTACGCACATTCCATTCTCTAACGGTAGATTCCCAATTTCACTGGAATATAAAGAATTAATGCTTTCTAAGTCAGAACCAAGACTTTCTTTATATTTTTTTGAAGCGACATGGTATTCTTCTGAATGTTCGTAATCATCATTTTTATAATCATCATAGCTGTCATATACGCTGATAATTCCTGCTCCGTCGGTTATTGAAAAGGTGTACTTTCCAGCAGGAATATCTTCGCCAATAATATAAACACCTGGATTTAGCCTTCCGACATCATCAAGAGAATCGTTTTCCTGAGAATTAGAATTTTCACTTTCCACGTCTTTTAAAACAGCTTCTTTTAATTTAGTTCCGTCTGAAAGACGCGTGATTGATAGTGAATCATCCCAAATTGAGCAAGCCAGAGTATCATTTTCGAAATTCCAAACGTTTGTTAGAATTACTCCATCATAACCACTCTTATAGAAATCATCAGTAACATAATCATAATCATACCAATCCTGCTGAGATGCTTCCGACAATACACCGGAAACCTTTGAAGCAAATGCGCCAACTTCATCATCTGGCACGTTCTCGCTTATAACGATGCTTAGATGCAAGGATTTAGTGTTTTTGTCAATCACACATTCAGATGCTTCGACAAACCCATCTTCGCCATTGATCTTATTAAGCATTTCATTAATGTTGTCAAAGGAAGTAGCACTGGCATTGACAGGCGAAATGCATAAAAAAGCACACATCGTTATAATTCCACAAACTCTCTTTTTCATAAAGCCCTCTTTTCTGCTAAAGAAATCTCATATACTGTACTGCAATAAAAACTACTTCAATGATTCCGGCGATAATTCCAAACCAAGCACCTATATGTCGGTATTCTTCTTTTTTAGTTCCGATATCCACCAAACCAACAATCGCTCCTGCCAGAGCTAACGGAAACGACAAGATGATTGGTAACGGAAGAATGAACGCTACGCCTGCCAGAATACAAGAAATCACACTTAGGGTAGAATCCTTTTTCTTTTCTCTATTACCCATACTATTTCCCTCCCTTGTTAAAATTTTACAATATTATACCACTTCATACAAACTGTGTATAGTAAAATATCAAAAAAGTAAATTATTTTTGCAGAAATACTCCGTGATTTTGCGCTTTCCAGAAAAACCACACAAATTCGTGCTATAATGTGAGATATATTTTTAGAAAGAGCTGGTAATATGGAGAAGAACAGATACAGGATAGTCGTACTCATTCTGATATTTTGTGAAATATTCTGTGCGGTGCATATACCGCCGCATGATATGTCAGAACGCCGCCAAAGAGATGCACAGATCATAAAGGAAGTTGCAAAGCAAATCTACCCCGTCCAGATGCAGGAGTCGAGCGAGGCCAAGGAAATTTGCAATGTCAAATGTTATATTCGCAAAAGCACAATTTTCTTTGAGATTGCGAAGTTTGCCTACGAAATAGCAAAAGTCAATGTATATATTTGGCAGTTGCCAAGGGGGAATATCGGTGGTATAATGATGAAAACGAACTAATGTTCGGTTCTATTTCCCACAAGCCGGACATATGCTGTAATGTAGGTGGTAGTTGTGACAGGGAGGGTTATTTATGGATTATAAGAAGGAAATTATTGAGATGATACAGAAGATAGATAGCGAAAAATTTATGAAATTCTTATACAATATGATTATTTCGTTCAAGAGCCAATGGGGATATTAGAAAAAAGCAGGGAATTAATCCCTGCCTTTTTTGTGAAGAAATTCAATCATGTCGAAAACGCTTTTCTTATCAGATTCGCTTAATTCAATTAGCAACTTAACATGTTCAACGACATTTGAATTTGACATCAATTTTGGAATAAAATCTGTGTCTGTTTCTAAATTTTCCTCCCATCCCATTAAACAAGCGGGTGTCGTACTAAGTGCTTTTGCTAATACATTCATATATTCGGCAGGAACTTTATCAATATCGCCTTTTTCATATCTGAATATAGTAGACCTTGACACTCCCAATTTTTCTGCCAACTCATCAGCACTCATATTAAGTTGTTTTCTTCTTTCTTTTATTCGTTCGCCAGTTTCCGACATTTTTCACACCTCCTTTCTAAATACATAATAACACTAATGATGCAAAAGTGCAACAAAAATAATTGCAAAAATGCGATTTTATATGTTGACACATGCGACACTTTGGTGTAATATATAACCACAAAGTTGCATTAATGCTACTGGAAAGGAGGAGCGCGAATGGTTGTTAATATAGCTAGACTTAAAGGAAAAATCGTTGAACGTGGAAACACTCAGGAAGCTGTTGCAAATGCAATTGGAATGGACAGAAGCACATTCTACAGAAAACTAAAAGATGGCGGAGAGAAATTTACAATCGGAGAAATCCACGGAATCGTAAATGCAGTTCCTTTAAGCAAGGAGGAAGCTATAGATATTTTTTTTACATCATAGTCGCAATAATGCGACTTAAATATATTACACGAAAGGAGATAAATGAACAGCTTACAGATTTTTAACTCAGAAGAGTTCGGAGAAATCCGAACAATAGAAATTGACGGGAAACCGTACTTTGTGGGAACTGATGTTGCGAAAGCTCTTGGATATAGCAATCCAAGAAAAGCGATTATTGACCATTGCAAGGGAGTAACGAAACGTGACACCCCTACATCTAGTGGCATTCAGTCAATGTCATACATAAATGAGGGAGATTTGTACCGATTGATTATGAAGTCGAAACTTCCGTCAGCAGAGAAATTCGAATCATGGGTTATGGATGAGGTCATTCCGACAATTCGAAAGACAGGTTCTTACCAGAAACCAATGACCTTGGAAGAACAACTTCAAATCGTCGCAAAAGGAACGCTCGAAGTAAAGGAAGAAATCCGAAAGGTCAACGAAGATTTACAGGAATTCAAAAAAGATATGCCACTTCTGGCACTGGAATGTCAGAAAATCACAAAGGCGAAGAATCAGAAAGTTGTCCCGCTGCTGGGCGGTAAGGACTCTCCGGCATACAAGGATAATTCCATCCGTCAGCAGGTTTACAGCGACATTGATGCGCAGCTTCGAAGAGAATTTGGCGTGAACACTTACAAGGCAATCAAGAGAAACCAGTGTGATCTGGCGGTGAAAATCATCAATGAATATGAATTGCCAATGTATCTGAAAGACCAGATTGACAGTTCTAATGCGCAGGAAAGTTTCTTATAAGAAAGAGAGGTGGAAAAGTGACGGAATTAAAAGTTGTCAGAAATCTCGAATCAGGAAAACTGATGCGTGGAGATAACGAACTCGGAAACGCAAAGTATTTCTTGCGGAAAGAAAACGGCGAAGAAGTGTATTTGGAAGATATAATCGCAAGCCTGGCATTCAGCTTTGGAGAACAGGTGGAAGAAAATATTAAAAATGGCATAGATGAACCATATCTTGCCTATGCCCTTGATGTTTTGTCTAACGTACGCAGATTAGGTATTTGAAACACTGGATGAATATTTTATTTCTTTCCCAAATTTAAGAAAAAATGTTCATCGTGTGCTTCCAGAAGTTCAGAGAACTCTTTGCGAATTTGAAAATACTTTTGGCAAATATGAGCATCGTCAAAATAAGCATGTTCCAATTCGTGACTTATTCAAAATAGCTAAATCATGAGCAATTTGTAACTTGTCCATCGTTATCACCTCCTTCAAGGTGATTATAACACAGAAGGAGTAGAAAATGTTCAACCATGAAAAGTTAAGAGGAAGAATCGTTGAGAAATACGGGAGCCAGAGAACCTTCTGCGGATTCTTCGGGAAAAATGAAATCACTCTTTCTCGGAAGATTAACGGGGAGGTTGACTGGAAGCAAAGCGAAATCATGAAGGCAATACGCCTTCTGGGACTTTCAGTAAAAGACATCCCAGAGTATTTCTTCAACGAAATAAAGAAAGGGACAGAGAAATGAGAAAATCGTTAATCCTGTCAACAATCATCGGCGGCATGAGTCCATATCTCCCGTTCTGGAGATTTGACAATGCTTCTGACCCGGTGATTGTTGGACTGATAGTTGGGTTTCTTACATTTGCCGTTCTGTACCCGGATGAGGTGGTGAAAAAAGATGATTAAAACAGAATACGGTCATACAAACCTGAGAGGGAACAATGCAATGGTCATTACAGATTTTATCTCAGCCACGGAAGCCGTTAAGGACATGTTGGTAAGGGACTGCTACATGACCGAAGCGCAGGCAAAACGGAAGATTTTAGAGTCTGTGGATATTGCGTTGGAAGGCTGCACCATCCTGAAAAAGGATAAGGTGGAGAAGCCAGAGACGGTAGGTATTATTGAAAAGAAAGTGGAGGAAAGAAAGATGATTAATACAAAAGTGGGAAAAATCACACTCGAAGGCAGTAAAGCAGAATTAATATCTGACTTAGCTGTTATCGTTCGGGGAATCAAAGAAACTATTATGGAAGACGATAAAGAAACAGAGGAATCTGTGAAACAGGATATTGACGAAGCGGTCAAAGTCGGATTGATGAACGAAGAAGAATTTAACAAAAAAATCAAGGAACCTGTAGCAACGCTTATTAAAGATTTATTCAGAGGGCTTTTCGATGAAGACAAATGAATTTGATAAGACCGTAGATGAACTGTACCAGTTGTGCAGGAGAGTTCAGAAAGAAACAAATGTAAGTGTAGGCTTTGAAGTCATAAATTATGAAGACGGAAGAATTGCAAGTGTAAGAATTTATGACGGAATATTCACAGCAAAAGCAAACATGAAAATGTATTATATCTGTGAAAACGGTGATGAAGAAGAAAACATTCAGGAAACTAAGAATCACTTGAATCAGTTGCTTATAAACAAGCCGTGTCCGTATTGTGAGGAGGATTGCAATGGAGAAAGAAAACAAGATGGATTTCAGAGCAGAGACCGTAGCTGAAGAGTATGCAGAGCTGGTAGGCAGATTAAAGGCATTTGAAGCGTATCTGAACACAACCGAAGCAAATACGTATTTAAAGAAAGAAGTTTGTGCAGCTATGCTCGGACTGAATTTGGAGGACAAGGAAAAATGAAATGCTATAAGGGATTTGACAAAGACTTAAAATGCTGTGATTTTCAGTATGAAATCGGTAAGGAGTATGAAGAAGAAAGAGCCGAGATTTGCGATACTGGATTTCATGCTTGTGAGAATCCGTTGGATGTATTTGGATATTATGCACCGGCTGATTCCAGATATTGTGAAGTCGAGCTGGATGCAAACGATCAGAAATCTGACGACAGCAAGAGAGTAGGAAAGAAGATTTCTATTAAAGCAGAAATCGGAATTGCCGGAATTATTAAAGCCGGTCTGGAGTACATCAAAGATCAGGTTAACTGGGACGATGATAAAAAGTCCAACACCGGATACCGCTCAGCGGCAACCAACACCGGAAACTGTTCAGCGGCAACCAACACCGGATACCGCTCAGCGGCAACCAACACCGGATACCGGTCAGCGGCAACCAACACCGGATACCGGTCAGCGGCAACCAACACTGGAGATCAGTCAGCGGCAACCAACACCGGAAACTGTTCAGCGGCAACCAACACCGGAAACTGTTCAGCGGCAACCAACACCGGAAACTGTT
>ERZ791923.316-NODE-316-length-77060-cov-5.430167_pt1 | contig 77060 bp, 67 predicted proteins | sample MGYA00510133_ERZ791923 | MGnify/ENA primary metagenome ERZ791923 (study PRJEB30046, sample SAMN00792106) | human gut metagenome | study: EMG produced TPA metagenomics assembly of the A metagenome-wide association study of gut microbiota in type 2... | reverse complement strand
ACGAACGGTTGACACACAGCTTGCATTGTTCTGAATTCGTCGAACTCACGTTAATTAAGATTCTGTTAAGAAAAGCACAACCCAAATGGAAATGCAAGCAAATGCTATTAAAAAAGAATGTAGAACATGCAAACAAAGCTCGTTCTACATCATCTACTAATGTCGGGGTGAAAGGATTCGAACCTTCGACCCCCTGCTCCCAAAGCAGGTGCGCTAACCGGACTGCGCTACACCCCGAGCAAAATCGAATGCAAAAGTAAATAAAAAAAACGAGTAATGCAACATGTGTTATTAGTATTTTCACAATGCATGGCTTCGACCAGATATCATTCAAATCTCAAGACTTTTGAGGGATGTATTCTGGCAACTAAATAGCTTGGCAACACCAACGCTAAAGTTGACACTATAAAAGTTACTATGTTGATTAATATTATTGCCGTCAAATCGAATTCAACAGGAACACTGTCTATATAATATGATTCCGGGTTCAAGTGAACTATATTAAATTCCTTCTGCAGGAAAGCAAGTAGTAATCCTAACACGTTGCCTGCGACCATTCCTTTCAACAGAATAATTACTGCTAGATTTATGAAAACTTTACGTACTAAGGTATTAGTTGCTCCTAATGTTTTCAGTAATGCTATCGTACTTGTTCTTTCTAGAATAAGAATCAGCAAGCCACTTACAATGGTTACACCCGCCACGGCAAGCATGAGAATCAGAATAACCCAAATATTTATATTCAACAAGTTCAGCCAGTCGAATATTTGAGGGTATAGCTCTTTTACAGTAAATGAGACATATGAAGTGTTATGCTCTATATTATATTTAGAAATAAATTTTGCAATATGAAAACTTGTCTCGTTCAGCTTAGAAAAATCTTTTACGGTTATTTCTACACCGTATGCATACTTGTCGTCCCACTTGCATAAGTTTCTTACGGTTTTATCATTAGCAAAGACCAGAACTTTATCAAACTGAGACAAGTCCGTCCTATAAATTGCTGCTACTTTAAATCGACGGGCACGCAAACCATTTTCAAAAAAATAAGCGAATAGCTTATCTCCAACTTTCAGTCTTAAATCGTTTGCGATACTTTTACTAATAACTATTTCATTTTCCGTTCCTTTTTTACTGTAATCGGGAAGTTGTCCTTCTATTATATGCGAAGATACAAAGTCCGTACTATAAGTAGAGTTTATACCTTTTAGGGTAATTCCAGCAAATTGGTCTGTTGTCTTTAATATTCCCGATTTCATCGAGTAATATTGCACATGCTCCACGTCGGGTATCTTTTCTATACCTTTAACCAATTCGTCATCTACTATAATCGGGCGACTTTCTCCTATCTCAGCAGGAGCAGTATTATATATCGTTAAATGAGAGCCGAAACCTATAACTTTGGAGCTTATTTCATCCTTAAACCCAAATACTACGGCTACCGATAAAATCATTACAGCCAGTCCCACCGCTACTCCAAATATGGCAATACGTATAGCCGGCAAGGACGCGCGCTTATTACCGTTCCCGCTTGAATATAATTTTTTTGCTATATAGAGCGAAAAATTCATCTTGACAAAGTTCTTCCCGGGTACTTTTCTAATGCTTTTCTCAACAAGAACAATGCCCGTATTAAATCTTCCTTTTTCAAGACATAGGCAATTCGCACTTGGTCTATCCCGGCTCCCGGAGTAGTGTAGAACCCGGCAGCAGGAGCCATCATGACAGTTTCATTTTCGTAAGAAAAATCGGTAAGACACCATGCACAAAATTTTTCAGCATCATCAACGGGCAACTGTACTGTTGTATAAAAAGCTCCCATTGGCACTGGAGAATAAACCCCGGGTATACGATTTAAACCATCTATCAAGCATTTGCGCCGCTCAACGTATTCATCATAAACGTCTCTGTTATAATTTTCTCCTGCTTCAATAGACGCTTCTGCTGCTATTTGGCCGAGCAATGGAGGACTCAGCCGCGCTTGACAAAACTTCATTACCGCCTTTCGTACTTCTGCGTTCTTCGTAATCAAAGCTCCAACACGTATTCCGCATTCACTATAACGTTTTGAGACCGAATCAATGAGTATTACGTTTTGCTCTATATCTTTTAAGTGACAAGCAGAAATGTATGGTGATCCCGTATATATAAACTCGCGATACACCTCGTCGCTAAACAAATACAAATCATACTTTTTCACCAAATCCCTTATTTGGTTCATTTCCCGCCGCGTATACAAGTATCCTGTAGGGTTATTGGGATTACATATTAAAATAGCTCGAGTCCTGTCATTGATAAGTTCTTCAAACTTCTCTACTTTAGGAAGTGAAAAACCTTCTTCTATTGTTGTTGCAATTGTGCGAATTACTGCTCCAGCAGCCACTGCAAAAGCCATATAGTTTGCATAAGCAGGCTCGGGTACAATTATCTCATCGCCGGGATTAAGACATGACAGGAAAGCGAACAATACGGCTTCTGAGCCGCCACTCGTAATTATAATGTCATCGGCATTTACATTGATTTTGTATTTGGCATAATACTTTACCAACTTCTCCCGATAGCTTAAAAAACCCTGGCTCGGACTATATTCGAGCACAGTTCTGTCAATCTTCTTTATAGCGTCAAGCGCTACCTGTGGCGTAGGAAGATCGGGCTGGCCTATATTCAAATGATATACGTGAATTCCACGCTTCTTGGCCGCATTTGCCAAAGGCGTCAATTTACGTATTGGAGATTGCGGCATACGCTCCCCGCGTTCCGATATTGTTGGCATTTGTATGTTCCTTTTTTTGAAATTGCGACAAATTTACAATTTTCGCATTAAATACCGTTCTTTGAGTTTAAAAACCTTACAACAACTTCACTGCATTAAGACGGGCGTGATAATAGTTAAACATAATATTTTTGTTTTCGCCACATACGTTCTTCTCTAAAGTAAGAGAAAAAACATGTCAGACCTATTTTAAAATATGTCTGACATATTTTAAAATATCTCAGAGATAATTTAAAATACATGCCTTGTATTTTTTACGTCGTACAACTACTATTCCACTTTATATAATAATCGATAGTCGGAAGAAAATTCGATAGAAAAACGTAACTTTGCCAAACAACTTATAAACAACAAAGAGATGTATAATTGGTTCGAATGTAAAGTAAAATACGAGAAAGATTTAGGAGAAGGCAAAACAAAAAAGGTTATAGAACCATACTTGGTAGACGCATTAAGTTTTACGGAAGCAGAGCATAGGATAATATCAGAAATTCAGCCCTTTATGAGCGGTGAATTTCAAGTTTCGGATATTAAACGTGTAAATATAGCCGAATTGTTTGAAACAAACGAGGAAAGTGCAGATAAGTGGTATCAATGCAAGTTGGCTTTTATTACTTTGGATGAAAAAAGCGGCACTGAAAAACGCACTACCCAATCTGTAATGGTTCAAGCCGCCGGCCTACGCGAAGCAGTAAAGCGTTTAGACGAAGGTATGAAATCCTCCATAATAGATTATAGCATAACAACTGTAACCGAAACAAAACTCATGGGAGTATATCATTATCAAGAAGCTGCCCCAGAAGGATATACAAAAGTAAACAAAGACAATGCCTAAAGTTGGTGAAGAAATAAAAAAGGTTCTCAATGAGCTTCCTATTGGAGTGGAATTAGTTGCTGTGTCTAAATTCCACTCATCCGAGGACATATTGGATGCATACAATGCCGGTCAGCGAATCTTTGGAGAAAACCGTCCTCAAGAAATGACGGAGAAGTACAAAATTTTGCCAAAAGATATAAAATGGCACATGATAGGGCATTTGCAGACCAACAAAGTAAAGATGATAGCACCGTATGTTTCTATGATTGAATCTGTTGACTCAATAAAACTATTGCAAGAGATTAACAAGCAAGCAGCGAACTGCAATCGAATCATACGGTGTCTTTTGGAAATACACGTTGCAAAAGAAGAAACAAAATCAGGCTTTACACCCGATGAATGCCGCACTTTTTTAGACAAAGGCGAATGGAAAAGCTTTAACAATATTCAAATATCAGGCCTCATGTGCATGGCGTCGAATACGACGGACGAAAAAAGAGTATTTAATGACTTTGAAACAGCTCAAAACCTATTTAATGAGTTTAAGGAATCACATTTTGCTCATTGTGACTCATTCTGTTATCGTTCTTGGGGAATGAGTAACGATTATAAAATCGCTATAGAAAACGGGGCCAATATAGTTAGAATAGGAACACGCATATTCGGTGAACGCAATTATTAAAAAATATCGGTATGCTAAAAGCTTACCCTCGGTAGTATAAATATTAAGAAATGACAGATATAATCGAAAAATACTTCCCTGAAATCACTACACTTCAACGCGAACAATTCAAGAGCTTGCCGAATCTATATAAAGAATGGAACTCGAGAATCAACGTTATATCTCGTCGTGATATAGATAATGTCATGATTCACCATGTACTGCATTCTCTTTCCATTGCAAAAGTAATAGCATTTTCACCTAATACACATATATTGGACGTTGGAACAGGCGGCGGCTTCCCCGGTATTCCTCTAGCAATAATGTTTCCTCAGACTAATTTTAGTTTAATTGATAGCATTGGGAAAAAAATACTTGTTGCAAGTGAAATATCTAAAGCTATTGGACTAAATAATGTCGATTTTGCTCATCGTAATGCCATTGACGAAAAAGGAATGTATGATTATGTTATTACCAGAGCCGTAATGCCCGCTGCGGATTTGGTAAAAATGACATACAAAAATATATCAAGCGAAAGTCGAAACTCTTTAACGAATGGCATAATAACTTTAAAAGGAGGAAATTTAAAAGAGGAACTGGAAAGCTGTAATATAAAACGCCTTGACAGAAAAGCCAATATCACTATAGGTAATATAAAGAAATGGGAAATACATGACTTTTTTTCGGAAGACTATTTTGAAGAAAAGTATGTTATACATATACCTCTCATCAAAAACAAAACAACATGTTAAAAATTGAGACTTTTGTAGTCAACATGATACAGGAGAACTGTTATATAGTCTCCGATGAAACACATGAAACCGTAATCATTGATTGTGGTGCATTTTACGATAATGACAAGGAACGTATTAAAGCATACATAGAAAAAAACAAACTCGTTCCTGTGCACTCTATTTTCACGCATGGTCATTTTGACCATATTATAGGAAGCAAATTCTTATTTGACACATATGGGATAAAGCCCGAAATTCCCGCAAAAGACACAGATCTATATTATGATTGCGAAAAACAACTTAATGATTTTGTAGGCTTAAATATAAACTTACAATTACCGAACATAAATAAAATCATTGACGATAAGTACGAAATCAAATTCGGCACACATACGCTTTCAGTAATCAATACACCAGGCCATACTCCCGGCGGAGTATCCTTTTACTGCAAAGAAGAAGATGTACTGTTTAGTGGCGACAGCTTGTTTTATTGCAGCGTAGGAAGAACCGACCTACCCGGAGGCGACGGAAGCGTTTTAATAGAAATGCTGAAGCAAAACATTTTAACTCTTCCGGAAGAAACAACCGTATTCCCGGGACACGGTTGTGCTACATCAATTGGTTTCGAGAAAGAAAACAATCCATACATAACGACACTTTAACGAACAGAGCCTTATTAGACAAATAAAGAAAATAATACAGATAGTATTAGTCGCCCTGTTAGGCGGCTACGTTACTCTATTGCTTTCTACTAAGTTGCCATTCTTTCAAAAGCAGTTATCAAGGTCCTTGTCGTCCGAAATATCCAAAAAGGTAGGTTCTGAAGTTAAAATAGAAAAAATAGAAATAGGCCTTTTTAATCGTGTTATACTTTATGATATAAAGATTAAAGATAAAAAAGGAACAAATATAATATCGGCAAAGCGGCTTTCTGCAAAAATAAAACTACGCTCATTAGTAAACTCTCCACTTACTATCAGAACAATAGAATTATATGGCGCGAAAATCAATATTTACAAAGAGAAAGAGACCTTACCTTATAATTTTAATTTTATACTGGACTCTTTTTCTTCCAATAAAAGCCAGACAGACTCACCTCTTGATTTACGCATAAAGTCTATAATTCTAAGCAGAGCCTCTGTTGACTACAATATAAAAGACAAGCCCAAGCGTAACGGATTTGATATAAATCATGTCCAAATCAATGAGATGGACGCAAGCATTAAACTGCAAATAATAAAGAGTGACAGTTTTAAAATTCGCGTAAGAAACTTGGCGTTTAAAGAAAAAAACGGATTTCGTTTACGCCGCAGTTACATCATAGCAGACATATACAAATCTAATTTCAACATACCTATATTGGAATTAGAGACAAACCGTAGTAGAATTAACCTAAAAGACATTGCGTTATTTTTTTCCGATAAAAACGAACTGTCAGGGCAAGGGAATATAAATAATACAGATATAAATTTGAGTGAAGCTAACGCATTCTTTCCAAAATTGAATTTACCTGATAAAAAGTATTCAATAGAATCCAAGTTCTATATTAAAAATAATGTAATATACTCACCCGACCTAAATATCTATAATGGCCATGACGCAAATATTGTATTGTCGGCACAATATGAGAATCAAAAAAAATTTAGAGTAAATATAAAGAATCTATACCTCACAGAAAAAGAGCTGACATCTATAGCTAAACTTGTAACAAAAGACACTGTATATAACAGATTCATAAATAGTACTAAAGACGTTAGAATACGCGGTGTGGTGGAAAGTAATTATAACGGCTTAAAACTTCAAGGGAGTTTAGACACGCAAATAGGAAATTTAAAATATTCAGGACACATATCTAACAAAGGCCTATTTATAATAAAAACTTCGACGAACGATTTCCAATTAGGTAGTCTGATTTCTAAGTCTGATATCATCGGAAATACAGCATTCGATTTAAAATGCAAAGGAACAAAAAACGCATTTACTGTTAAAGCCGATATTCACAAATTAGAAGCGAACAAGTATAATTACACAAATATTGCATTAAACCTTATTAAGCAGAACAAGACTTTACTATGTGACCTAAAAGCCGAAGATCCCAATATAAAATCCGTAATAAGCGCAAAGCTTAACAATGCCAAAAATAAAAAGCACATAGAAGTGGACGGGGACATTATTAACATGAACCCTAACACACTCAAACTTACTTCTAAATATGGCGATTCTCAAATAAGTTTCAAGACTAACATTAATATATTGGCCAATAATCTCGACGACGCGTGTGGTTCCATCTCGGTGAACAACATGATTTTTAAAACGCAAGACAGTACTTTCAACATAAAAGAAATCCGTTTAAAAGCCACTCCCATTACTATAGGGAGAAAGATAAATATAGATGGTGATTTTGGGAATGCAGAGATTGCCGGTTACTTTAATTTCGATACGCTGCCAGATGAAGTAATGAGCATTATTCGTTCAAAGAGCAATGATAATTTAAATTACTCTCTATTAAAGTCAAACAACACAAGCAGAAGAACTGCAAAGTACAATAATTTTAACTTCCACGCTAAGATTGTAAAGCCGGAATTAATTAATTTATTTTCAGGGCTCAACATAAAATTAGGGAACGACAATTATATAAACGGTTATATTGATTCTAAAAATAAAAAACTTCTAATTGAAGGAAGTCTTTCCAGATTGAACTGGAAAGAACAAGAACTTTCCGACTTAAGCATATATTGCAAGGGAAATGACAGCACCATGCGCTCAAATATACATTTTGCCAAAATATTAAAAGAGGGGAAAACAAATGTAGAGATAGAAGCGCACAAAGGAGAAAACGGCATAGATAGTAATATAATGTGGAAAAACAAAAATAAGAAAGAATACTCCGGAAACATTATACAAACCATTACATTCCCTAACAAGGATGCCAGTATAATTAATTTCAATATCGCACAATCTACCGTTGTTATAGAAGATACTATTTGGAACATCTCCCCTGCTTTAATTTCATACTCAAACGGGAATTTTAAAATATCAGATTTCAATTTATCACATGCGCAAAAGCATTTAAGCCTAAACGGCAACATTTCCAAACAAAAATCCGATTCGTTGAAGTTAAACCTTTCGGGTATACGCATTCGTGATATTATGGATATGGTTGCATTTGACGATGTTGAATTTGACGGTATCGCTACAGGAACCGTAACGATATCAGATTTCTTTGGAACTCCCGCTGTAAATACATCATTAAAAGTAACGGATTTCAAATTCAACAATGCACCTATGGGGTACATGAACCTTATAGGAACTTGGAACAATGAATTAAAGCAAATCGATTTGGAAGCAAACATAAACGAGAATGAAGGAAATACAGGCATCAAAGGCTTTATAAACACTGCACAAAATACAATCGACTTGCATTTCAACGCGGAAAAAACAAATGCTATGTTCCTAAATAAATTTTTGCCCGAAGCTGTGCAATTTAAACAAGGGCGAACAACCGGAAAACTTCAATTGCACGGTAAACTAAATGCCATGAACCTTAAAGGTACACAAACCTTATCGAATGCGACCATCTATATTGACCCATTGGGGACAACCTACACCATGGATGGCAATATTATAGAGCTATACACTGATACGATAAATTTTAAAAGTTTCAATCTAATAGACAAATATGGCAATCAAGCAAATATGACAGGCAATGTCACGCACAAAGCGCTTCATGATTTCAGATATGACCTAAATATTTCTGCAGAAAGGTTTTTAGCTTACGACCGCCAACGAAACAACGAATATTCATTCTGGGGAACAGCATTTACAACGGGAGAAATCCACATACACGGCCTGCCTGGATTATTTTATACAGAAGCAACCGTTCAACCAACAGAGAATACCGTTTTTACATATAACACAGATAAACCGGACAGTCCCGAAAACGCCCAATTATTGACATATCACAATGCTGATGAAAATCAAGAAATAGACGAGGATTCTATTTCCCCAAATGAGCCAAACGAAAAAGTAAATGAAAAAACTACCGACATTCGTTTGAATTTTACTCTTAACCTCACACCGGAAGCTGAAGTTAAAGTTATTATGAACGAGGAAGCAGACAACACTATTTCTACACGAGGGACCGGTACCGTACACGCTCTATTTTACAATAAAGGCAATTTTGAAATGTTCGGTAATTATGTTATCCAAAGCGGGACTTACAAAATGACATTGCAAGATTTCATACATAAGGATTTCCATTTCCGCAATGGAGGAACGGTTACATTCAACGGTGACCCATTTGCCGGTGATTTAAATCTGCAAGCGGTATATACAGTTCCATCTGTTTCACTAAGCGACCTTATGGCGGACGGTAATTTGCGTGACAATTCCGTAAAAGTGGACTGCGTTATGAATTTTTCCGGAAGTTTAGGACAGCCTATTGTTAAATTCGACCTCGACATGCCTTCTGTTAGTACAGACGAGCAACAAATGGTTCGTTCGCTCATTGCTACTCCAGAAGACATGAACATGCAAATTGTATATCTACTATCATTTGGCAGATTTTACACTTATAATTATGCTTCCCAAAACATGTCTGCGTCACAAAGCCAGTCTGCTCTTGCAATGAACTCATTTTTGTCGAACACACTTTCGTCAAACCTGAATTCATTTCTATCCAACTTTATGGAAGAGAGCAAATGGACATTCGGCACAAACCTTGCCACTGGTAACGACGGCTGGAACGACATGGATGTAGAAGGCATGTTTACGGGGCATTTGTTAAACAACAGGCTTATACTGAACGGGAATTTAGGATATAGAGACAGAGCTGCTTACAATTCAAATTTTGTTGGAGACTTTTCCGTAATATACCTGCTGAATCCACGTGGCACCATACAATTAAAAGCATATAGCGAAAGTAACGACAGATATTTCACGAAATCAACTCTTACTACGCAAGGAGGTGGAATCATTTTCAAACGCGATTTCACCAAGCTAAAAGACATATTCAAAAGAAGCAGGAAAAAGCAAAAGAAATAAACAAAATTCATCATGCTTTTTTACCGATACAACAAGTAGAGAAAAATATGTCTGAGATATTTTAAAATATCTCAGACATATTTTGAATTATCTCAGAGAAAAGTTTTCTTAACTCTTTACCCTATCTAAAGCCTTGTATTGTGGCAGTATAAAATAACAACACCATTGCCACTAAAAGCTATAGATAAAATTGAGTCAGAATTTCATAAGACGCGCTAAGTATTTTCCTAATATATCGAACTCTATATTCACTCGCGTCCCTACTTTTATAGCATGAAAATTCGTATTCTCATAAGTATATGGTATAATTGAAACTTGGAATGAATTATCTGTTGTATTGAAAGCTGTTAAGCTAACCCCATTTACCGCAACAGAGCCCTTTTCCACAGTCATATATCCTTGCTTTGCAGCTTCCGCGTCCTTTTTGTATTCAAAGGTGTATATTTTGCTCCCTTTAGCATCTTCAACCGACACACATATTGCGGTCTCATCCACATGTCCTTGAACTATATGTCCGTCCAAACGTCCGTTCATCAGCATTGAACGTTCCAGGTTTACTTCATCGCCTATTTTCAAATCACCCAAATTGGTACGTTGCATAGTCTCGCGCATGGCTGTCACGGTATATTCGCTGTCATTGACTCTAACAACCGTAAGACAAACTCCGTTATGTGCAACACTTTGGTCTATTTTTAATTCGGAAGTAAAAGGGCAAGAAAAAGTAAAGTCATAATTCTCTTGTTTTTTTTCTACAGAAACAAGACGGCCCATAGATTCTACAATGCCTGAAAACATACTGCAAATTTTAATATTCAACTTAATAAAATCACATAGGCAAAAATACAAATTTTGGTAGATGAAAATATGCTATTCGTCGGTTTTTAAAGAGAATCTCGGTTTTAGACCCGATTTCTGACAATTATGAATTATAATTTTACGCTCGAAAAAAAATAGCAAAACATTCACTCATTATGAATAAAAAGGTGCTTACACTAATTCTGGTTATAGTGACTGCAACGTCAACAAATGCCATGGCACAAAACATTAAGAAATGGAGTTTACGCCAATGTATAGACTATGCCATGGATAATAACATACAGCTGCAAAAAAGCAAAATAAGTGAAAACGTGGCCGAGACAGAATTAAAACAAGCCAAAGCCGGCCTTCTGCCAAATCTATCAGGCAGCATGACTCAAAGCCTAAGCTATAGGCCATTCCAAAAAAGCAGCAGCAATTTCGTTAACGGTTCTATTACCTCAAACAGCAGCAATAAAACCATACAAAATGGAAGCTACGGCATAAATGCCAACTGGACGGTTTGGAACGGCGGAATCAATACCAATAGCATAAAAAGCAAGCAAAAAGACCTTGAAATAACTCGTCTTGAAAGCATGCAGCAAGCTAACTCCATACAGGAACAGATAACACAACTATACGTTCAGATTCTCTACTCGTCAGACGCTGTAAAAGTAAATAAAGAAATCAATAAGAAAGACTCGATTGCATACGTACAAGGGCAGGAAATGCTCAAGGCTGGGAAATTAAGCCGCAGCGATTTACAGCAACTGAAAGCTGCAGTAAGCGAATCCGGATATGCCGTTGTTAACTCCATAACGCAAGTACGCAATTATAAATTACAATTGAAACAGTTACTTGAGTTACAGCCCGGAGAAGAGTTTGACATAACACCCATAAGCACAGATGAAAGGCTGGTTACATCCACTATTCCTGACAAAATGGACGTATACAGCACAGCGCTTGCTTCACGTCCTGAAATCATAAGTGGCAAATACAACATCGAATCCTCGGAATTACAACTAAAAATAGCAAAAGCCGGATATATGCCAACAGTTAGTCTGACGGGAGGCATAGGAGACAACCACATGACTGGCACTAACGAAAATTTCGGGAACCAAATGAAATACAACTTGTCTGGCAGTGTAGGTTTAACATTAAGTATCCCGATATTCGACAACCGCCAAACGAAAAGTGCCATTGAAAAAGCTAAATATAATTACGCCAACGCGCAGTTAGATCTGACCGACAAGGAAAAAGACCTTTACAGCGCTATTGAAACATATTGGCTTAATGCCACAAGTAACCAGCAACGTTTTATTGCCGCTAAAAGCAATGTAGAAAGCCAGCAGGAAAACAACGACCTTATAAGCGAGCAATTCCGATTGGGATTAAAGGACATTGTAGAGTTGACTACAAGCAGAAGCAGCCTGTTGCAAGCAAAACAGGAAATGTTGGAAAGCAAATACATGACTTTACTCAACGTACAATTACTTAAATTTTATTCTGGCGAAGAAATAAAACTATAAAGTAAAACAATCATAAACCATACAAGCATGACTAACAAAAAGAAAAAGCTAATAATCTGTATGTCCGTTGCCATAGCAATTATAGCAGCTGTAACGATTTTTATGCGGTCAAACAAAAGGCAACCTATAACAATCATATATGAAACCGCAAAAGTAGAACGCGCTACAATAAGCAATAGTGTTACCGCTACAGGAACTATAGAACCTGTAAACATAGTAGAAGTGGGAACCCAAGTAAGCGGAATAATCAGCAAAATATATGTAGACTACAATAGTATTGTAAAAAAAGGACAGGTAATCGCAGAATTAGACAAAATAAATCTTGAAAGCGAGTTGGCAAGCGCAAAAGCAAATTTAGCCAGTTCAAAAAGTGAATTAGATTACCAGGAAACTAATTACAAGCGTATGAAGGCGCTGCATGACAGAGGCTTTATAAGCGATGACGACTTTGACATAGCCGACTTAAGCTATAAAAAAGCAAAGGAAGCATACCTTGTACAATTACAAACCGTGCAAAAAGCGCAGACCAATTTGGGATATGCGACCATAACATCGCCTATCGACGGAGTTGTGCTTTCTAAAGATGTTGAAGAGGGACAAACCGTTGCCGCAAGTTTCAGCACACCTACCCTGTTTACGATAGCGCGCGATCTTACCGACATGCAAGTCGTTGCAAACGTTGACGAAGCTGACATAGGCAACGTGCGCGACGGTCAAAGAGTTACGTTTACAGTTGATGCCTTTCCGGACGACACGTTCGAAGGAAGAGTAAAGCAAGTTCGCCAGCAAGGAGAAGAAGAAAGTAATGTTGTGACCTACGAAGTCGTAATCTCTGCGCCAAACAACGACTTGAAGTTAAAGCCGCAACTTACGGCAAACGTAAACATCTACACAGAAGAAATCGAAAATGTCGTGAGTGTTCCAGCCAAAGCACTGCGTTTCTCTCCGTCAAAGGAAATGATGAATGATGGTGAGAAAATAAAAGATTGTAATGCGACAAATAAATTATGGATCAAAGAAGCCAATATACTCAAAGCATATCCAGTAAAGACGGGAATAACAAACGGCATACGAACCCAAATATTAGAAGGAGTAAAAGAAGGAACTACTGTAATAACAAATGCCAAGGCAAAAGGCGGCACGGATGAAGATAATATTAGCGAACAAAATAGTCAGGAACGCAGTCCGTTTTCGCCCGGACCACCGGAGAGAGATAAAAAACAAAAAAAGTAAATTACCATTTAGCTAAAATCATAGCCTGTATAATCTATTAATCTCTTATACACAAAATGGATTACTCACAAAACAGGGTTGTAATTGAACTTAAAGACGTGAAAAGAGACTTCATTGTTGGAGATGAAAAGGTTCATGCTTTACGTGGGGTGTCATTCAAAATACACGAAGGAGAATTCGTAACAATTATGGGAACTTCCGGCTCAGGGAAGTCCACGTTGCTCAACCAGCTGGGCTGCCTCGACACTCCTACGAGCGGAGAATATCTGTTGGACGGTGTTTCAGTAAGGACAATGAGCAGGCGCGAGCGTGCCGTTCTCCGAAACAGAAAGATAGGCTTTGTATTCCAAAGTTATAACTTGCTACCAAAGACAACAGCTGTAGAGAACGTAGAGCTTCCACTCATGTATAACTCCCGTATAAGTGCAAAAGAAAGGCAAAAACGTTCAATAGAGGCGTTGGAAACGGTAGGACTTGGCGACAGACTTTACCATAAATCCAATCAAATGTCGGGAGGGCAAATGCAACGCGTCGCAATTGCCAGGGCATTGGTAAACAATCCCGCTGTGTTGTTGGCCGATGAAGCAACGGGCAATCTTGACACGCGCACTTCGTTCGAAATCCTGGTTCTGTTCCAGGAACTGCACGCTCAAGGACGCACTATCATATTCGTTACACATAATCCTGAAATAGCCCAATACAGCAGCAGGAACATAACCCTGCGCGACGGGCAAATAAAATCCGACACCCTAAACAGCAATATTCTGTCGGCAAAGGAAGCACTAAGCAAGATTCCATTGCCGGTTGACAACTAATCATGCAATCATGAATATCCATAATCTATTTCAAATAGCATTTCGCGCCATAGTTGCAAACAAACTCAGGTCTTTCCTCACCATGCTCGGCATAATAATTGGCGTAGCTTCGGTAATAACCATGTTAGCAATTGGACAGGGCTCTAAAAAAAGCATACAGAACCAAATTGCAGAAATGGGGTCAAACATGATTATGATACGCCCCGGGCAGGACCGCGGTCCGGGAGGAGCCCGAATGGACGCAAGCGAAATGCAATCCTTGAAATTAAAAGACTATGAAACGCTTGTTGAAAATGCAAAATACTTGGCTGCAATAAGTCCCAGTGTCAACAGCTCCGGCCAATTCATAAATGGCAACAATAATACCCCCTCCTCACTTTACGGTATAAGTAATGACTATCTGACAATACGACAGTTGAAGATAGAAGAAGGCGAGGCTTTTTCCGAGCAGGACATTAAGACAAGCGCAAAAGTTTGCCTGATAGGCAAGACGGTAAAGGACAATCTTTTTACTAACGGAGAAGACCCCGTGGGGCACGTTATCAGATTCAACACAATACCCTTGAAGGTAGTGGGTGTACTTAAATCAAAAGGATACAATTCGTTCGGAATGGACCAGGACGATGTTGTCCTTGCACCCTACACTACTGTGATGAAACGCGTTCTCGCAGTAACATATCTGCAAGGAATAAACGCCTCGGCCATTACCGAGGACATTACCGACCTTGCCATAGACGACGTGGCCAACATCTTGAGGGAAAGCCATAAAATAAAGCTGAACGAATTCGGTGAATACGATGACGACTTTACCATACGCAGTCAAAAGGAACTTTCGTCGATGATGAATTCCACGTCCGACCTCATGACAACGCTTCTGCTTGTCGTTGCCTGCATTTCTTTGGTTGTTGGCGGAATAGGTATTATGAACATCATGTATGTGTCGGTAACCGAACGTACACGTGAGATAGGACTGCGCATGTCTGTAGGTGCACGTGGAATAGACATATTGAACCAATTCCTTATCGAAGCCGTGCTTTTAAGCGTAACCGGCGGCATAATAGGAATAATGTTAGGCATAGGAGCTTCTATCGGAGTGAACGTGTTTGCCAAATGGCCTATAGTAATACAGCCTTGGAGCGTGTTTGTAAGTTTCCTTGTATGTACGGCCACAGGAGTGTTTTTCGGGTGGTACCCGGCAAAGAAAGCGGCATGTCTCGACCCGATAGAAGCTATTAGATACGAATAAACATAAAAACTCGCACATGTACGATTAACCTTTTCTTTTCTATGAAAAACGCGGCAAGGCATGTAATAAAAAATATGTCTGAGATATTTTAAAATACATGCCTTGTATTTTTTCAGTACTCCTTCATGCGTATGACAACCAAAGTTGGACTCATGAATATATCACTTAAACGAACTATTCTTGCGCGATGTTTATGATTAAAAACTTATCTTAGCTGTAAAATTCATAAAATGAAAAAAATATCCTTGTCGGCTTTCGCTGAAATAGCCACACACGTACTTGTCTGGCTTTTCATCTTTACGTCTCCCCTGTTTTTCAACCACGACCTGGGCGGAATAGACATATACGCCTACTTGCGCGGGTCGCTTTTCCCGATGACACTTTTTATTGTTTTCTATACAAATTACTTCATACTCGTTCCCAAAATGTTCATGTATGGAAGCAAAAGGAATTTCTTCATAGCCGACGTATTGCTCATAGTAGCCGTTTCATTCGTATTGCAGGAAGCTTTGTCGTGCTTTCCCCCAGCCCCTCACCACATAAAAGGTCCGCATTTTTACATGCCGCCCCGTTGGCTCTTTATTGCTCGCGATACAGCCACCATGCTGCTGGCCGCCGGGTTTGCCCTTACAATACGCCTCAGCAACCAGTGGCGTAAAGCCGAAAGCGCCCGTAAAGAAGCTGAGATAGGGAAACGGGAAGCTGAGCTGAAAAACCTCCGCAACCAAATCAACCCACACTTTCTATTGAACACACTCAATAATATATATGCGCTTACTACATTCGACTCCAAGCGTGCACAGTCTACAATTCAAGAACTTTCGCGTTTGCTCCGAAGCATATTATACGAAAACCAGGAAGAGTTTACCACGCTTTCCAAGGAAGCCGACTTTTTAAAGTCTTACGTTAACCTAATGCGCATTCGAATACCTAAGACTGTAGACCTGAAGATAGATTTCACCGACGCAGAGCACTGCTCCATGCCTATTGCACCCTTAATTTTTATATCTATAGTGGAAAATGCTTTCAAGCATGGAATAAGCGCAACCGAGAACAGCTTTATACATATATCGTTGAAAGTTTGCAGAGAGAGCGGCACAATCGACTTTTTCTGCGAAAACTCAAACTTTCCCAAAAAGAAGAACGACCTTAGCGGGAATGGCGTCGGGCTGAAAGGCGTAGACTCCCGACTTAAACTTATATACCCAGGCAGATACACTTGGGAAAAAGGAACAAACAAAGAAGATACAGTCTATACCTCTCACTTAATTATAAACATAAACGACAAATGACAATAACCTGTGCAATAATAGACGACGAACCTCTCGCCCTCGATTTGCTTGAGAGCTATGTGCGGCGTACACCGTTCCTCGAACTGAAAGGCAAATACTCCAGCGCAGTCGAGGCATTGGAAAAAACAAGTGACAGTAATGTGGATTTGCTTTTCCTCGACATACAAATGCCGGGACTAAGCGGCATTGAATTTTCACGCATGGTAGCCCCGCAGACACGCATTATCTTTACCACTGCATTCGAACAATACGCTTTGGAAGGTTTCAAAGTAAACGCAATCGACTATTTGATGAAACCCATAAGCTATGCCGACTTCTTAAGCGCCGTGAATAAGGTAATCAAATGGTTTGATTTGTCGCATAAAAGCAACAACGCTTCCGGCGACAACGCAGAAAATCCAAATGATGAAGAAAACATATTCGTCAGGAGCGAACATCATCTTATAGGAATAAAATTGTCTGACATACAATACCTGGAATCGCTAAAAGATTACGTACTCATTCACATACAAGGGAGAACCAAGCCCGTATATACGCTTGCCAGCCTCTCGTCGATGGAAAAAAGCCTGCCCAAGAACAGGTTTATGAGAGTGCACCGTTCGTATATCATTCCACTTCAAAAAATAACAATGCTCGAAAACGACTGCGTCATCGTGGCAAACAAACATATACCTGTTTCCAAGCTATATCGTACTGCTTTGCAGGATTACATAGCAAACCGCACACTATAACGCAATTCTTTTTAGGGTATCTTAAATTATATTAGCCGGTACAGAAACCGCGAGTCTTGCTTTTTTAAGAAATATATCGGGTTTTTTGTCGGAAATTCTACTTAAATTTGCTCTCAATAGATAAGAAAATATATGTACTATGAAAAAAATAGCTTTATTATTTGCAATCATTTTGCCTTTGGCGCTTAATGCCCAGAAGTCCGGCATTCCGGAAAAGTATGCAGCAGGAGCAGTGCCTGTAGTTGACGGTGCGGTTGTTTTCTCAAAGGACTATACGCTGAAAAACAAGACAAGCGAGCAGATTTTTGACTCACTGCTTGCGTACGCAAACGCGCTTATACATAGCGAAAACTCGTTGCCGCAGTGCAAAATCTCCACTAACGACAAGGCAAACAACCTTATTGCCGTAAACATGGAGGAAACCATGTATTTTAAACGCAAAGCGTGGGTAACTGACTATACGCGCTGCTACTACCAGTTGCTGTATCAAATAAAGGACGGCGGTTTTACTGTTACAATGAGGAATATCCGTTACTTGTACGAAGAGGAACGCAACGGAGGTTTCCAATACGACGCAGAGTCATGGATTACCGATGAAGCTGCATTGGTAAAAAAAGGAAAGAAGCTGTCACGCCTGAGCGGAAAGTTCCGTACAAAAACCATAGACAGGAAAGACCAACTTTTTGAAGAATCATATCTTGCAGCGGGAGGAAAGAAAAAAGTTCGCAAGGTAATTTACGAAGAAGTGGAAGAGTAACATTACCCATAACACAAGAGCAAGCGCAGCCGCACAAGGTTGCGCTTTTTTATTGCTATTGTATTAAAGACAAACTTTGCACTGTAGCCTGCTGAGGCTCATAAAATTTGCCTGCCATGCACTTTGTGACTAAATGGCACTCATTCAGCCTTGTAAGTGTCTGTTCATACAATTGTAAATAGCTATTTTTGCACAAAAATCTATATAAAAACAGAAATATGGCTACAAACACGACCAAAATGAAGTATACAACGCCTTCCGTAAAGGTGGTTGACTGGGATTTCAACGAGGACATATGCGTACAACCCGTTTGCAACAGTTTCAGCAATTGTTTGAAAGTTGAAAGCAAATCGGCCGTACACTATACTGAAATCAGAGACGGAAAGACTGGCAGCTGGGAATGGATACGAAACGGCTCAAGGTAGAACATATTGTATAAACAAACAGATTAGAAATGAAACGATATTTTTATTTAATAGCAGGATTATTATGCTTTGCTGCCACAGTTTCATCATGTTCAGATGATGATAGCTTCGGTAAAAAGCCTTTTGTAGGCAGTAAAATCATGGATATGAAAATCCACACTGCAGCAGCTGAAAATGAGCAGCAATTAAAGGGTCTTAATCCTACGCAAGACGCATTTGATGATAAATACACACCCGATTCTATTTTCCTTCACAAAAAGGGAAGTGATGACGTGATACAACTTCCTGTGTATTCCTACAACTGCGATAACATTGATTGCGAAAAAGGCTTCCGTTACCACATAGATGTTGATGAAGACGGTAACGCAACGATTATTCCTCTCGACGCAGACGGAGAACAAATATCTGAGGCTTTACAACTAAAGGCTGGAGACGAAGTCTATTTATCGTCGTGGAGTAAAGACGAATGGGCCTTGCCCGATGAGCAAGTATCATCTTATGACGAGGGCACGCTTTATTACAGGAAAAGAGATACCAACGTAGAATTATACCGCAGTTCTTCGGATTACACAATAACCAACCTCTGCGACGACAACTTTAGCGTACAAATGGAAAGAGGGTGTGCGGCTTTCAATGTGGTAGGTTTGTTTTATGACAGTGAAAACCTTATTGCTGTATCATGGGACGAAAATGGAAATCCAGACGCTTTCATGTATACTTTTAACCCCAACAAATTTACGGAAACAATGGGTTCCCAACTCTCCACATGGTATATCAAAGTCATGATAGGCGGAGAAAGTTTGACGGACGCTTTCAATTACAGTTCTAATATATCAACAGGCGACACTCCTGGCGGATATTACACATCCGGAGACTCTAAATTATTTGAAGAAGGCGACCAAGACCAAAGCAAATATTTACCATTTTCTACGAGGTTGTTCGGTGCTGGGCGCGTGCAATATTCAGCGCCCGGTTACTATACGAGCAAAGGAAATGAATTGTTTACTCCTGTGACAGGCGAACCAATCAAAGCCTACGTTCTAATTAAACATTGGACAGGTACAGGTAAACCTACTGATGAATGGCTGCTCAGTGATAACGGGGCTTTAATGACAGAAATAGATTTACATGGATATTCCAATCCCCAAAATAACAACTTCTATACTATAGGCCTGTTAATGCCTTTCAAACTGTTGAAACAAGCATGGGAGAATGCTGGTGGCGATGCGGCTGCTGAAGCTGCTGCAGGCTCTGCACCCATTTTAAGCAAAGGTATTAATAACGCAGGGATACGTCGCGTTGAATTTAAAGGCGCAACAGTAATTTACGAAGTCAACTAAGTCAAATACCTTGTAACAAATAATAAATGAATAAAGGCCGTAGGGAGTCTACGGCCTTTATTATTAAATATCAGAGGAATGAAAGCAACGATAAAGAAAGATTTCCTTGTTCGCGAAATTGCGGGCGAGAAGGTGCTTATAGGTAACGGCGAACAGATTAACTTCTCAAAAATGCTTGTGCTCAACAACACGGCGGCTTACCTTATTGAAGAGCTGCAAAAACGCGGCTCGGCTGTAGAGTATGAAACGTTGGCAAATTGCTTAGCCGGGAAATACGACGTGGAGTATGCCCGGGCTTTGGCCGATGTTAAGGCATTGATTAAAATGTTGGAAGAGCAAGGAGTAGTTACGGTAGAATAAAGACCGGCAGACATAAAAGAATATGCACCTGTCTCGTGGGATACTCTCCCATGGCAGGTGCATATTGCGTTATGAAAAAGTTGAATTATATTCTAAAGCCGGCACAAAAGGCCGCTACAGTCAAGCATGTACAACAGCAAACGGCACGTCACATTATTTTTCACATAAATTGCGGTCGTTTTTGTCTGCAATTTTTCTCCCGGTTTTCACGGGGGTAAAATTAGGTCCGAGAAATTTCAAAATTCAAGGCACATATTTTAAAATTTCTCAGACCTTTTTTTTCTTTTCTCCCAGCTGTGTATAACAAGCTGAATTTCAGTTATCATTTTCGGGCATAAAAACGTGCCGTAAATTTACCCTGAAATTCGTGTTCCGTTTGTCTGTATTGGGATGATAAAGCCGGTTAATCAATTTGTATTACAAAGTCGCACTTTGCGGAAACGGCAGTATGATGTGTAATGAAAACAAACGTCTTTCCGGCATACTCCTGTTCGAGATTCGCAACCAGGCCGCGCTCTGTATCTTCATCGAGTGCCGACGTGGCCTCGTCGAGCAGGATGATATGGCTGTTTCGAAGCAATGCGCGCGCAATGGCTATGCGCTGTGCCTGCCCTTCGCTCAAGCCTCCGCCCTGCTCTCCCACGAGTGTGTCCAATTGGTCGGGATATGAAAACACGAAATCGGCCATTGCCGTATGCAGAGCCTGCCGCATGTCCTTATCGCTTGCAGAGGGGTTGCTCATAAGCAGGTTCTCGCGTATGGTGCCGCTGAACAGGGTGTTGCCTTGCGGTACATACGTAAAATTGCAACGCGTCTGCGGCGACACGGGCACGGTGAGCCCTCCGCCACTTAGACTTATACTTCCCTGTTCTGGCGAAACAAGAGCCAACAGCAGTCTTACGAGCGTTGTTTTGCCTTTCCCCGTTTGCCCGACTATTGCAACGCGGCTGCCGGCGGAAAAGCGGCAGGAGAAATCGCGAAATATCGGGCGGTCGCCTTGCGCATAACGGAACGTTACGTTTTTTATCACGACATCGGGCGTACTGTCGAAACATACCGCCTTTTCTTTGCTTTCGGCTGGCATTGTCTCCAACTCGCGCAAGCGGTCGATAGAGGTTATCGCTTCGGTAAGCGAGGGTATCATGCGCGCCAGGTCGAGCAAAGGGCGCTGTATCTTTCCCACCAGTTGCAGGAACGCAGCCATTGTGCCGAATGTTATTATCCCTTTGCTTAATCCGTCTATTCCCCACAAAAAAGCGATTAGGTAACCGCACGCAAAAGCTGCGGAGACGCACGTACGCGACGAAATGGAAAAATATGTGCGGCGCATGAACTGTTTTTTCAATAACGTTTGCTGCTCGTCGAGTTTTCCTATGTGCTGCTCGTCCTGTTCAAGGGCTTTTATTACGGTACGCTGTTGCAAGCTCTCCTGTATAATCGACTGTATGCGGCTGTCGGTATTTCTTATCTTATGGGTATAACGATACATGCGCCGCATGTAAAAGCGACTTCCTATTAAAAGGAACGGGAACACACCGATTATTATCAACGGAAGCCATGTATCCAAATAACAGAAGAACACCATTGCCGCCATTAACTGTATACCCATAATTACGAAATTTGGCAGCGAAACCGTAAGCAAGTTCACAACCGATGAAGTGTCGCGCTCTATACGGTTTACCATGTCTCCAGTGTGGAAACGTGCCGGCCCGCTCCATTCGCTTTGAAGGATACGTGTAAAAAGGCGATGACGCAATGCGTTTCCTGCTCCTATTTGGACGCGCACGCCGTTCCAACTGTCTATGGCGTCGCAAAGCAACTGAAGTACTACTATCAGTATAAGCAGCAGGGCGCACGTTTGCAGCGGCGCACTTTGCGCATGTCCGGTGGCAGTATCTATCAGCAGTTTCGACAGGTATATGAACAACAAGGAGAGAGCTACGGATATTATTCCTATAAGGCAGCTCAGGAATATTCCTTTTCTGTGTCCGCATGTGGTCTGGCCCATGAACGCTGTGCGCCAATGCAGTTTCCTTGCAAAACGCCTGAGACGGGCGGAGCTCATCCAAAATGAGGAAAAGGCACGCCACGGCAAACTGTCGGCTTCATACGTTTTACCCTTACGTACAAACGACACGGCAATGCCGACAACATCATTTACATTCGCCTTTTCGGTAATGAGAGGATTCCCGTCCCCTTGCAAGGTAAGCCACTCTCCTTCCCTTGCTATAATGCGGTGCAGCACAACAGTATCTTGATTTCCCGCGAGTGCCATTACTACATCCCCGGGCTTCAACTCGTCGACATTGCAACGGGACAAGGTAACAGAGTCGCGCCCGTCAATCAAAAAGGGGGTCATGCTATTCCCCTTTACGGGAATAGTAACCGAATGCCCGTCTTTAATTAGAGAAGCTATTTCGGTGGCCATTAACGCGTTGTCGAAACTTTGCCTTGCCATTTCTAAAATGCAAACAGGAGAAGCATACCGTGCGGCACACTTCTCCTGTAAAATTACTGCATATTTGTTGATTTAAATATATACCAACCTACTTATTTGTCGATTACGAAATGAATCCTGACTTTTACGCAACGTCCGAGTTTTGAATTAAGTCCTTGAACGCTCTTGTCGTCCACTTTGACAATAGGATTAACCAATGCATTTACAGCAAATACGTTATTCGAAACATTCCTGAACTTTTCGTTGCCTTTAAGCCAGTTAACAACAGTGTAAGCACGGTTGTAAGCAAGCGTCTTGTTGCGTTCCAAGCCTACGTTCTCGGAATCTTCGCCTATATAATTGTCCTGGCTGGTGGCAAGTCCTTCAGCCATTACATAGATTATGCGCCCTTTCGTAAAGATTTCGTTCAACCGGTTAACAGCTTCGGTATTTGCAGCATTGGCTATGTTTCCGTCGTTGCCTTCTATCGCACTGTAAATATCGGCGAAGCTGTACAGCTCTGCGTCTGCGTCGGGTTTAAGATTGTTCTTGACAAGTTCGAGGCCGTCGTGCGCATTCAAAGAGAACGACTTGCTTTCCTTGTAGTTGTCTGCGCCGAGAAGGCGTTGTCCGGCCGTTTCGCGGTCTACGCGGTAGTACCATGTATTGTTTCCGTAATACATGGGCGCATAATAGTAGCCTGTCTTGTCCTTGAACATATTCATATTGCTTGCGTCCATGCTCAAAGAAATAGGCGTGTCTGACATCTCGTAACCGCCGTCGATACCTGTTGCCTTTGCTATAGAAGTAATGTTTTCGGTGGGAATATCAGAAGTGTTCAGCTTTGAAAGAGACTTGCCCGACTTAAGATTCGAAGCAACTGCTTCGGCGTTGTCGAACTTCTTTTGTGTGAAAATACCCGAAGCCAGGTAATCTATTGCATTTACAGGTGCACCGGAAACGGTTGGCGCGTCGTTGCGTCCCGAATAATTGTTGGGGAAGAACACATAGAACTCCATTGTGCCGTATTCAGGACACTCGTTGGTCGGCATAATAACGGTCTTGTTTACGTTGTAAACCGGACGCTCGCATGGTGCGCACCTATCCCAATGGCGTTTCTTGAAGTAGTAAGTAAAGCCAACGCTCAAGCCTACGTTTGCGTCAAACCAATGGCTGTCCTCTCCGTTGCTTTTTACGGTGATTCCGTCGAAATTGGTCTGATACAGCGTTGCCCGCGCTTTCAAGTCGAGAGAGAAATTCTTTTTCCTGCTGAAGAAGCGGCTATATTGCAATTCAAGATGACCGCTCCATTCATTACGTTGCTCGTCTATGCCCCAATGGTGTAATGCTCCGATACCTACCGACGCTATAAACTGGTTCATCAGTTTGTCGGAATCCTTTCCTTCGTATCCGCAGAAAAGACGCGACAGGTTAAACATGGCACTTGCGCTCAAATCCCACCATTTCATCTTCGATTTCCAGTAAGGCGTTCCGTCATCTGCGGTCTTCTGGCCGCCATAGGTGTAATAAGTCGGTTCCTTGCTATATCCGCGCGAGTTGGATATGCCGAACTGGAGTTTTACACCTATACCGGGTGTGAACCACTTACCTACGCCTATGTTCAGTTCAGGCGAAAGCAGCCCGGAGAATTTTCCAACGCTTCCGTAATCGCCAAGGAAAACATGTCCGCCCACATCGGCAAGGACGAACCAGTTGTCCCAGAACTTGTTAGTAACTACACGAAACTTGTTGTCCGTTGGCTGTGGTGTCGTGAGACTGTCGCAAGTTTCGCATCTGACGGTATCATAACGTGTAACCGCCTCCTGTGCCCGAATGCTGCTCATACAGCAGCCCAGCACCATAAGAATTAATGCTATTCTCTTCATTGTTTTTTTGATTGAGATTAATATTGGATTTCAGTTTGTTAATAAGCATTGCTGTCGTTACCAAAGCATTTGAAGAATGTTTTTACTATGATATACAGGTCGAGATAAAAACTCCAGTGCCTTATGTACCATATGTCGTATTTTACTCTCAGCCTCATATCGATTAAACTACGTATCTCGCCTCGTAATCCGTTCATCTGGCTCCAGCCTGTGATACCAGGCTTCACCGTATGGCGAACCATAAACCCGTCGATAATGCGCGAAAACTCTTCGGTGTGCTTTACCATGTGCGGGCGCGGCCCTACTACGCTCATATCTCCAAGCAGAACGTTTATGAACTGGGGCGTTTCGTCAATGTTTGTCATACGCAATATATGCCCCCAGCGCGTAGTGCGGCAATCATCCTTTGTAGCCTGAAGGCTGTCGGAATCTTCGTTCTTCCTCATTGTACGGAACTTGTAGCAACTGAAAATCCGGCCTTTCAAACCGGTTCGCTTTTGAACGAAGAAAGGATTTCCCGGCATTGTGCATTCGGTTACGATAATTACAATTACCAATATCACAGGAAACAAGGTACATAAGAACACAAGCGAAAAGACGAAATCAAAACTTCTTTTCAGAATCCTGCTTCCCATACGGTTCATAGAAGAATCGCGCAATATATCAACAGAGTCAAACTGCATTTTATAATACACTTTATTCGGGTAAGAAAACTTCAACACCGTATTTGTCTGCTTGTCAAAGCCCGGTTTTTATATGGCTGAAAATATCTCTGAGATATTTTAAAATACAAGGCACATATTTTGAAATATGTCAGACATATTTTTCATTATCTCAAAGCAGGCCCCAAAAGCCTGATTTACAGTTTTCATTTTTTGCAATGAAAAAGCAATGTTTTTTTACTTGATTTCACGTGCCGCAAATGTCTGTATCGTTACGTAAGGCTTTCGTTCAATTTATATTTGTTTGGATGTGCCATGCTCATACGCCGCCATACCTTGTAAAGCAAAAATCCGCATGCTTCGCCCGGAATGATATTAAGCATTCTTATACTGCGTCTCGACCAGAACCAAGCGTTCCTTACTATACGCGAACCGGGATATTTGCTATCCGCAGCAACGGCATTTCGCTTCATCTTAGTTAAATATCCGTCATTGAATATCACGCTTTCGAACAAATCGAATTTTCGGCCGCTTTTAACAGGCGTCAATGGGTAAGAATCCACCCCGCCAATATACGTATCGATAAATCCGAACAGAATCCGGCTGAATGTGCCGGCATGAAGCATTCGCAAAATATGCCTTACGATTTTAAAATCCAAATCAGCCGCATGCAACATTACAGCCACATCGCACACTTGCTTCAACCCCACCCCGTAAGTGAGAAAATGGCGTTGGATGTGCAAGATGATACATACGAAATAAAGTTCATTATCGATTTTGCCCACACTTCGGCACAGGCGCTGAAGACGGACGTTTGTCACCGGGTTATACAGGAATTCCCAATCACGGTGAAATTCAACATACAAATCGTTCTTATCCAATAGTACGACTTCGTCACTTTTCCGCTCACATGGAACAAGGTTGCGATTTTGCAAAAAAGCATCCAACTCGTGCCAACCTTCAGTTACAACAATATCAATGTCGCCATAACAACGGTGAAGCGGATTCCGATACCAGGCTGCCACAGACGTGCCTTTAAAAACGGTTGCACTTATACCTGCATTCATTAATTGTTCCACCCACCAGTCGCTACGCTTTTCTATGTAATCATTGGCTTTCTCCATGCGACACAGATGAAAGACCCATTGCGCCCACACTTTCTCATCGGGGCGCATACTAACAAGCGATACCCCGTCGACAAACAAGCCAGTAACAGCGTGGCGGTAAGCCATGTCGAACAGTTCTTTCCAATCGTCATGCGTCAATCTGACATCAACGTTATTTTCGTGTTTGCCCCAAAGTCCGGCACGAAGAAAGTCAAAAAAGATCTGCCTGTTGTCAATCATAAGCGTAATGCCGTTTGAACTTTGCTTCTATGAACTGCGGTATTTTCCAACCCATTTTCATCAATTTTTCCGGTACGCCCGAAAAACCGTGGGATTTATACATGCTTATGTCTTCGTCCCACATAAGTTTTCTTTTCCGCCTGTCAGTCGAAAGGCCTCCCATACGCATTTTCAGAATATACTTGTCGAGATACTCCACATGCAGTTTTGCTTCCCACAAATATCTTACGAGGAAATCGGAATCTGCGGCAATCTTGTAATCCTCGTTGTATAATCCAAGCCTCTCTATCACGTTTCGCTTGACATATACCGTTGGATGTAGCGGCAGCCAGCCTAATCGCACTTTCCAACGTCTGTAATTTCCGCTTACCCAGTTCCTGACCACTTTGCCTGTGCGCATGGAATCAACATAAAGACCGTTTCCGTAAACTATGTCGGCATTTGTTTCGGTGAACCTCGCTACTATGTCGGAAATAATATGCGGATTAATAAGGAAATCGTCGGAATGCAACAGTCCGACAATATCGCCGGTCGCAACCTTTATGCCTTTATTTATACCTTCGTACATCCCACTATCGGTCTCCGATATAACCTTTGCAATCTGTGTACGATATCTGTTTATTATTTCCAATGAATTATCACTGCTGGCGCCGTCCACAACTATATATTCTATATCAGGATAATCTTGGAGTATTACACTCTCAATGGCCTGTGCAATAGTTTCCTCGCGGTTGTAACAAGAAGTGATTATCGAGACTTTCATTTTTGCAATAAAACAAATGTGTCTGAATTTTTGGGAATAATGCCTGATTCTCTTTTACGAGCAAGCCAAGTAATCTTTCAAGAACTCTTTTATTGCCTCTGGATTACTGTTGAATTTCTTTTTTATCTCAAATATTTTGGCGTCAACAAGCATTCTGTACCAAAATCCTTGCAATATGTGCCAGATGAATCCTTCTTTACCATCCAAAAATCCGCCTCGTATAATGTAACGATAGAAAAAGTTGGCAAAAGGTCGGACAAACAAAGGAGCTTTCACGTATTTCATTTTCAACCAGCGCTTACGCTGTTCCTCTGTGCCGAAAAACATAGGTATGACTTCCTGCCCTTTTGCGTCCAGTTCAAATTCCGTCATAAGCATATCAATCATTTCGCGCGTTGCATAATGGTTGTGCTTATCTGTCCACCAAGTAAGACCGTTTAAGTTTGCGTCCACCTGATTTCCTTCATCTACAGTTATTGTCTTACCGTCAAAAATACGGATGTGTTCGTCCATCCATCGGTTTTCACATTCTCCATGACCTTTGCGAAAAACCTTTAAGTGATACGTAGGATACCAACCGCCATGCTTCAACGGTTTACCCATGAAGTCTATGCGTTTCCTTAAATAAATACCGTTTACATCGCTGTCGCATTTCTTCACTGCCTCCTTAACAGCAGAACCAATGTTTCCTTCCAAGTACTCGTCAGCGTCAATTCTCCAAATCCACTCAGACTTTATGTCGCAGTGTTCTAATGCCCAATTAAACTGCCGAGCATGATTTACGAATGCATGTCGGCTAATTTCAGCCCCGTGGCTTTTTGCAATCTCGCATGTCTTATCCGAGCTGAACGAATCTACCACAATAACTTCATCGCAAACGTTTTTCAGCGAACCAATACAGCGCGCTATGTGCTTCTCTTCGTTCTTTGTCAAAATTACGGCAGCGATAGTATTGCTCATTACAATCTTCTTATTTTTAACGTCTTTGCCGGGTTTCCTCCTACTACGTGATAATCCTCCACGTTTTTATATACTGAAGCCGTTGCTCCCACTACAGCCTCCTTGCCTATATACACTCCCAAACCGATAAAGGCTCGTGCTCCCACCCATGCCTTTTCTTTTATTATAATTGGTGCGGTTATCAATGAATCATGCGCAGTATTAAGCATGTTGACATCATGCGAAGCTGTGCAGAGATAAGCATATTGTGATACAACCACATTGTCCTCTAATATTACAACATCTTGATTATAACAAACAACATGTGGCCCTAAACAAGAGCCATGCCCCATAACAAGATTCCAAGGCGCCCAAATGCTTGCCGAGGCATAAACTTCCGAGTCCCACTTCACTTTTGCCCCGAACAGTTTTAACAGCATTATGCGCCAAAGGCGAAACAGTTTTGTAGGAAAGAACCGGAACAATAAAACATAAGCCACATTCCAGACAGCTCTTTTAATCTTTACCGATAAAATTACTCGTCCAGGCCTATGCCTCTCAATATCAATCATATCATACTTTTGTACAACGACATCATATCCTTGGCCGTTTTACGGGCAGAATACTTCTCTTCGACAAGTTTCCGTCCATTGCGCCCCATTGTTTCCAACTCATCAGAAGTCAATGAAAGAAAGCTGCGCAAAGCGTCTTCTGTAGCTTTTGTCCCCATTTCCGTCCACCACCCGCAGCGATAAGTTTTCAAATCTCTCCAAGGAGCTCCTTTTGTGGTAATTACCGGCGTACCACATGCCAATGCTTCAGCTATTACAATGCCGAAATTCTCGGAATAAGTGGGTAGTACGAACAAATCCGCCTCGCGAAACAGATTCCATTTCTTATCTTCATATACATAACCGCAAAAGTCGACTATTCCCTCTATTCCTAACTGACGGACTTTCCGTTTAAGTTGCCGTACATACTCTTCATCCCCTTCTCCTGCTATGCAAACAGAATAACCAGCCAGCAATCCTTGCACGTTCGCCACAGCCTCTAGCAAAAACTCTACGCCTTTCTTTACATGAAGCCGCGAGAGAAACAAAATCCTCTTCTTTCTCGTCCAATCCGTTTTTAAAGGAATACGTTCAACATCTATACCGTTCGGAATCACTTCAATTTTATCGTTATACTCCAACTTTAGCAAATTTGCTTTTTCGCTTTCTGCCGTAGTATGCAAGAAATCGGCTTTGCAAACAGCCCTTTTTTGATACAACAACAATGCCGGCAGCTTTTTAGTCCAATAATGGCGTTTTATTATCCATGGTTCGAGCATACCATGCGGTGTAAGCACTACTATGTAGCCGAGTTCCTGCGACCACTTTTGCGTCCACGAACATTGTGGCTCCCAGCAGCAATTCACGTGCACAACATCCGGCCTTATATCACTAAGCAAACATCTCCACGCGGAGCGCATTTTCCGATATTGCAGCAAACTTGTAGGAATAACTATTATTTGCGCGTTTTCTACGGGCAACGGATTATTTGATTCCGCCGTAACGATAAACAACTCGCACAACTTACCCAGTTCCTTAGCCAGCAGTTGCATATACACACCTACGCCGCCGGAACTCCTGTCTATACTGGGTACAAAATGGAGAACTTTCATTCTTTCCAAAAAACATTAAAAAAGCAGGGCTGCTATCAAACTCCCGGGCTTACCGTTTTTGTCTGCATTTTTACCCCGTTTTCCTACATAGTTTTCGAGGGGCTGAAAATATGTCTGAGATATTTTAAAATAGGTCAGACATATTTTGAAATATGTGCCTTGTATTTTTTATTTGCTCTGAAGAGGGTATAATGTATTGACAACGAGTTTTCAAATTTAATAGAAATTGACGCCAGTTTATTAAGCCAAAATCTGACATTAAATTCCCTTATTATTAAAGATGTCATATTGACAATCCGATTTACTATTAATGCAATTAATTAGATATTTTGCAACATTCTCAGGCCTATATTTTTTATAGTCCTGAATATTTATATATATTTTTTCACGAATAGAATCAATATTATTAATACAATAACTTATTGCATTCTTCAAATCACTTATTTTATTCGATTTAAATATAATCCCTTGTTTTTTGCTATTAATCAATTGACGTGCGCCACATTTATCACTAACCACCACATAAAGCCCTAAACCCATAGCTTCGTTTACGACAACACCCCAACCGTCGTACAAAGAAGGCAATACCAAAACATCATAACCTTGCATTATTACCGGAACTTCTTTTATATTCCTTGCTCCTACAAAATTCACTTTTACTCTCAACTTCTTAGCAAGTCGTTCCAAATTCTTCTTTTGCTTTCCGTTACCGACAATCGAGAACTCAACATTCTTAATTTCTTTAAGTGCTTTTATAACAATCGCCACATTCTTTCTTTTACACAAATTTCCGACAAACAGCATTTTGGGAACTCCGTGTGGTACGGCTTCTGTTCTATTTATTGGCTCTGTTACATACATAAAAGGAAATACGTCCCATTTTGACGATATGCACTTATAGTATTTAACGGCATTGTAACCTATACCAAAAATTCCATCTATGCAGCTAACAAAACGATAGTCACGCAAATAAAACCTAATATAATGTAGCCATAAAGGTTTGTTATATGTCAATGGTGGCTCAGTAATAATACACCTCTTAACACCATAATCAAGACTGAGTTTAAACCAATTAAAAACGGATTTATCTGCACGGATTCCCGAAAAGAAGCAATATCCATTATCACAGTTCTTAAGCAAATCCTCTACTTCAATATCATTAGGCTTGAATATAAGCTGAATGCCTGTTTTATCTATTAAATTCTCATTGTTCCAACCAATTTTTCTTCGTTCATCGTAGTCATAACGAGGTACAATAAGTATAATGTCCTTAAATATATTGAATTTCACAAGTTCTACCATATAAGGAACTTGATGTGGACTTACACAATTTTGAAAAAACAAAAGTTTCATCTATTTACACCAAAAATTCTTTTTAACGTACGAATTTTCGAAAACGCGTAGACTATAATAAACGACAATACAAATCCCGCGACAATTATAAAAGGCAATTCCAAACATACATGATATCTTTCTGGTCCGCCGAGGGCTTTATACAATCCGTCAATTACAAATACATGAATTAAATAAATACCAAAAGTGTAATTTGTCATAAATTGAGCGATGGCTGTAATTCCATTCTTTTGGTTAAAAATCTTTTGGAAAAGAGTAAAAACAAGAATAACTTGAACAGCTGATATTATCTGTAAATTACCGATAACCAATTCACGATATTCCGGACAGTTATATCCGACAAAGACTATCGGCAACAAGGTAAATAAGTATAATAAAATAATTTGCATTATGTTGCCTCCCAATATATTTAATGGATATTTGCGTAAATAAAATCCTAAAATCATATACCCTAAATACCCACTGAAATTGTATAAAGGGCAAGCAAAATCACCTTTTGTATTATAAAATCCCTGATATATTAAATTTGTATATGGCATAATTAATGTCACACACCATAAGAATAACAAAAATTGTATTTGCTTTTTTGAAGCACTTTCAATATACGGAGATATTATCGGAGCAACTAAATACATTCCTACCAAAGCATACATAAACCAATACGGACCAACAATTGCTGATTTAAACGGAATCGAAAACAACAAGTATGGAATCTCTCTTAATTGTAAATCGTGAACAATCAAATTCCAACAGATTCCAAACAAAGACCAAAACAATAATGGGATCAACAATCGAACAAATCTCTTTTTGTAAAATATCTTATCCGACGTTTTAACAGGTAAAAGCAATGAACCTGATATAGCTAGGAATAATTCTGAGCTCGGACTACCAATAACATTTAACGCCTGAGTAAATATTACATTTGCAGGATTTTCAGGTACGAAATTACAGTGAATCAATACCACTAAAAAAGAAGCAAAAACCCGTAGACAATCAACATAATAAATTCTTTTACCTTCCATTATTTCTATTTATCTGCCAATTACAAATGGAGCATATTTGCGTACAATCCTACATAATATAATTAAAAAAAGCAAAACGAGCAAGATCCTTATCAACCCATCCCATAACGGCAACATATGGAAATATTTCGTAAAAACAGACAAACCATTATATATTATTTGATGAAACGCGACCACTATCAATGTATTCATACCTATAAAAACTATGTATTTTTTTACTTTAACAAATGAAAAAAAATTAGCTCTTTGTAATAACACTCCAACAGATATTAAAGATAATATACCAGATAAGGCCAGAATAATATCCATAAAAACGGTAAACTTTCTATATGGCAATAAAATCAATGAAAATAAGACAGATAACATAAAACATAGAGATATTATTCTTGCGTTTGCATTATTCACGCAAGCTTTTATATTATCTTTAAATATATTTCCGATGCCATAATACAATAACGGCAATCCTGGTAATATATAATGTAGCAGGACAGAGCTTTCTTTTAAAAAGTTTGATATATAAATAACAACAGCTAACAATACAAGTTTATAAAAAGGCTTGTTGCTTATTTTATTTATAAAATAACACCATACTTCTGAAATAAACAAAACTCTTATAAAATACATAGCCAGCACACCGGTAAGCAGTTCTGATACCTGCGGTTGCACATTGTCAAGATTCAATACTTCGGCTATTATGTATAGAATAGTGTTAAGAATAAAAAAAGGTAATATCAACGTTTTTAATCTCCTATTTATATATTTTCTGAATGTATTATATTTAGTTCCATCAAATACCAATCCTGATAACATATAAAATAACGGCATGTGAAAAGAGTATATCCAGTCGTATAATGTACGAGATAATTGCGAAACGTTTGTATGACCTATAAACACAAGAAAAATGCCCAAACCTTTACAGACATCTATCCACTCTATTCTCTTTACATTAAGTTCTTTCACGAAGCCAAATATTCTTTTGGATATAATCAAAACATCGTCTTACAAACGGAACTCGACCTACTAAATCGTATGCATATTTTATAATTTCGTTTTTAGCCAAAAATGAATATATGCGTTGACAAACACTGTATGACCTCCAACTATTCTTCACCATATGTAAGGCTATTGTATTAGATGTATGTTTAGACGGATGAGTAAAATATTCATCGGTTAATAAATAAATATCTTCATTTAAATTCTGAAATTCATTTACATATCTGAATCCATACTTCTCCGCTTCAAGAGCCATTACCACAGGCAAAATAATCTTATCATTATAATCGCCACTTGGCATTATAAAATGCTTGCCCTCATAATAAGACATACAATCCTTTATTAATGGATGCTCTTTCTCAGCTGCAAAAAAACTTGACTCTATACATATATCATAAATAACATCTGTCGACTTCTTTTTATAACCGTCTCTGGTCAATTTTTTATCAATATTTAATATCCTAACATTATCGTCATGATATTCCATTGCAGTAAAAAAGCGGTGGTGCAAATATTCATCAAATCTTTTAAGCAGCCTGACATCTGTATCCATATATATTCCACCATATTCATATATTGCCCACATTCTTACGTAATCCGCAACGAAAGCATATTTTCTTTCAGCATACGCTTCTTTCACAAATTGTATAGAATTACATACATCAAAAGTTCTTTCATTCCAGCAAAAGAATTCGCATTCAGGATATAGTATTTTCCATCCATCAACATAATCTTGCAATTCTTTCGGTAATAACGAACCTCCAAACCAGCAATAATGAATCTTTTTAGGTATCATGGCAAAAACGGCACATCTATCTTGCGAACTTATATATAAGTGAGAAATAAAAATCGGAAAGCATTAAGCCGAATGAGTTCCAGATTCTGTAGCCAAGCCTTACGGGCGGGTTGCATACATAACTGTATTTATATATGTAGGCAACTTCCGCAGAAGACAACGATCCGTAGAATTTCATCCTAAAAGGCTTGTCGTAATGTTCCTTATACAATGCATTCCTTATCCTTGAAAACAACATTTCGCTGATTTCCCCTACACTGTCAACAGCAAACAAATCGATATTGTGCTTTTTCGATAAAAGGCTTATTGCCTTGAGATATTCTTTCCAACATCTAAATTCTGCCTTAAAAGGAAAGCGTTTGCTGCTGGCATTGCCTGACCTGAAGAGATAATTGTATCCTGTCACAGGTATGTACTTAATCTTATCGGTATAAAGCAGGCATTGAAGTATAAACAGCAAGTCTTCCGAAAACTTTATATTGTTGTCGAATCCAATCGAAGAACCTTTAACAAAAGAGGTATTGTACATCTTCCCACAAGCATACCCGTGATTGCACAAGTGATTCTGTTTAAATATGTTTTCAATACCTTGTACGCCAATTGCTTTATACGTAACGACTCTTGTTATGCGGCCATTCTTTATAATGCGACAGTTTTGTATATAAATATTTACACCGTCTTCTATGGATTTTACAAAATCTTCTATGTATTTTTCGTCTATGATATCGTCAGAATCTACAAAACATAGGTATTGCCCCGTGCATTGGCTTATTCCGAAGTTTCGGGCACGACTTACACCACCATTTTCCAAATGAAAGGTCCTTACTCTAACGTCTTTGTTTTTATAAGTCTCACAAATTGTTCCCGATGTGTCCGTGCTACCGTCATCTACCAAAAGCACCTCTATCTTTGAATATGATTGCGCCAGCACGCTATCTAAACAAGTATTCAGGTATTTTTCGGTATTGTACACCGGAATAACCACGCTGACAAGAGGACGATTCATAGCCTGTCTTCCATTACTTTGCACATTTCGGCAACGGTCTTATCCCAACTATAGTTGTCAAGAACAAACTTCTGCCCTTTCTCACCCATAGCTTTAAGACGTGCCTTGTCGGACAAAGCGTCGATTACCGTTCCGGCCAAATCCTCCGGACTGTTACCGTTGCACAAGAAGCTCCATTCCCCGTTATTGCTGAATTCCGGTGCGGCAAACCTGTTGAGTGCCACAAAAGGGGTTTTATTGCACAATGCCTCCAAATATGTTATACCGTTCGGCTCATTGCGGCTTGGCATTACATAAAGTGTAGCTTCTCGAAATAATTCTTTTGTCTTCGACCTTGGATAGCCAACATAAGTTTCCACTCCTTCTATCCTTCGGTACTCATCATTCCCTACAACTGCCAATTTAACATAAGGATATGTGTTCCTTATCAATGGAAGCGCATTAACCAACAAATCCAGTCCTTTGGTCTTTGCATTATATTGCCGCAAGACTATAAGCAGTAAATTCTTACTGTAATCCTTATTTCCCTTATATGGCTCCACATTTACGCCGAATCGTACATTTATCACCTTTCCGGGTGAAAGGTTAAACCTTTTGATAACAGATTGGCGTGTCCATTCATTCTGGGTAAATATAACATCCATCCGCTCATACGACATTGCGGTGTATTTATCATAATGCGACACGTAGTAATTAAATCCCAGCTTATTTGAAGCATAATCAAGTCTTGCCGTCACTGGAAAATCAGTGTCTATATAGCAGGCGTATTTCCTGTCTCTCGGGAACTTATTAGTCAAACAATGTTCGGCCACCATCAATACCCAATCACATTTTATTTTCATGATATTGTGTATTGCTGTTTTTATAGTCAGAGAATACATTTGTTTCTCCCTGCATATACCTGGGGATGTATAAAAAAGTTTGCTGTACAAAACTAAGAACTTCTGATATACGATAGATATACAAGGAAATATTCTCACCCACTTAACGCATGATATATTATTTTGCTTAGGAAAGAGCTTATCAAAAACATCCAGCGTTCCAGACCACAAGCCTTTCCGCTCCCTACCGTAATATGTAAGAGCCAATTTCATACCTTTACAAAAAAACTTTTCAAGCTATTTATGGGAAAGCCCTCTTTTCTTATCGCGTATATAATGCCTTGCACCATCCAAAAATATATGGAAAACTGACATCCTGGAGTTGTTATATAGCCTTCACCGACAGAATTAATACAAAAAAATACGAATAAACCTATAAGCAAACAGTTCACATATTCCCCTTCGCGGTGACTTAACAGGAATATCAAGTTCTTAACAGTAAGTATTATGAACGGAATTGCCCCCAGCAGTCCTAATTGCGAAAACAAAGCACCCCAGCCAGTAGTCGTTTCTACGATTCCAGTTCTTAAACTAAACTGAGAAGGATTTGAAATATTAGCGAACCCGATTCCCGTTATTGGATTTGATTTGAACTCCGCCAAACGAACATTCCATGTATTCTCGCGTGATCTCATATCAAATTGTTCGAAATTGCCTCCTTGCTTGTTAACTATACCGATTGTATAATTTTCCCAAAACGTAAATGTTAGAAAAGCAAACATTACAACAGCAAAAGAAATAATTACAGTTTTTCTTATACTGCCTTTATTTTTTATGTAAAGCATTACGATTATTGAAACAGCCACACTGACTATGGAATTTCGTGAAGAAGATAAAAGCATACATAATACGAGCCCAAGCAGAAGTACAACAGCAGCAACAATATATTTCCGTTTTAGCCCATTATTATACATCAGCAACGAAGCCAAATAAACAATACCAATACTACATAACATACCTAAATAGTTTGTTCCTATCGTTCCTGCATATACTTTATTACCTTCATCCACTTGTATTGTCCCACTTTTGTATAAATAGAAATTTATAAACCCTACTATAATCAATAAAAAACAAGAATACAACAGAAACCTATAACAATCTCGAATCTTGTCTTCACTATACAAAATAGGTGTAAAAGCCATTATGAGTATAATAAATGCTATAAAACGGAACGGGGCTTCAAATACAGGCATTATTGTTGTTACATTCACAAGTAAAGAAACAAAACAAGCCAATAAGAAAAACCCGAATATAGAGAATATATTACTTTTGGAAAAATCCATATTCAAATAGAACGCTGAGAATATAATCATGGGGTAATACAAAGCATAACCTATTCCCCATGTATATGATGAAACAAACGTCAATGCTACGACTAACGCGAAATAAAACACCGGGTCTTTCAGGAACAATAATCTATTCATTGTCACGCCAGTCTTTATACGTTCCCCAATCCTTGTAATCTTTTACTTTCAACGGGCGAAAATTCATCCCTTTTAATAATGCCGCATATATGATATGCGACATATATAGAGGAGCATAGTCCGACAAGTCCTCGTATAGAGTGCAGAAATCATCAGCGTTTTCAAAGAAATATCCGCCTGCACTGAAGTCCCGTCCGAGTATCCTTTTTTCTATAATGTTTGTAATATAGTACATGTCGTCCACGTTCACATAGCTCTTATTCTGCGGGTTAACTCTATTCAAATAATCCAAGGGATAAATGCATACAGAATTCTCTACCGACATTTCTGTTTCGAAATACGAATCTGCGTCTTTAACAAAAACGCCGTCCTTTATCGCGCACTTCTTTATCGTCATATATACTGTTTCGGGTTGGGATTTTGTAGGGGTTTCCAGTTCTACAACATGGGCTTTATCCGCAATGCCCAATCTTCTGAACTGCAAATCCAACAAATCTTCGAGCTTGTATATATCGTTGTGTTTCTTCAATATTGTAATGTATACGCCATCGAACTTGTCAAGTTCCAGTCCTTTTATGGCAGCCAGGCATATCATTATGCCTTTCCTGTCCAATCTGAACAAATAAGGCATTTCACCTTTATATTCTTCCTTATCGGCCGCAACGGGCAATATCAACGAAGTCGGCATGAGAGTCTTTTTATAAATGTATTACTGATATCGCAAGCCCCATTAAAGGTTTCTTGTTTTTCAATATATTGTTTTGTAATTCCGAGATTATCATACACTTGAAAGTATCCGGTTTAAAGCCATTTTGAGATATGAAACAACCTTTTCTTCCTTAGCATATTGAAGAATGCGGAAAAAGTTCAGCAACTGGAACATGTCATAGTAACGCCTGTACCATTCGTATTGAGAAAAGTATTTATCTAAGTCTCTGTCTATTTTATTACATATTATATTAAGGCGCGTTACATCGTATGTGCCTGTATACATCAACGGCGACCATAAATACGCTGTATCCTGTCGCAGTTTTACGATATCCATTAGAGGGGTTTCAATGAACGAATCCAAAAAATCTATCAGGTAATAGTTGTTCCCGTTAAACAAGATGTTTGAAAGAGTCAAATCGCCATGACATACGCCTACAGGTATAGTGACGGAGTTCCGTTCCCTCATGAATATTGCCTCTGCCTTTTGCGTCATACCTGCAACCACGCTATCGTTGCGGAATCTCTCGTTACTGCCGATTTTATTTTTTACATCCGCCCATTTTTCTTCGAATATTTCATAAGACAAGTTCCGCATTTCAGACTGTTCAACCTCCCGTTTTATGAATTGTTCGAATGCTTGTATAAAGTAGTTTATTTGCTCAAATCCTGCGTTTTCGAAATGGGCGATGAAATTCCTTGAATACACATATTCCATTTTCACGGTTAATCCGCATTCCTTTTTTTTGATTTCGTATATGTTGGGGACTCGTATGTGCTGACATTCCTGCAAGACTGCTTTCTTTTGCTTGACGGCTTGATTAAGTAACCGCGGGGCATAATTTATGTCGATAGTGCTTTTTTCTATATACAAAGAGCTCCCGACCCGTTTTATTTCTATGTTACAGCCGGAATGGCCTTTCACCTCAATGTTCATTATACCACATGCTGTTTATTTTTATATATGGTATGCCGGCATTGCCTGCGGCTTTGAAGCCAGCCTCCGAATCCTCAAACACCAATGTCTCTCCGGCAGCGACTCCGAAACGTTCCATTGCTTTAATGTATATTTCAGGGTCGGGTTTGCCTGCTGCGACATCCTCTCCGGCAAGTATCTGGTCGAAGACATCACTGGCTGCAATGTATGTAAGTATATTCCTCAGATTTTTACGTCGGGCAGTGGAAGCCAAAGCGGTTTTCCCCCCACTCTCCTTAAACGAACGGATTAAAGACAACAACGTGTTATTCACACGCAACAGGCTGAAATAATCGGGATATACCAAGGATTTCGTTTCTTTGATTTTCTCTTTGACTACATCATCGCTTATACCCATGCTTTCCATAAAAGCGTCAAACCTTAACCCGAAGCGTTTGCGATATTGCCGTTCGGTCAATTCGTAGCCAAATTCGTTGAAAGCTACTCTGTATGCTTCCAGATTTGCCCTAAACGTATCAACCAAAGTCCCGTCGAAATCGGATACTATCAATTTAATACAACTCATTCTGTTTCCAAGTCATCGTTTAACGATAACTGATACCGATTTTGACTTGTTTGTCTTTCTTTAAAGCCTCTGGTTCTCATATCGCAAAAAATATGTCGGACATATTTTGAATTATGTCTGACATATTTTAAAATATCTCAGACATATTTTTCCTGAAGTCCGAGCCTATCACAAAAAACTGATTTCCAGTTTTCATTATCCGTACAAAATTTCTGACGAATTCTAATCATTTTTTGTGCGCTGCAAACATCCGTTTTATGTCTTTAGCGGAAGTAAGATTCACAGCGTTTCAACTCTTCGGGCGTACCAAATGAGTAATACTTATCGGCAATTACAAGCTTTACGTTTTCTCTTTTTTTCAACAGATAATTATATAACAACGAGACGTATAGCTCCGGCTTCGAAAAGTCCGTTTCGTGCAACAACTCGTATGCTGACGTCAGAAATCCTTTTGCTTTAGAGAAAAAATATGCACCGCACAAAGCGTGGTCTGAAATAACCTCTTTTCGGCTGTGCGTATAACATTGTAATTCCCGTCTATTTCGGCATAGCTGTACCTCGGTTCCGAAGCGTTGAACGAGACAAGCAAGCCGCCATCAACATCTTCTATACGCTTATTCAATATCGCTGTTAAGGTTTCATCGTACTTGTGGCATTTAAATTCCAAATCACAATCCATTATGAGTATTGCGTCATTAATGTCGATTTTGTCTTTAGCTACAAGACAAGTTTCAACCGCTCCACGCGTAGTTTTTTTCACGGAAAATATATTAGCTTGTGGAATGGAGTCTTTTATCTTTTTGTCTATTTCGTACTCATATATATGCTCTTGTCGTACAATGAATGAAAACTTTTTTGGAGCATTTATTGATTCAACACTACTTATTGCTCTTTCAAATAATGCTTTGCCTTTAAAAGTAATCAGCGGTTTCGGTATCTTATAACCTTTGTTTAGAAACCTGGAACCTTCCCCTGCCATTGGCATTATTATATGTAAAGGTCGCATATCTAATTTTGTTGAGAGATCAGTTCTTCTATTAGTTCCGGCTCAAGAGTTTCAAAGATTCTCTCATTCCCTTCAGCTACTATTTTTGCAGGCATTCCGGCCAAAGTTATGTATTGTTTACCTGCTTTACTGTAATCCTTGTTACATAAGCTGTTTGAAGCTACAATCGTATGGTCTGGCAACACGGTACCTTTGTTTATTGTAACTCGATTTCCTATCCATACATTATTGCCGATAATCACGTCTTTATCAATAGGTGCAATCTCGCCGGTTTGGACATTCCTTGTATAATGGAAATTGGAATCCATTATCTGTATCTCCCAACTGGTTTGCACATGAGAGCCCATTTGTATATGTTTCTTTACTATTACTTTTGAACGAGGAGCTATTAGGACATCGTTACCTGCTTCAAGAGTCGCTCCACTTTTAATTTCAAGCAATGAGCCGCTCCCAAGACAAAAAGGCTTTCCTTTCAGTATCAAAGAACCGTCTACAGATATTATTATAGGTGCGCCTGCAAATATTTCAGACTGTGCAAATCCGAACTGGAAGCATCCTCGCGAAACTGTTGTATTGATTATTACCTTGCCTTTCAAGGATTGAAACTTTATTTTACCATAAAAATCGAAAGGTAAGCTAACTGCTTGCCTAAAAGGCAACATCTTAAAATTAAAATATATAATCGCGAACCAATTACGTTTAAATAAATTCTTTATCTGCATGTTGCGCGTACTTTAAGCAGGAAATTCAATAAGGGGAAATTAGTTCTCAACAGAAAGAGCTTTAATCTGTTGACGTAATTATTACAATATACTCTGTAATCAACACCTTTGAGATTAAATAAACCACGCAATTTCCTTATTGTCAACTTTCTTTCTTTGTATTTATATGGTTTGTCGTAAAGTTCCTGGAGTATTGACAAGCTGTTTCCCACCAAATGAAATCCGATGAAATAGTCATTGATTTCTTTTATATCGTAAAACTTTCTATACATAGGATAATATGAAAACAGTTTTTCGAGACAAAGCAAATAATGATGATACGGTCGATACGAATGTGTTATAGACGCAACGTTCTCTCTGTAATAATATGCCGAAGTATCAGCAATATAAGGCTTACTAACGTGTAACATGTACTCCAAGTTAAAGCAGCAGTCTTCAGCATAATGGAAATCTTCGGGAAACTCAATATTGTAGCTTTTTATCAATGACGATTTATACAATCTTCCCCAAGGACTTAAATATATATCATTATATCCTACAATATGTTTTAAAATATATCCAGTATCGAAGCCGCAACCAGACTCGGTAAATACATTTCTTTCTTTATTCGACTTAATATATCCTTTTGTTATACACAAATCTGTTCCTGCATAAGAACAACCTTTTATCAAATGTGACAAGTAAACAGAATCTCCAAGATAATCGTCAGAGTCAACAAACGCCAGCCATTCTCCTTTGGACTGTTGGATACCAACATTTCTTGCATGACCAACACCATGATTTTCTATTTTGTAAACCTTTATTCTTTTATCATTAAACGCATATTTGTTACAAATAGCATCCGAGCTATCAGTGCTTCCGTCATTAATTAGCAATAGTTCGAAATTTGTGTATGTTTGGTTTATAATACTGCATATACATTTATCTAAATAATTTTCCGCATTGTATATAGGAACAATAACCGTAATCAACGGCATAGGTTCTCCCATTATTGTCTAACCGTTTTACTGTTAATTATCACAACCGCTTGCTAAATCGATTGACGAAATCTCTAACACTTGGGAACAAGAGATAAAATACAATACTAACTATAACGGAATTACATAGCCCAACAATAAAAAACGCTGCAATAAAATTCTTTACTGTTGTTATTTGTCCTACATTCAAAGGGACGAAAGCGTAATATGAAAGTACGAACATAGTCGCAACAATAGAGTATCTATATATTACTGGTAAAAAATAATCTTTTGCTCGCTTGTGAAAACCTTCCCTAAACAAAAAATAAGGTTTCCAAATGGATATTATGAGTATTTGACTGACCAGTATTCCTAATATAATTCCATTCAAGCCCCAGTAAAGACCAAATAATATTGATAAACATATGTTGATTACTGCTTCAGTAAGAGGAGCCCACACGTCTTTATATAATCCGTATGCGTTAAGATAGTTATCTACTGTTGTTCTTGTCATATTAATACTATTCAATAATACAAATAACAGAAGAAAAGTCTGACTTAAACAATATCCCTTACCTAACCAAATCGTAATAAAAGGGTTTGTCAAATGATAAAGGCATAATATAACTATTGTTGAAATGCACATTCGAGAATCATACAATTCCCAAAAAACCTTGCGAATCTGTTTATCGTCCTTACTTGCAACTAAATCACCTACAGCTGCAGCCGTACTGCTAAAAACCGAGTTAAGCATAGCACTTATCTTACTTATGATTAACACATAATTGCCATATAGGGCAACGATAGTAAGATTTGTAAATCCGTAAACTATAAGCGGGCTGGATTGCCCTAAAATCACAGCGCCGATTCTATGAAAAAAGATTTGCTTGGTTTTCGTTATTACATCCGGATATTCTTTAAGGTAATACTTTCCGTTTCGAGTATTTGTCTTTAGCCAAGGATATTCTTTTCTTAATATATTATTCAATACTAAAGTTGTAACGACTGCACCAAATGCCTCCAAAAACAACCAACTGAAAAAGGGGTATGGAAAGGACGTTACCGCTAATATTTGAAATACGGTTTTTAATATTACCGTTCCTTGTACATATTGCTGTATTTTATAGTTCTTTTGGTCGGCATATAATACAATCTGTTTGTAATTATAAAAATATCCGAGAATAGAGCTAAACAGTAAAACGCCGAACATACAATATGCATACCATAAAGGTAATGACGTCTTGCTGAATATCATTGGAAAAAATGACATTAACACCAACGAAGCTCCGATAATTATATATGCTACTTTACGATATATCCATCCTTGTATCGTAACTAACTTGTTCAGCTTATCATAATCTTTTTCATAAAGTGGTTGATATAAAAAATAACATATTGCTGCCGATACACCTAACTCTGCTAAGTTTAAAAAGCCTAACAAATTTGACGCAGTAGTATTGAGCCCCAAAAATTCACTGCCCAAATAGTCAAAAAATGCTTTGCGTGAAAAGAAGCCTAATACTAACTGTGCAAAATAAAATATTAGAGCAACCTTAGCATTCTTTATACTTTTACTTGTCCTCGAGTTTGTCATGCAAATTATTTACCTCCATAGCCATATTTGTATTTACGTCCGTAACCATATCTGCCATATTTTCCATACTTACCATAACCATAATAATAACCGTTTCTGCGCTTGTCCATGTTGATTCCATTTATCAGCACACACAAATGCGAAACATTCTTTTCATTCCTAACACTATTTATCAGTGCAAACTCACTTTTTCGTGTATAATCGGCACGGCACACATAAACACAAAGATCGGCAGCACGAGCTATGATTTGTGTATCTGTAACCATACCTATTGGAGCTGTGTCTAAAACAACATAATCGAAATGTTGTTTTAGTATCTCTATTGCTTTTTCCAATGAAGGACGGGCAACTAATTCAGTCGGATTTGGAGGAAGTGCACCGCACGGTAACACAAATAGGTTAGGCGACAGCGAAGTTGGTTGACAAAGCGTCAACAAATCATAATCTGCAGGAGCTGACAAAAATTGAGTTATACCGGGTAATTTACTATCCAAGCCAAATATATGTCCCAACGCAGGTTTACGAATATCAAGACCAACAACAACCGTTTTCTTTTCCATAAAGGCGAAACTTGCCGCCAAATTACTAGCTGTAAATGATTTCCCTTCTCCAGAACTTGTAGAAGTAAATAGTATAACATTCTGATTTTCCTGCAACATATATTGAATATTAGTACGTAAACTGCGAAAGACCTCCTCCATTATTTCATTCTGGTTTTCACTGATTACAATACTTTTTGCTGCTATATCTTTTGCCTGTGGAATATCACCTACAATTGTTACATCTGTAATGCGCTCTATGTCTTCACGAGTTTCTATACGAAATCTCAATGCCCGAGATAGCCATATACCAGCAAAAGGAATACCCAGCCCGAGCATAAACGCAATCATATAAAGGTCACGGCTATTTGGAGCTATTTGCCCAGACAGACGTGGTGGCTCCACGATTCGGCCGTTATTGGCTTTAGCTGCCAACGTAATAGCATTCTCTTCACGCTTTTGCAACAACATAAGATATAAGTCTGCTTTTATTTCTTGTTGACGACTTATATTACGTAATTCTTGTTCCTGCTTTGGTGCATTGCTTATACGGGAACGATATTTGCCAGCTTCCACATCAAGGCTGTTGCGTGTAATTTGAAGGGCACGCTCTACGTTTGCCACAGTTGTTAGTACAGTTGCACGCGTTGCTGCAATAGCTTCGTCCAAACTAATTACTGCCGGACTGGTCGGTTTAGATGTCCGCAGCAATCGTTTGCGTTCTACCATCATCTCGTTGTATTGGTTCACTATATTAACGAGGCCATTATCGGTAAGTCCAACATTTGCGGGGATTACTTCATCATCATTTGCCGGATTTTCCAAATATTGCCTTAAATCGTTTACCAAGCGTAATTGATTTGTATTGTCCGCTCGTTTTTGTTCATATTCTGAATTACCTTGCAAAGCTTGTTGTGCGTCTGCACTAAGGTCCGTTATACCGGCTCGTTGTTTATAATTGGCCAATTCGGTTTCTGTAACTCCTAATTCATCGTTAATAACAGCAATTCGCTCATCTATGAACTGAGCAGTATGCATAGCTACCTGATTTTTATCATCATTGGCCTCAGCGTTATAAATAGAAACTAAAGAATTCAAAAAGTCCTCGCCTCTTTTTATGTTTGTGTCATTTAATACAAGTCGCACTATAGAAGTATATTCGCTGGTTGGCGCAGCACTCAAGCGAGACTTATATCGATCCGCAACAATAGAAGGATTCGTTACTGAAGCTGAGTATGAGTAACGTGAGCCTTTTGTAATCGTACTATCTTCCGATAAACTAAGCGTACCTACAGGCGTAATGAATACTGCCGGGAGACGCTTATATGATTTTTGAATTAATTGTTCTTCTCCGTTTTGTGTATATTTTACAGATACGTTATGCGTACTACCAGCAGTTCCTTCTATCTGTACATACAATATAGAAGGCAAATGTTCTGCTTCTTCAACAGACATCCATAAATGCACTGGTATATTTTCGTACAACAATAAATCATATCCATCTTTACGCTCCTGATAATAATCTATATATAACTTCAGGCGATCGACGACCTTCCTTACGAGCGAATAGGATTGCAGGATTTCGACTTCATTATCAAAATTATTAGCCATGGAAACTGTACCCAAATCCTGCATAGCCGCCAACTGAGTGACTGCAGAAGATTTTGTTTTGTCTCCTTGTTTTATCAAGACTGTAGAACTTACACTATACACTGGAGCCTGATAACGCAAATAAACGTAAGCACCTCCTAAAGCCAATATAAGACAAATTATAAATATAGGCCAGTATAATAGGTATTCAAAGAAACGGGCCTTATAATCTACCGGTTTTCCACCTTCATTAAAATTATTCTTATTATTCGGATTGTTCATAAAAGGATTATAAATATGTTACTGGGATTGTATACTACTGAACGGCAACGATTACTAACGAAGCTATTGTAGCTGCCAGGCTCATCAAGCTTACCCAAGTGGAACTGTTGTTACTGAAAGTATTTGAATGCACTTTGGCTTTTGTAGGTTTTACGTAAACGATGTCATTCTGCTGTAAATAATAATCAGGCGACAAAGCAATGTCAGCACTTGTCAAATCCAAATGCAATACACGACGATTCCCTAATGAATCCTCACGCAACAACTGCACATCGTCGCGAACAGAAAAAACAGTCATATCGCCTGCCAATGCCAAAGCTTGAAAAATATTGATTCGCTCATCAGACACGGTATAGGTACCGGGCGATTTAACCTCACCCAACACGCTGATTTTATAATTTGAGGTGCGCACGGTTACGTTTGGAACTTCGTTGAGATATTGTTGTAACTCTTTTCGTATTAATGCCTCGCATTCACGCGTAGTTAAACCGGCAACGTGCAGTTTTCCCAAAACCGGATAATCGATATTGCCTTCGTTATCTACCAAGTAATCTAAAAGTTTTGCATTGTTCATACCCTGAGCCGATGACGCCTGGTCCTTACCTTGTCCTATTTTACGATAAAACGGCACAGATGAAGCCGGGTCTGATGTACTGACTGTAATAGTCAACTCATCTTTTGGCATTACTCTGTATACATACTGTTTATTGTTCTGTTGCGCTTTTTCAAGTACTTCATCATTGCGGAGATATATTGATTTTTTATATGACGAACACCCTCCTATTAAAAGAGGTATCAAGAGCAATAAAAATATCTTTTTCATGACACTTTAAATCTTTTTACTCATTTATAATTGTATAATTTATTATCATTGAACACAATGCACAAAAGTCTTATAGCCTAAATCGGCAGCTTCTTTTCCTTTTAAATTCCTGAATAGGAACGCAGGTACACAGCTTGCAACTTTGGCCTGAGTTTTACTTATTTTATCGAAACTGTATGTATCCCTACCTATCAACGAGGTTGATTTCAACAATTTTTGAAATGTTTCTATCCCACTTAGGCGGACTATCTTATTTTCATCTGCTTGCTCCATAAAGAACAAACACTTTAAGCAAACAGATTCATTATGGTAACATGGCGTTTTACCACTCCATGGAGAGCCATACAGATACACACCATCATCTGCCATAAAACGTATTATTGGTTGATCATCATTCAACAAACGAGAACCAGGTATATATTCTTTCCATAAACTCGATTGGGTGCTTTTGCCTACACTTGAGGGGCCGACAAAGGCACAACCGTTTCGACCAATAGCTACACACGAAGCATGAATTATTGCTGTATCGTAAAATGCCGCACTATAAACAAAAGACAGCATTATAATATCGTTCAACGCAACGTATGATTCTAACGTACCCGATTTCCAATTTGTTTTTACACGAGTCCAACGACGGTCTGCTTGTAAGCAATAACTATTTTCACTGAAAGTCAATAAAAAACAACAGCTATCGGGTGTCAGCCATAAACGTATCGTTCTTCCTTCCAAAAAGCCTGTATATGCTGGTGCCGATTCATTTTGATGTATTCCGCAATCACCTGTTTCTACACAACAAATGATTGGTTCGTTTATTTCTTCCTTTGCTACCACAAAGGGTCTCAAATTCGGAAGATATTCAATAACGTTTTCGTCACATGCAACATCAATGTAAAAATCCGCAACCCGTAGTTTCATGATTCATTTTATATGTTGAAGGCGTAACTCCAAATTTAGCAAAGAACGCTCTATAAAATGTACGTATATTATTGAATCCGGCATCTGCCGATATGGCTTTTAAAGGAGCGTCGGGATGTTCAAGCATTAGTTTTAAAGCATAATCCACGCGCAGGCCATTTATATAACCATTGAGGTTCGTACCGGTATATTTAGTAAGCAAACGAGCAACCTTGTTTTTATTTACAAAACTTATTGTGATAAACTTCTTGCGCGAAAACATAGGATCCAAATACAACTGCTGCTCCGTAATAATTTTGTGAACCCGTTCAAACAGTTCCCTTTCTCTTTTTTCTCTTTTTACCGTTTGAACATTAATGTTTTTATTAACCAAACACATATCAATCAAACAAGGTATTACATTTAGGTATATATCAAAAACCGAATCAAAAAACGGCTAATCATATTAACATTCTGCACTTCTGTTTAACCTTATGAATCCGTCATTAAACAGCACTATAAAATAGTATTTGATTGCTTAAATCCTTTGCTTATAAACAAGTCTCCTAATCCTGTTTGATTTATTATATTTCTGTATATCAAACAGTTGTTATTTGTTCTTTCAAAAGTTTCGACAAAATAGCCGATACTTTTCTCTATAAGAGAAGTACGAAAATATAATACAAACTATAAAAGTCTAATTAATAACAAATAACAGCATGATGTCCTTTATTGCTAAGAAAATAAAAGACACGCTCCCACTTTAATATTAGCTATTTTATACAGTTATGATTTAAAATATGATTTTACACCTTCTTTTTCTTGGATGTTAATTCGACTTTTACTACTTTTGCACTATTAAATACTTCTCTTATAGAGATAAGTAGCAGCGAATTCTGTTTGTCTTTGTTATTTTCTTTTATTTATCAGATACCTTAATAACAGGCCTGTTTATTTATAATGTCTATTATAAAGATTTCAATACTATTTTATTGGCTCTATCTATAGTTGATGTATCCAAAGAAGCAAGATATATACGCGTTGTGCTTTCCGAATCATGTCCCATTGCTTCACTGATTATTGAAAGTGGAATGTTTTTGCTTTTAGCTATACTGGCCCAACTATGCCGCGCTACATACGTAGTTAATGGAATACTCAAGCCTAAACTCTTCCCTATCCTCTTTAGTTTGCAATTAACCAAATGCTCTGCTGTTACGTATTGCCGCCGGGAATCCCTGCTTGCATTTTTTATAATTGGCAACAGGTAAGGCGAATTAGATGTATCATACTTGTCGACAATGTCCTGCATGGGCTTTTCCCATTTAACAAATAATTGCTGGTTGGTTTTGTGTCTCCTATACGACAGGAAACCGTTTTTCAAATTATTCTTTTTCAAATAAGCCATGTCTACGAACGACATGCCGCGTGTGTAAAAGCTGAACAGAAACATATCCCTTGCGTAATCGGACGAAGGGTATTTAACTAAGTCCAAATCACGTATTTGTCGAATCGACTTAATACTTATAGCACGTTTAACAGTTTTATCTATACCGGTATATACATGCTTGAAAGGATTCTTTTGTTGAATTATTTCTTTATCTACCGCACGGTTATACATCGCACGCAAGTTGCGCATATAGAAGGAAGAACTGTTCGGACATATACCACGGGATTTCAAATAACTTTCATACTCCATTATCAAGCTACTGTCTAAATCTTTTAGAGGAACATCATCTTTTACGCACCTGAACCTAATAAAGCTATTGAGCGCTGTTTTATAGGTTTCCGCAGTACGCTCTTTCCCTATTAAAGACATTTGCAATATAAGGTTATAGCAAAACGAAATAAAACCGTTCTCGATAGATGACACCGCGAATTGCGACACTATGTCATTGGTGCAGTAGCTTTTGCCGGTCTGTTTTAATTTTTTAGCAATACTTTCCAAACTTGTCATATCCTTTTTTATTCGGATTGCAATAGACATAAGATAAGTATGTCGCTTATCGTCAATTGACGGTTGAAATATTATACGCGAATCATCCTTATTCCATTCGGAAGGGAAGATTTTATATCCGGTACATATTTGCCGTGCCACCTGTTTGTGAATCACTTGATAATACAATGTGCCTTCCTTGTCTTTTGATAAAGAAGCACGAAACGTTAATTTGATTGTTGCCATATCTTAAAATTTTGTTGCACCATACATTCGATACATTAAAATTTAGCTTACCCGATATGACCTCGGAAAAAATATCTCAGAGATAATTCAAAATATGTCTGACATATTTTAAAATATGTCAGACATATTTTTTCCAGGCTCATAATGGTGTGAAAAACCGTGCCTGTTCAAACTTTTAAGAACTCTTAAAAAGCAGGTGTCCGCCCTTGCTACAGATTCAATTCTCTTTCGAATTTGTCGGCTTCCGCTAATGTCTCTATTTTCCCAACATCCAAAAGTTTAAGCGATGTTGAAACCTCTGCACGTATATTAAAATCCACACACTTGTCGAGGTAAAAATCTATAATCGAAAACTCTTCGGGCCACGAACACATTTCCTTTAACAACTGCGGAGAAATAACATGTATCCCCGAAAAAGAGTAGCTTTTACAAGAACGAACATCAAGGTCTTTAAACGGCGTAAGCACTTCGCCCGTTTTCAGGTTCGTCCACCCTACCAATCTGAGTGTTGCTGGTTCAAAAAGCAGACGTCGTGAACTGTTCCGGTCGCTTACCAATAATTTGGCATCATAAGGAAGTGAATTTACATAAAACTCTTTAAGATTTACGTTGCTCAGTATATCTACATTATGAACCAAAACGTTATTGTTGTAACCGTCGGAAAGCAAATATTCTGTAGCCTTACGTAATGCTCCGCCTGTGTTCAACAGTTTTTCTTTTTCAAACGACACCTTGATTTTAATGCCATCCGGAGTATTGCACCTTATGTATTCGTACAACATATCCGCAAAATGATGTGCATTAACAGTTATATCCTCAAAACCGAAAGATTTCAGCTTTTCAATTTGCTTCCTTATCAGAGGAACCCCGTTTACCTGCACCAAAGCCTTAGGCATGCTGTCGGTCAACGGGCGTAGCCTCGTGCCCTTACCAGCCGCCAAAATCATTGCTTTTGGATTATCTGGGATATTTTCTTTCATCTCATTACTTTTGTACGAACAATCGTTATTTATTATTTGATATTGCAGTGTCCCTTTTTGCCTTGGCCGGAAGAACACTGTTTATGCCTTGTTCACGATGACACACGCGTACTTCGATTCCGAACTTCTTGTTTATATGTTCAGCCAAATGCTGTGCCGAATAAACACTCCGGTGTTGTCCGCCCGTGCAACCGAATGAAAACATCAAATCGGTAAAACCACGTTGCATGTAACGAGTAACATGAGCATCTGCCAGCTTATACACACTATCGAGGAATGTTATTATCTCGCCGTCATCTTCAAGAAAACGAATTACCGGCTCATCCAAACCCGTTAGCTTTTTATACGGCTCATATCTACCGGGGTTGTGCGTACTGCGGCAATCGAAAACATAACCACCTCCATTACCGCTTTCATCATCGGGAATGCCTTTGTGGAAAGAAAAGCTGAACACGCGCACAACCAATGTACCGCGGTTTTCATATTTTGAGAAAGTAGGCGGTCCGTCCTCCTCATGCGCTTTATATATATTGGTGGTTGCTATACGGTACCCGTCTTCGCGCTTTATTTCTACTTTCTTTGGTTCTTCGAATTGGGGCAGCTCTGCCAAGCGTGTAAGTACATCGTTCAAATAGGGATACGGGCAAGCATTCGCGGCCAATAATTTTTTAAGGTTAGTAATTGCCGGTGGAATGCTGCTTATAAAGTGCTGCTTTCTTTCGTAGTAACCTCTGAAGCCATACGTTCCCAATACCTGCATTAACCGGAAAAGTACGAACAAAGGCAACCGTTTGCGGAAGTGGGCCTCATTTATTTCCGTGTACTTTTTAGACGATTCAATATACTTGTCTATTAATTCCTGCCTTAATGAATCGGAATATCGTGCTGAAGCCTGCCAGAGAAAAGAAGCCACGTCGTATTCACACGGGCCGCGTCGTCCTCCTTGATAGTCTATAAAATAGGGTTTTCCGTCGGATGACAACATTACGTTTCGCGCTTGAAAATCTCTATAAAGGAACGACTCGCAATGTTCAGCCGTCAATTCGTCGGCCATCAACTGGAATGCTGCTTCCAATTTCAGTTCGTGAAATTCCAAATCAACTGCTTTTAAAAAGCAATATTTGAAATAATACAAATCAAAAAGCACTCCCGTTCTATCAAACTCAGACTGCGGATAACAGTGTGAAAAATCCAAACCGCGTGCTCCGCGGAATTGTAACTCGGGCAATGCTTCTATTGTCGATTGCAGCAACTTTCTCTCTGCCAAGGTATACCTGCCACCTACGGCCCGTCCTTTTGCCAAAGCGTCGAAAAGCGTGCGGTTGCCCAAGTCTGTTTGCAGGTATCTCATCTCATCGTCATCTACGGCTATGATTGAAGGCACCGGAAGTTTCCTTAAATTGAAATGCTCCGTCAGATAAATAAAAGCGTGATTCTCGTCGCGCGACTGTCCCACCACTCCGATAACGCTTTTTTCTGAGACATCCGGGTTTGACAGTCTGTAATATGCCCTATTGCTCCCTGACCCTTCGATTTTTTCTATCGCTGACGGAAATGCTCCATATACTTTTTTATATAGCTGCTTCAGTTTTTCCATTTATCACTTAATCACATTTTCATGCATAGACAGAAAAGACACCATTATACTATCTTTATTTACGCCTATGCCAAATATAATTTATTCTATTACGTATTGCTGTTATATTTATTATTGAAACTATCAAATACAATAAAAAACCTGTAACCAAAGCTGCTGTCATTTGCGTTCCACTAATTTGAGGATACATCAACGAAATCAACTTCAGATAATAATTTCTGACTATAAGAACCGCTACCAAAGAAACAACAAGCACACATGCATTCATCACCAAAGTCAAAAGTTGATAAGGGAAAGCGACTTTCGCCGTAGAATATCCTATGAGCAACAAGTTTTCCAACTTATCGGTATTCTTCTCTACGAGCAAGTAAATACTCAACATCAGAATGTAGAACGACAGTATGCTTATCAACAAGCCAGCAGCAAGAACCAATCCCGTTACTATCTTCAGGAAATAAGTCATTCTTCCTGCGTCCAGTTTATCTTCTTCCACTTCAAGGCCATGGGAGTCCATGTATTTTGCAATTCTTGCGTCGGTTATGTTGTCTACTTCCACTACAAGTCGCAACGGACCTTCTGTGACATTATTTCCGTACTTTTCATTGCTCCAGTCCATGAACGAGCGTGGCACTAACATTGTGTTGAGTTTGCCGCTGAATCCCACTATCTTTCCTTTGAACACGTCATAACTATTACCGCTGTTTATAATCAGCCTCATGTCTATCATTCCCGCCAAACCTTCCGACACACCGGGAAGTCCGTAATTCTTCGCAAATCCAAAGTTATACAATGTGAGGTATGTTCGAGGTAAAATAATCGGCACCGTTTTTTCTCCCGGAGTATATTGCCAAATGTCCTTATCTGCGTCTACGAAGTAATCGTCTACGGCGTCGAAAAACAAATCTGTCGTAATCGACCTATTGCCCGAAACGTTAACAGAAGCCGAAACCTTATATGAGGAGGATGTAAATGTACTTATTCTTTTTGCAAAAGGCTGCGCGGCCAGTTCATCGATTTCTGATTGCGTAAACACATTGGTCTTTCCTGAGAAAGCCCCGGCCGTTCCGATATGTTTGGAAACAACTACATATTGCTTTTTGAAGAAATTGTCCTCGCCCGAAAACATAGGTATTACATCGCTATAGAACTGAACGGCGAGCAGCACTATAAACATGCCCAATATATTAGCAAAGAAATATCCAAGAAACTGTGGAATACTTATATGACGGTGTAAAAGTTTACGTACCAAATTCATAGATTGAATGTTTTATAGTAGTCCAACTTCATATGCCGCCCTATGCTTGTCACGATTATTGCAGCATTGCGCTGTTCGGCTTCTTCCAACACGAGTTGTGCCATAATATTTGAATTATCATCATCAAGGTGGCTGGTAGGCTCATCGAGCAATATAAACTCAAACGGACAAACCAACGCCCGTAACAGCGCAACGCGTTGCTGCTGTCCGAAACTCATCTTGGCTACGGGAGTATAAATCCTGTCGGCCAACCCTATGCGTTCAAACCATTCCTTTATTTGTGTGTTACTTTTATGTCGGGTAAGTACATTTTTTATCTCAACGTTCTCAAATGCTGTCAACTCGGGGAACAAGCGAAGTTCCTGGAAAAGCATAGCCATTTCATTTTTTCTTAGATTAACCCAGTCTTTCTTTCCAAGGCCTCTTATGTTGTGCGAATCAAAAGTTATCGTTCCCGTGTAATCATGCCGGAAGCCCAACAAATAACTGCAAAGCGTAGACTTGCCTGTTCCGGAAGCGGCTTCTATCAGATATGCTTTGCCACGTTCAAAGCAAATGTCACTTTTCCAAACATCGCTGCGCAATTCTTTAAAATCGGCAAACACGTTAGGACAAACATTCTGTATTTCAATCTTATCCATGCTTTTTTATCTATGGCGCTTTTGCTGTGAACATAAATCAGACAAGCCGCGTTACAGACCCACAAAAGTACTCATTTAGATACAAACGGCAAATCCGATTAATCTATCATTTTGTTTAAACAGTTAGATTTTCAAATTGCCGCTTTCGCATTCGACCTTAAAAAGTTCATGCCTGAATTTGTCTGTCTTTTTAAGACAAGTTTTCAAACCGTTTTGAGAAGCGAAAAAATATGTCAGACCTATTTCAAAATACAAGGCACATATTTTAAAATATCTCAGACATATTTTTCCTTTCCTCCAAGCAGGCCGTAATACATTGTTTTCCAGTTTTCAAATTTTGAGCATTGAAGGCGTCGATTTTGGCCATATATGCACAAAGAATTCTTCACCATCTTATCATTTGAAAAAACCTGTAGGATACTTTATATTTCGTGTGCGAGCCATGCGTCTATGAGACGCCGGGCAAGGCTTACCTTTCCCGGAACAGGCGGCAGATTGTTTGCACCGAACCATCCGCCCTTATTCAGCTCGGATGTCTGCAACTCCATTTCCCCGCCTTCATATTCAGCAACGAATCCAACCATCAATCCGCACGGATACGGCCATGGCTGGCTTCCGTAATAGCGGATATTTTTAATGCGGATGTTTGTCTCTTCCATTACTTCACGCGCGACGCATTGTTCAAGTGTTTCACCTGTCTCTACAAAACCGGCCACAAGCCCCATGTAATCAGCACGGAAATTTTTGGATTGTACCATCAATATCTTGTCGTCACGTTTTACAAGCACAATTATGGCAGTTTGCAACTGCGGCCAAATCTCATTCCCGCATTCAACGCAGCATTTGCTTATCTTAGTGCTGTATTTCATTGGTGAACCGCATACTCCGCAATATTTAGTTCTCGTATCCCAATATATCAGTTCCTCCATCTTTCCTGCCATTTCGTATATATCAGGCAGCAGATACTCATAACTGGTTCTTAAAGGCACGAAATCATAACCCGCGGGCGACACCGTGCTGACAGAAACTTGGAACGCGCGCACAGGTAAGCCTTTGGCGGATTCAAATTCATGTACATGTTCCGTTGTCTCCGGTTTTATTGGCGGTACTTCGCTCTGCGGAATAAGAAATGCGCCGCTTTCGAATTTTTTCAAAAGTATGTCACGACCTCGGAATATATTCCAGATATAATTTTGTTTTAATTCTTTATTCATAATATAAAGCAAGAGTCATCAGTTACGCGAGCCTACAACAATATAAGGCAATCATATACAGGCATAAAAGAAAAAGATGTAGAATCCAAATATAAACGAATTCTACATCTTCATACTTCGCCTTTGGCTTATGTATTAATAATTATATACCTAACGACTTCTGTACAGCCACAAATTTCTCATTGGCCGCAGTTTTAGCGTTGTCGAAACACTTCGGGCAACCCATTTCACCGCCCACTTCGATATAAAATTTTATCTTCGGCTCCGTTCCCGATGGGCGCACACTAACCTTTGTGCCGTCTGCCGTGAACCACTGCAATACATTGCTCGGCTCAGGCATTTGCAAATCGGTTGAGTTACCGTTGCCGTCTGTTTCTTTCAATGTCTTGAAGTCCTTTACTTTTACAACCGGCGAGCCGGCTATCTCACGAGGAGGATTAGCACGGAAATTATCCATCATTGCCTTGATTTCATCCGCCCCCGTCTTTCCGGGTTTGACAACATTGATTGTTTTGTTCAATTTGAAACCATATTCAACGTAAATATCCATCAGCACGTCAAACAAGGTTTTTCCACGATCCTTTGCCCACGCACATATTTCTGCCAATAATGAACAAGCAGAAACTGCGTCTTTATCGCGTACGAAATCTTCAGCCAGGAAGCCGTAACTTTCCTCGCCTCCGCCTATGTATTTCTTTTTCCCCTCACTAAGTCTGATTTCGCGTGCTATCCACTTGAAGCCAGTATAGACATCAAGCATTTCTATGTTGTTCTTGCGGGCTATTTCGCTTATGAGTTCCGTGGTAACAATAGTTTTAACAACAAACTCATTGCCTTTCATCTTATTCTGGGCAATCCTGTTGCTAATTATGTAATAAAGGAAAATCATGCAAGTTTGATTTCCATCAACAAGCACCCATTCACCTTTGCTGTTCTTACAAGCCATGCCTACCCTGTCGGCGTCAGGATCGCTCGCCATTACTATGTCAGCATCTATTTCCTTTGCCAACTTCAGTGCAAGAGTCAGAGCTTCTGCGTTTTCCGGATTAGGACTAACGACTGTAGGAAAATTGCCGTCTTTGACCATTTGTTCGGACACGCAATTAACATTTTCAAATCCCCATAATTTCAAAGAACGCGGAATCAAATTCATACCTGTTCCGTGAATAGGAGTATAAACTATTTTCAAATCCTTTTGACGGGAAATAACTTCGGGATCAATCGAAAGTGTATGAATCTGATTGAGATATTCAGCGTCAATATCTTCACCTATTATTTGAATAATCTTATCGTTACCGGTAAACTTAATATCTTCGGGACGGACTTTATTCACTTCGTCGATAATACCTTGGTCATGCGGGAACAAAACTTGCGCACCGTCGTCCCAATATGCTTTGTACCCGTTATATTCTTTAGGATTATGGGATGCGGTTATTACTATTCCACTCTGACAATGTAAATGACGTATAGCAAAAGAAATTTCGGGCGTGGGACGCATATCGTCAAAAAGATATACTTTTATTCCGTTCGCAATGAAAATCTTTGCTGACGTTTCTGCAAACAAACGGCTATTATTACGACAATCATGCCCTACGACGACTGATATTTCATCTTTTTCTGCAAAATTCTTCTTCAAATAATTTGCCAGCCCTTGGGTTGCCGCACCTACAGTATATATGTTCATCCTATTGCTACCAGGCCCCATTATGCCTCTAAGACCTCCGGTGCCAAACGCCAGGTTTTGATAAAAAGAGTCAATAAGGTCTGTCTTATCCTCTTTGTCCAACATTTCGCGCACAGCTTTTTTTGTAACATCGTCGTATACTGGCGAATCTAACCATTGCAGTGCCTTTAATTCACATTGCCTTATCAAATCATTTTGATTTTCCATAATGCTAAATATGTTTATATTAATTCTATCTTTTACTGTTTAGGAACGAGATATTTATCTTTTGTCTGCTCTACTATCGCTTTTTTATAAGTGTCGGGGAATCCCGGGCGATAAACGGTCTTTCCCAATCCCGCTTTTGTGCGTGCAAAAGCGCCGTTTTCTTCAGGTTTTATTACCTGATCGTTATATTTTACGACGAGATGAATCCCTAAATTTTTCCATCTTTCGTGCATTTTATTTGCTACTTTGTTTGAATAATCGGTAAGGTATTGTACTGCTTTAATAGGTGATTCACGATAAAGGCCTATTGCTTTATCTTCTATATCCTTCTGTTGTGAAAGGTACATCGAATCCAATTCATTACGCACCATTTCCAAATCACGGAACATCATGGAATAACGTGGATAAACCATGTTTGATATCCAATTACTTACCCAAAAAGCAGAATTCCACGAGAAAGTAACGGCGTCCGCCGTTTCGCGGGCAAAACACTGTGGCACTTGCGTTATACTGCAATACATAGGCGTAAAAGGAACCATGTTTGCATCATCATTTCCAAACCAAAGTATGCCACCTACTGCGTCAGGCATATCGGAGCGCATTTGAGCAACAAAAACAAATGCGCTTTGTTGTGTAGAAATCGGACGCTCGTTGAAGTATTCTTTGCCATTATATTCCCATGTCAAAGGCGTAGGACGATAAGGAGAACAGTACATTCCGGCTCCTAAATCGTTGGTAATATCAAATGGTGTTCCCTCATAATGGTCGCGCATACAGTTCATCAAATCGTGAACAGAAAGTTTGCGCTTTGGCTTTATATATAAAGGCATCGGTTCTGCTTTCAAATCTTTGCCTGAAGCATAGTCCAAATAGTTGTTCATGCCGTCACACCAGTGATTAAAAAAGCTCCAAACGCGTGCTTCGCAAAAGCGCAAACCGCTGAAATCTGCAGGACAATATGTGTTTGCAAAATCAAAGTCTTCGTCTTTTCCGCTGAAATATCCTTTTTTTCGTGCGAACTTTATTACATCTTTAGAATACATTACATTCTTCTTGTCTTTGAGATCAAACTTATGTATTCTACTTTGATTGGCATGCGCACTTATGCAGTCATCAGGTATCCGTACAGCCACCCATACAGCACCTTTTTCATCGGGCCCTTTACCAATCATCTCTAAAATCCAGGCCTCGTTCTTATCAGCTATAGAAAAACTCTCGCCTTCGCTACAATAGCCATATTTCTCAACCAACGAAGTCATAACTTCAATGGCTTCACGGGCTGTACGAGAACGTTGCAAAGCTATGAAAATCAAACTTCCGTAATCTAAAAGTCCTTTTTCGTTTACTAATTCCTCTCTTCCGCCGAATGTAGTTTCTCCTATTGCGACCTGATGTTCATTTATATTTCCTACAACATTATATGTAATTGGTGCCTCCGGTATTTCGCCTAAATACTCATTTGTATCCCAGCAACGAACTTCGCGCATTTCATCTGCAGAATGTTTACCTGCAGAAAAATGCCACAACGAGCCATACATACCATAATCGTCAGCAGCATAAGTAATCATAACCGAGCCATCGGATGACGCGTCTTTACCAACTATAAAATTTGTACAACTATACGAAACCGGTATAAACAAGAAAAAGGATAATATGGTAAGAATTATTTTTTTCTTATTGATATTTAAGTTCATACTTACGTGTTTAATTGCTTTATTCAGCATGCTTTAAATGAAATATCCAAGCTCTTTACAGAATGTGTCAGTGCGCCTACAGATATATAATCAACTCCACATTCTGCATAACTTCTAATCGTATCCAAAGTTATACCACCGCTAGACTCTATTTCGTATTTTCCACCTATCAAGTCAACAGCCATTCGTGTGCTTTCTACAGAAAAATTGTCTAACATTATACGGTTAACACCACCATGCTCGAGAACTTGATTGAGTTCATCTATAGAACGAACTTCTATTTCTATTTTCAAATCTTTACTTTTGGCTTCTAAATACTCGTGGCAGCGATCAATCGCATTCGATATTCCGCCAGCAAAATCGACATGATTATCTTTTAATAAGATCATATCGAATAAGCCTATTCGATGATTTTCGCCACCTCCTATTTTAACAGCCATCTTTTCAAGTATCCTCATTCCGGGAGTCGTCTTACGAGTGTCCAAAACTTTAGCCTTTGTTCCTTTCAACAATTCCATATATTTATGGGTTATTGTTGCTATTCCGCTCATCCGTTGAACTATATTTAGCATAAGACGCTCAGTTTGCAAAAGGCTTCTTACGCTACCTTCAACAACCATTGCCACATCTCCAGGTTTGACCTTTGTTCCGTCTTTTATCAAAATTTCGACTTTCAATGTTGAATCAAATCTATTGAATACTTCCTCCGCAATCTTTACGCCGGCAAGTATTCCTTCTTCTTTTATAATCATACGGGACTTTCCACGAGCTTCTTCTGGAATACAGCATAATGTTGTATGATCTCCATCACCAATATCTTCTGCAAAAGACAAGTCTATAAGTTTGTCCACTAATTCCTTTTCTGTATACATCCTCTTAAATTTTAATTGTTAGCAAAAATACAAAGAACTAATGAAAGAATAAGTTAATACGGATAGATATTGTTTTACACCTTGTCGTTCTTACTAATAGAACATCGTGCTACTGCCATTGTTTGAGACTACAACTTTGTTCTATTTCGCATTCAATATCATCAGGAAGCATATAGAAGAAATCCATTCCCGTTATTTTTTCAACCTTGTCAACACAAACAACCGCTTCATTAATGTTTTGCTTTGTCGATGTGTTTTTAAAAATAAAGGCTATAGCTTGATGTCCTTTTTTCCCTTTTGTATAAATACATTTGAAAAAAGAATCCGGTACCATTATAATGTGTTCGCGACCTATAGATTTACTTTTTCCACTAAATATTGGGCCACAAACTATATATACCTTCTTGTATTTTTCAGCCCACCGTCTGCATGCTCTTTCGACCTTTTCCCATCCGCCTGCATTAAGTTCATGGTTCTGCGGACAAATATTACTCATATAAAAGCATTCACGCATTGCACGTGCGCTGAATTTCATATCAGCAGCAGGTGCCATATGTCCACGGTCGTATCCACAACCTTTGTAATCTTCTGAAACAACACGGTGCATTAATGGAAGATCAGGATCCTCGTAAAAGTCCTTACTACGGGACACCTTACCGGACAGTTCATCATCTGTAAGACACCATGCAACCCAGTTCGGCTGATTTGTCATCTTATTAAATGAAACAGTATATGCTTTACGCTTCAACAACAAACTTTGGGTATTCTTTGGTGCAAGTGGTATCTCTAAGCCTTTAATATTTTCATTTTCTTCGTTTGCAACATCCTCGACATTTTCTTTAATCTTAACTGACTGTTGCTCCGGAAATGGATTCAAATTTGTGCTTCGATTAGAAGCTACAACTTCATTTCTTGTAATGCTTTTATTATCTTCTTTATATTTGTCAGCTAAGACTATTATACTACAAACAAATACAACAACTATATATACAAACTTTTTCCGCAGCATGTTATAAACGAAAAGTAATTTTACTCACTTAAAACGAGTAATTAAAAGCAAGCGACCACAGTTCTTTGAATTGGAAAAATTCAGATTTCCCGTCCTTGTAATAAGTATCATCAAAACGAGGATATAAATACAACTGTGTATTAAGATACTTGTTAAACGAAAATTTTGTTGTGTTCTCTATATCAACCTGAACACGTTCATAATTGGTGTAATAATATATACGACAGGTTTGCGATACATTTTTAAATATATTCCACGTATAATTAATCGTTATAGTAGAACCAAACTCCGTATCAGAGCTATGAGGTGCCCTTATCCCATAATTTCCTCGCAAATTATTCCTGTCTACATACTTGAAGTTATACGACAAAGCACCAATATTTGCCGACAAATTAAAATTCTTGACATTAAGCTTATACTCCATACCTATTGAAAAATTGGACGTGAGCGGAGATAAAAAGTCCGAATTTACATAATCACTGTTTGCGCTGTAATTCGGGTAAAATTGCGTCTGTGTCTGTAGTAAGAATGTATAATACCAATTTTTAAACGCTTGCAAGCCTAATTTGTTCGACATAAAAATTTTATCGTCGTTCGTGCGATATCTATGCTTCTTATCATCCTTGTATTCAAGGAATCCTAAGCGTAATTCGAGGGAGTTTTCAAAAATCAACTTTGATTTATTGTTATAATTAGCTCTTAAATTAGCCGTTGATAAGAAAGAATGGTTGCTATTACCGCCTTGATACCAATTGTCGGAAATATAGCTTTGCGAGAACTGTAAAGAGAAAGAACCGCCGAAAGACCAAAAATTCGGTTTTCGAGTAACTACATTTATTGTAGCATCATCAAGCCCCAAATCTATTTTATTATCAGCAGGCGTTATCTTTATATTCTCTTTTACAGGAGGCGATTTTATATCCGCACGAATTCCTTCTGCGTTAGATATGTCCTGCTCTGTTATTGTTGTAAGCCATGGCCGCTGTGTATACACCCACATTAAATTACGCGTAATAACAGATGACAAGCTGTCTTCTAAAGCAACCGGCATTTTTATTTTCAACGGATTGTCTGAATGTATACGCTTCGGAGTCCAATTGCAAACCATAACATTTTTAACAGGGAAATAATAAAATGTCGGCGTCAGCACCAAAGGATAGTAATAAGGATTATTCAGAACGCTCTCAACTTCAGTTAGGGTATCCGCTTTAATTATAGTCTGTAAGGTATCAATATATTTTTTTACAACCAGTTCATTATATGAGAGCTGCTTTGATGTCTGCCGACGTTGTAAATGCGACTGTGCAGACGCATAGCAAAAATTTAAGAACAATACAATAACTAAAAAAGAAAGCCTCATTTCTGACACAGGAGATAATATCATATTGCAAAGGTAATTTATTTTATCGTTGTCACAACCACATAGACTAAAAATTTGTATTTTTGCAAGCAATTTGGTATTTATTACGCTAAATAGATAAAACCAAACAAATGAACGAAAAGTCTTAAATTAAAAATATTATCGACGTGGCTAAAACAAAGTATATATTCGTAACCGGCGGTGTCGCTTCTTCATTGGGAAAAGGTATTATTTCGTCTTCGATAGGAAAGCTATTACAAGCGAGAGGGTACAACATAACGATACAGAAATTCGACCCTTATATTAATATTGACCCGGGTACGCTGAATCCTTATGAACATGGAGAATGTTATGTAACAGCAGACGGACAAGAAACCGATTTGGATTTAGGACACTACGAACGTTTTACCGGAATAAAAACCACAAGGCAAAACAACATAACAACCGGACGTATATACCAGAGCGTTATCGAAAAAGAACGGCGCGGAGATTACTTAGGAAAGACTATACAAGTAGTTCCGCATATAACTGACGAAATAAAAAGAGACATCCTGTATTTAGGGAACAAGTACCATTTTGATTTTGTAATAACAGAAATCGGCGGAACGGTCGGCGATATTGAAGGCCTGCCTTTCCTCGAAGCCATTCGTCAATTAAAATGGGAATTAGGACGTGACGCTATATGCGTGCACCTTACTTACGTTCCGTATCTTTCCGCAGCCAAAGAATTGAAAACCAAGCCTACGCAACACTCCGTGAAAGAGTTGCAGAGTTTAGGAATACAGCCTGACATCATAGTCTTGAGAGCAGAGCACGAACTTAATGAAGGTCTACGCAAGAAAGTTGCCAGTTTCTGCAATGTAGATTTCAATGCCGTTGTTCAAAGCATTGACCTACCTACAATATACGAAGTGCCATTAAGCATGCAAGCCCAAGGACTCGATTCTACCATTTTGCGTAAAATGGGAATAGAACCAGGAGAAACGCCGGGACTTGGCCCATGGAGAGCATTTTTGGAACGCCGCCATAAAGCAACCAAAGTTGTTAACATAGGGCTTGTTGGGAAATACGACTTACAGGACGCTTATAAGAGTATACTTGAATCATTGTCACAAGCCGGAACATATAACGACCGCAAGGTTGTTCCTTGCTTCATAAACAGCGAAAAGCTCTTCAATAACAATGTTGAAGAAAAGCTGAAAAACATGGATGGAATCGTTATCTGTCCGGGATTTGGACAAAGAGGTATCGAAGGAAAAATTGTAGCAGCAAAATATTGCAGAGAGCACAACATTCCAACATTCGGTATTTGCTTAGGAATGCAAATGATGGTCGTTGAATATGCACGCGATGTCCTGGGATACGAAGACGCAAATAGCGTAGAAATGGACGAAAAGACACAGCACAACGTCATCGACCTTATGGAAGAACAGAAAAACATAACGAATTTAGGCGGTACCATGCGTTTAGGAGCATACAAATGCGTACTTGACGAAAACAGTTTGGTTTACAATGCCTACAAGGTAAAAGAAATAGAGGAACGCCACCGCCACAGGTATGAATTCAATAATACATACCGCAAAGAATTTGAACAGGCAGGAATGAAGTGCGTTGGTGTAAATCCTGAAACGAATCTGGTAGAAATAGTAGAAGTACCCTCACTATCCTGGTATGTAGGAACACAATTCCATCCAGAATACAGCAGTACTGTTTTGCACCCTCATCCACTATTCCTCAACTTTATCAAAGCTGTGATTGCCAACAAATCCGAAAAAAAACAACCGGAATAAACATTCTCCTTTATACACAAGAATAATTTATTAATTGCAAAGACAAGATAAATAGCATAACAGATATTGTATAAATAACATCGAGATTTATCCCTCAATCATTATACACTTCCCGGGACGTAAGAAAAAATATGTCTGACCTATTTTAAAATATCTCAGACATATTTCAAAATACCTCAGAGATATTTTTTTCGAGGTCATTTTTAACTACAGAACATTCCAGGCCAGTGACAGAAAAACCACAATAAACATTATCACCAAAACCACAGTTAATTTTCAATACACACAAAATAATGGACAAGAATACTGTTATAGGATTTGTACTAATAATAGCAGTTTTAATAGGTTTTAGCTATTTCAACAGCCCAAGTAAAGAAGAAATAGAACAAATACAAAAGCAGGAAGCTGCGGCTGCTGCCCAAGCCGACAAACAAAAGAAAGATGTTGCCGAACTGCAAGCTGAAAATCAAAAACATAATGCAGATACTACCTTCATTCGTAACAGTACAAAACCAACACTCACATATTTAAAAAATGAAGATATATCTATTGGTATAAGTTCAAAAGGTGGCGAAATAGGTGTTGCTGTTTTAAAAGATTACAAAGACCAGCAAAAAAATCCATTAGAGTTATACAACAACAAAGACGCAAGTTTGAATTTCATTTTTACTGGCAAAAACGACAACATACAAACATCGGATCTTGACTTTACACCCAGCAACGTTACGGACTCCACAGTAACAATGACAGCACAGTCTGTTGACGGTGGAAAAATAATTTTCGACTATAAACTCGACGAAAATTATTTGCTGCACTTAACGGTGAAAGCCGAATCAATGCAAAAATATTTACTGCCTACATCCAAGGTAATGGGAGTAGAATGGAACGAGAAACTAAAGCAGCAAGAACGTGGATACAAATTTGAGAACCAATACACTGCACTTACATATAAAATAAAAGATGAAGGAACAGACAGACTCAGTACCGCCGAAGAAGATGAGCAGTCGCTAAATGAAAAGCTTGATTGGATATCGTTCAAAGGGCAATTCTTCGGTGTTACTTTAATTGCCAAACAAGAGTTCAACAAAGCAGAACTACAAAGCAATCTGGAAGAAGAAGGCTCCGGATATTTGAAGAACTATAAAGCACAAACAGAAACGTTTTTCGACCCCACTGGAAAGCAACCTACCGAATTCATTTTTTATTTAGGTCCCAACAAATTCCGTACACTGCAAAAAGTTGACAAAATAGTGGGCGTAGACAAGGATTTAAAGTTGGAACAACTTGTTTATTTAGGTTGGCCGTTATTCAGATATATCAACAGATATTTCACTATATACGTGTTCGACTGGCTTACCAACTTAGGATTATCAATGGGTATTGTTCTTCTTTTGATCACTATCCTACTGCGCATAATCGTATATGTTCCCACGAGAAAAAGCGTATTAAGTTCTGCAAAAATGCGGTTGCTAAAGCCCAAATTGGATGAAATAATCGCAAAATACCCTAATCCTGAAGACAATCTAAAAAAGCAACAGGAAATAATGGCCACATATAGCAAATATGGTGTTAGCCCAATGGGAGGCTGCCTGCCAATGCTTATTCAAATGCCTATTTGGATTGCCATGTTTAATTTCATTCCTAACGCAATTGAATTGCGTCAACAGAGTTTCCTATGGGTAGACGACCTTTCAACGTACGATCCCATTATAACTTTTGACAGTCCTATATGGCTTATCGGTGACCACATCAGTGCATTCTGCCTGCTGTTCTGTTGCACCAATATATTATATAGCGTAATGAGTATGAGAATGCAGAAAGACATGATGGTCGGACAGCAAGCAGAACAAATGAAAATAATGCGTTGGATGATGTACCTCATGCCTGTTATGTTCTTCTTTATATTTAACGATTACTCGGCAGGTCTTAACTACTACTATTTCATTTCACTGCTATTCAGTGCTCTTACCATGTGGGTTTTGAGAAAAACAATAAACGAAAAGAAACTCATGGAACAACTTGAGGCAAATTACAAAGCCAACAAGGAAAATCCCAAAAAAGTAAGTGGCATGGCTGCACGATTAGAGGCATTACAAAAGCGACAGGAAGAGTTATTAAAACAACAACATAGAAAATGAAACTGGCTAAATCATTTATAGTATCGATAGCTTTTATGTGTAGTTTTACGATAGCAACGAAAGCCTATGCGAATAACAACAATCTGCCAACCGACAGATTAACACCCGAACTGCTTTGGTCAATGGGAAGAATAGGCAGCACAGTGCTATCGCCCGACAAGACAAACATACTTTATACCGTAACTACATATAATATTTCTGAGAACAGAGGATACTCAGCAATATATATACTAAACAGTGAAACAAAAGAAACGAAGAAACTCACTGTCAACACCTCAAAAAGCGAGTCTGACGCGAATTTCATAGAAAACGGTAGAAAAATTGTATTCCTCTGCGCTGATGACAATGGCACGAGCCAGCTTTGGATGATGAACACCGACGGTTCAAACCGCAAATGCATTTCAAGCGAGAAGACAGACGTTAATGGGTATCTTTTTTCACCGGACGAGAAACATGTTGTACTTATACACGATGTTCCCACTGAAACATCAATAATAAAGAATGACGACGACCTTCCAAAAGCAACAGGGATGGTTATCAATGAGCTCATGTACAAACATTGGGACAGATATGTACGTTCCATACCTCATCCCTTTATTGCTATTTTTGACGGCTCGCAAATAACCAATGCTCGCGACATATTAGACGGGCAGCCATACGAAAGCCCTATGTGCCCATTTGGTGGAATAGAAGAATTTGCATGGAGTCCGGACTCCAAGTCACTGGCATATGTCATGCGAAAGAAAACCGGTCGCGATTATGCGATAAGTACTGACAGTGATATTTTCCTTTACAATTTGGAAACAGGCAAAACAAAAAACCTATGTAAACCTGAAAATTATAAAGCACCAGTAGTTAATGCAACATCTTCGTTAAAACATCAAATACAATACAACGAAAATGAAGATTACAATTTAGGCTACGACGATAAACCTAAATTTTCTCCAAACGGGAAATACATAGCGTGGACGAGCATGAAACACGACGGTTACGAAAGCGACCGTACGCGTTTATGTGTGTTTGAGTTTTCTACCGGCAGCAAAACTTACGTTACCGAGACGTTCGACAGCGGAGTCAATGATTTCGTATGGGACGATAACTCTAAGGAACTTTATTTTTCTGGTGTCTGGCATGGAAAGACAAACCTTTACAAAACGAATTTAAAAGGTGAAGTAAGCAAAATAACGGACGAAGTATGCGATTACACCTTAGTTGATGTTGATTCCCGCCAAAACAAACTCCTGACTAAGAAGCAAAGCATGAGCATGGCGGACGATATATTTTTTGTTGATATCAAGAAAGGAACATCCTACCAGCTCACAAACATAAACGAATCCATATACAACAAACTTACTTTCGGCGAAGTAAAAGAACGCTGGGTTAAGACTGTTGACGGCAAACAGGAACTATGTTGGGTCATATACCCTCCTCATTTCGACAAGAACAAGAAATACCCCACTCTGCTCTTTTGTGAAGGTGGCCCTCAATCTCCAGTAAGCCAATTCTGGAGTTATCGCTGGAATTTCCAGATAATGGCAGCAAACGGTTACATCATCATAGCGCCTAACCGTAGAGGTTTGCCTGGTTTCGGCTATGAATGGCTTACACAAATTTCCGGAGACTACACAGGCTTGTGCATGAAAGATTATTTGTCGGCCATTGACGATATTTGCAAAGAGCCTTATGTCGACAAAGACCGTTTAGGTTGCGTTGGTGCCAGCTTTGGCGGCTATAGCGTGTATTGGTTGGCTGGTAATCACGACAAACGCTTCAAATGCTTTATCGCCCACGACGGTATATTCAACACGCAGCAGCAATACTTAGAAACCGAAGAGATGTGGTTCCCTAATTGGGATATGGGTTCTGCCCCGTGGGTAAAACCGGGTGGCGAAATGCAAAAGGTATACAGCGAATCGCCCCACATGTTCGTCGACAAATGGGACACGCCAATCTTGTGTATACATGGGCAAAAGGACTTCCGCATTGAATACACTCAAGCAGAATCGGCATTCAACGCAGCACGCTTGCGTGGTATACCTGCGCAGTTGCTTTTGTTTCCTGACGAAAACCACTGGGTTTTGAAACCGCAGAATGCTATATTATGGCAACGAACATTCTTCAGGTGGTTGGATAAATGGCTGAAAAACTAAAACTACTTAATATTATTTTACCATGAACAAATTAAACGATAACATAGTTGCTCGCTGGGGTGCACTGTTCATTGTAGCATTTACAATGATGGCAGCATATTACGTAAACGATGTAATGGCCCCGCTTAAATCTATGCTTGAAGAGGATTTAAGGTGGTCCAGCAGCGACTTCGGAATTTTCACCGGGGCATACAGCTTCCTGAATGTGTTCCTTCTTATGCTGATATGGGGAGGCTTGATTCTCGACAGATTCGGCATACGTTTCACTGGCAAACTGGCTGTTGTGCTAATGGTTCTCGGAACAAGCATGGAATATTATGCCATTACTGTTTTAGGCGGCACACAGGACATTCTGTTCGGCTTTAAGAAAGACGTTTTAATAGCTTCGGCCGGATATTCCATATTCGGTGTCGGCGCTGAGGTAGCCGGCATTACGGTAACAAAAATCATAGCCAAATGGTTTCATGGCAAGGAAATGGCACTCGCTATGGGAATACAAGTAGCTTTGGCCCGAATTGGTTCACAGGCTGCATACGCAGTAGCCATACCGGTTGCTAATGCCTATAGCCTCCCCACTCCTCTTTTTATCGGACTGATTTTACTGTTCGGAGGCATGATTTCTTTCATTTGCTTTACTTTCATGGACAAGAAACTGGACAAGCAGGTAAAATTAGATGACAACAGTTCTGCCGAGGACAAATTTTCTTTCAAGGACGTGAAAGCCGTAATTTCAAACAAAGGTTTCTGGCTTATTGCCATACTCTGCGTTCTGTTCTACTCATGCGTGTTCCCATTCCAGAAGTTCGCCACCGAATTAATGACAACGAAATATGGTGTAAGCGAATCCATTGCAGGCACATTTGCAGGCCTGCCTGCCCTTGGAGCATTGATACTTACACCTATCTTCGGAGGATTTATCGACAAAAAAGGCAAGGCGGCTTCAATCATGATGTTCGGTGCAATGCTGCTGATTCTCGTACACGGCATTTACTCTATTCCGTTTATAAAAGCACAATGGGTTGCCATTGGACTTATGATTATATTAGGAATCGCATTCTCGCTCGTACCCTCGGCCATGTGGCCTTCGGTAGCCAAAATTTTCCCGGTTAAGCAGTTGGGAACGGCATACGCCCTTATATTTTTCATTCAGAATATCGGCTTATGGGGAGTGCCTGCATTGATAGGAGTCGTGCTCGACAATTATTGTGTAGTGCAAAGCAGCAACAAAGGCAATTTATACGACTACACCCTGCCCATGTGCATTTTCACTTTCATAGCAATTTTGTCATTCCTTGTAGCATTCCTTCTAAAACTTGCCGACAAGAAGTACAAATACGAACTTGAAAAACCAAGCATACACGAGTAAGACACGCCCGGCTACCGTCACAACAAAGTCTCCCGTCTGCTAATGTCTGCTTTTTTAAGACAAGTTTCAAAGCAGTTTTCATAAGGCAAAAAATATGTCTGACATAATTCAAAATATGTCAGACATATTTTAAAATTCCGGCCTTGTATTTTTTCTTTCCTCCTAAGGAGGTATAACCACCTGAAAATTAGTTTTCACTTTTTCCTCGATTAATTCGCGTTTTTAGTCGTCATTTCCCGATTATTTTAATTTATAATTGCCATAATGTTGGTAAAATAGGAATATAAACGTATCTTTGTTTAGATTTATCCTATAATATACGATATTTGTTTCTTTGTGCCATGAAAATAAGTTTGCTGCAAAATAACATTACGTGGGCCGCCCCCGTAAACAACCACAAACACATAGAACAGTTGCTATCTAAAGCAGATGTCGCAGATTTGTATGTCCTGCCTGAAATGTTCTCAACCGGATTTTGCACAAAACCGGAAAACATAGCAGAACCACTGCCATGCAAAACCGTCGAATGGATGTGCACAACAGCCAAAGAAAAAGGTTGCGCACTCGCAGGCAGCGTTGCGGTATTCGACGGTACGAATTATTTCAACCGCTTTTATTTCATCACACCCAATGGTATTGAAGCGTACTACGACAAGAAGCACTTGTTTACATACGGAGGTGAACATTTGCATTTTACCCCCGGAAAAAACCGTGTAATTGTCAACTACAAAGGCGTCAGGATACTGCTGCAAACATGCTACGACCTACGGTTTCCTGTATGGTCACGCAATCGTGGCGACTACGACATGATAATATACGTAGCCAGTTGGCCTACACCGAGAGTAAATGCCTGGAGCGCACTGTTAAGAGCGCGTGCCATAGAAAACCAATGTTACGTAGCCGGGGTAAACCGCGTTGGCACAGACCCTTCGTGCGAGTATTGCGGAGGTACAGCCTTGATTGACCCTTATGGAAATACCATGGCAGAATGTAAACGCAATATAGAAGACAACATAAGCGGAGAAATAGAACTGAGCATGTTAGAACAGTTCAGGAAAACATTCCCCGTACAAAACGACGCTGATCCATTTGAAATAAAACAAAACTAAAACATAATAAAATGAGGAAAACATTATTGCTGGGCGATGAAGCCATTGCATTAGGCGCACTGCACGCCGGCATAAAAGGCGTTTACGCATATCCGGGAACGCCCAGCACGGAAATTACCGAATATATCCAGAAATCTCCTTTAAGTGCAGAACGAAAAATACACTGCACTTGGTGCACAAACGAAAAAACCGCAATGGAAGCAGCCTTAGGAATGTCTTATGCAGGCATGCGCAGCATTGTTTGCATGAAACATGTAGGCCTCAATGTTGCAGCCGACGCGTTTGTAAACTCTGCGATAACCGGCGTTAACGGTGGACTTATAGTTATTGTGGCCGATGACCCGTCAATGCATTCTTCCCAGAACGAGCAAGACTCACGTTTTTATGGAAAATTTGCCTTAATTCCTATACTCGAACCTTCTTCGCAACAAGAAGCCTACGAAATGATACAAAAGGCTTTTGAAATATCGGAAGAAGAAAAGCTCCCTATACTATTAAGGATTACCACCCGCATGGCGCATTCGCGTGCCGTTGTTTCCGTAAAAGACGAAGCGGCTCCGCAGAACAGTCTTCCATGCGCCAACGACCCGGCTTCGTGGGTACTGCTGCCTGCAAACGCACGACGCAGCTATGAAAAATTAACGTCAAAACAAAACCATTTAAAAGACCTGTCATTACAAAGTCCGTTCAACCAACTGTACATCCAGGCGAACGGTAAAAGCGACACAGGAATCATAGCCTGCGGAATTGGATATAATTATGTAAAAGAATATGACAATAACGAGTCTTCCATATTGAAGATTTCACAATATCCTATTCCTGAAACAATGGTCTGCCAGCTTGCAGACAACTGCAAAAAAATATTAGTTGTAGAAGACGGACAACCATTCGTTGAGGAACAAATTAGAGGGCTGTTGGGAAAAGATTTTGAAATAAAAGGACGACTTACAGGCGACCTGCCACGCACCGGAGAACTTACTCCCGACAATGTTGCCGCTGCCATGAAAATAAAGTCCTCGCAGTTCTATGCTACCGCAAACAACGTAGTGTCCCGCCCACCTGCATTGTGTCGCGGCTGTGGACACAGAGATGTGTATATCGCCTTAAACAAAGTTGCCAAAGAATATCCTAATTCCCGCATTTTTTCAGATATAGGTTGCTATACACTTGGAGCGTTGCCCCCATTTTGTGCAATAGATACATGTGTCGACATGGGCGCCTCTATAACGATGGCCAAGGGTGCTGCCGACGCCGGTGTATTCCCCGCCATATCAGTTATTGGCGATTCTACTTTTACACACAGCGGTATGACGGGTTTGCTGGACGCAGTTAACGACAAGGCAAATATAACGGTAGTTATTTCCGATAACCTGACAACGGCAATGACGGGCGGGCAAGACTCTGCTGGAACATACAAATACGAAGCCATATGCAGAGGCTTAGGTGTATTACCGGAGCATATACGGGTAGTAGTTCCGTTGCCACAAAACATGGAAGAAATAACCCGTATAATCCGTGAAGAAATTGAATACAACGGAGTTTCCGTTATCATTCCACGTCGTGAATGTATCCAGACATTAAACCGTAAGTTAAAACAAAAAAAGCTCAAATAAGCAATGAAAAAAGACATAATACTTTCAGGTGTTGGAGGGCAAGGAATACTTACTATCGCAACCATCATAGGCGAAGCAGCAACCAATTCCGGATTAATGCTGAAACAAGCTGAAGTACACGGAATGAGCCAACGTGGCGGAGATGTTCAGTCCAACCTTCGTCTTTCAGATAAAGAAATAGCTTCAGATCTTATAGCTTTAGGATGTGCAGACATGATTATTTCACTTGAACCGATGGAAGCATTACGCTATCTTCCTTACCTGAACAAAAACGGATGGATTATAACGTCTTCGTCTCCTATCAAAAACATACCTAATTATCCAGAAGAAGAAACCTTGCTGGCAGAACTGAAATCATTCGCAAACGTAATACTACTTGACGTTGAAAAAATCGCGAAAGAAAATAATATGCCTAAGTGCTCCAATGTAATACTTCTGGGCGCGGCAGCGCATGTTTTAAACATCATAACACCCGAACAACTACGCGAAGGCATAGGCAGAGTCTTTGCCGCAAAAGGAGAAACAATAATAGAAATGAACAATAAAGCATTTGATATAGGATTTGAAGTCGCTGGTTCAAAAATAAAGGCATTTTAAATATGAAACATCAAGTATTTGATGATGAATTGGTGAAACGTGTTGTAAAAGAACTAAACATAGCCAATTTATCAAATGCAACAATTGGTGAAATATTATTGGTCGCTTCACGACTGGAAAGCATTACAGGAATACCTTTCATTCGAATGGACCAAGGCTCTCCTGGACTTCCTGCAAACAAAATAGGAATAGAGGCCGAAAAAGCAGCTTTAGACAAAGGCGTAGGCTCGCAGTATCCCGCAGCTGCAGGAGTGCAGGAGCTTAAGGAGCAGGCCTCCCGCTTTGTCAAAGCATTTATAGACATCGACATAAGTGCGCGGTCCTGTATTCCAACGGTTGGAAGCGTAGCTGCTTCTTTTGCTTCTTTTATTGCGTGCACGCAGCGTAATAAAGGTCAAAACAAAGTATTGTTCATCGACCCGGGCTTCCCTATTCAAAAATCGCAGTTACGAATAATAGGTGTAGAATGGGAATCTTTCGACATTCATAACTATCGCGGTCAAGCACTGCGTGAACCATTAGAACGTTACATGCGTAACGGTGACATCGCGGCAATAGTTTATTCAAATCCCAACAATCCTGCATGGATCTGTTTAGAAGAAGAGGAGTTACAAATAATAGGTGAGTTTGCCACGCGCTACAACGCTACAGTTTTAGAAGATATGGCATATTTCTGTATGGATTTCCGCCAGGATTTAGGTAAACCATATCAGCCGCCCTATCCTCCAACAGTGGCACGGTATACTGATAATTACATTATAATGCTTTCTTCGTCTAAAATATTCAGCTATGCCGGTCAGAGAATGGCTTTGGCTTGTATATCCGACAAACTGTTTGACACCTATTACCCTGCGTTAGCCGAAAGATATGAAGACTCCGGTATATTCGGACAAACTTTTATTGCCTCAATATTGTACATGATAACAAGTGGCTGCACGGCTTCAACACAATACGGGTATGCAGAAATGTTACGTGCCGCATGCGACGGAGAGATTGATTTCGTTTCCGACACTCACGAATATGCAGTAAGGGCAAACCGCATGAAGAAAATATTTACCGATAATGGTTTTCATATAGTATACGATTACGATGTTACACGCCCTGTTGGAGATGGCTTCTTCTTTACCATAGGTTATGGAAACATGAGCGGCGGCGAATTACTTTGCGAACTGCTTCATTACGGAGTAAGTTGTATAAACCTGTCTACAACAGGAAGCGAACAGCATGGCGTGCGTGCGTGCACTTCACGTATGCGAGAAGACCTGTATCCTATTATGGAAGAACGCATGAGAGCATTTCATGAAGACCACCCGATAAACAATAAAAAAAACTAATCATACAACTCATGATTTGGAATAAAAACAAAGAATGCATGAGTCGCGATGAGATGAGCGACTTGCAAGGCAAACGCTTGCATAAGTTAGTTGATCTGGTATATCACAATGTACCTTTCTACAGGAACAAAATGCAAGAAATGGATTTGTCGCCTGAAGACATACAAACAATCGAGGATATAGTGAAATTGCCATTTACCACTAAACAAGACCTGCGCGACAATTATCCTACAGGACTTCAATCGGCTTCACAATCTGAAATAGTAAGAATACATGCTTCTTCGGGTACTACAGGGAATCCCACGGTAGTAGGATACACAAGGCGCGATATTGAAATCTGGAAAGAAAGCGCGGCGCGTTGCCTAACGGCCTACGGAGTAACACGTAACGATATATTCTCAGTAGGATACGGCTATGGTTTGTTTACCGGCGGCTTGGGAGCGCATTATGGCGTAGAACACATTGGCGCCACAGTTATACCTACTTCTACCGGTAACACAGAGAAACATCTCCGCCTGCTGCGAGACCTTGGCGTCACCGGCATTGCCTGCACCCCCTCGTATGCACTGTATCTGGCCGAAGCAATGGAAAAACACGGCATGACAAAAGACGACATCAAGCTTCGCATTGGAGCTTTCGGCGCAGAGCCGTGGACGGAAAACATGCGCCACGAGATAGAGGAACGTTTGGGGCTTAATGCATACAACCTTTACGGACTGAGCGAAATCATAGGTCCGGGAGTGGCATACGAATGTGAATGTAAAAACGGTTCTCACATTGCCGAAGACCATTTCTACCCCGAAATCATAAACCCCGATACGCTGGAAGTTCTGCCGCGCGGCCAAGTGGGAGAACTCGTTTTCACAACCCTGACCAAGACAGGTATGCCGCTACTCAGGTATCGAACCAAAGACCTCACCGAGCTGCTGGAAGGCGATTGCCCCTGCGGAAGGACATGCGTACGCATGAGCCGGATTTTGGGCAGAAGCGACGACATGCTTATTATCCGCGGAATAAACGTGTTCCCCTCGCAAGTTGAAAGCGTCATACTCGACCTGCCGGAATTTGAACCGCGATATATGCTGGTTGTCGACCGCAAAAACAACCTCGATACGTTGCAGGTGCAGGTTGAAGTGCGCAAAGATTATTTTTGCGACGAAATGGGCATGATGTTGCAGCTCAAAAAGAAGTTGTCCGACCGTCTGAAAAGCGTGCTCTCGATAAGTGCCGATGTCAAACTAATGGAACCCAACAGCATACCGCGCAGTGAAGGTAAAAGCGTGCGAGTAATTGACAACCGAGTTTTGAAATAATAAAAACGCTACAACTATGATAATAAAACAAATCTCCGTTTTCCTTGAAAACAAAAGCGGCCGGATAAACGATGTGGCAAAAGCTTTGGCAGCCAACAACATCAACATGCAGGCATTCAGCATGGCCGAGACTACGGACTTCGGAATACTACGTCTCATTGTTTCCGACGTTGACAAAGCGGTTGAAGTACTGAGAAACGCAAACTTTGCAGTCATACTTACCGACGTAGTATGTATCAGTTGCCCCAACGTGCCGGGAGCTTTATCGAAAATTCTCGAGAGCCTGGCAAAGAAAGATATTTTTATCGAATACATGTATGCTTTCTCCGAAGGCAAAACGGCAAACACGGTAATAAGGCCGAACGATTTGAACCGTTGCATAGAAGTACTCCGCGCAGACCATTGCAACATCATATCGAACAGCGACTTTTAGCTTACCATACAGGCGCAGGCTTTAACAAAATCCGCATTCTCCCGGCCTGACGATACTGCGCCCAAGAAAATGGAAAACCCGACACGGAAATGTCTGTGTTCGGGCAGGAAAAAGTGAAAACTGATTTTCAGCGCGTTTACCCCACATGGAAGCAAAGAAAAAATTAGTGGCTCGGATTTTAAAATCC
>ERZ791923.307-NODE-307-length-78041-cov-6.458800_pt1 | contig 78041 bp, 67 predicted proteins | sample MGYA00510133_ERZ791923 | MGnify/ENA primary metagenome ERZ791923 (study PRJEB30046, sample SAMN00792106) | human gut metagenome | study: EMG produced TPA metagenomics assembly of the A metagenome-wide association study of gut microbiota in type 2... | reverse complement strand
GATGTCATGATAATGCACGCTGTGAAAGTATGTGGGCAAGAATGAAAGAAGAGCTATTCTACAGCCGTGGGGACAAATCGGAGAAATACACTATGAGAGAGTTGAAGACTATGATCTGGAGATATTATATGAGTTACTGGGCTAACAGAAGAATCTGCACCGCCAACGGTGGGCTGCCTCCGGCAGTTCGAAGAAAGCTCTACTATGATCATATCTTTCTCGTTGCATAATTCTTGTTCGAATAAAATGTGTCAAGTGATATTGACAAAACCAGTTTGTTTTTTGAACGGAAAGTGATGCTTGCTTATATTTTTCTGTTTTCAGTAGATCAATCATTGATTTCATCAAAGCAGTTCCTATTCCATGGTTTCTGTATTCTGGGAATAATGATATTGCAAAAGATGGAGTTTCATTATCAACATGACCATAATCATTCATAATCCGAACCCATACGGCACCCACTATTTTTTTGTCAGACTCTGCAACAAGACAGTAATCTCCACTATGCTTTCCAAAATCTGATATATACACCTGTAGTTCAGGTTTATTAATAATATCTTTTGGAGGTGCTTTGACACCTTCGGGAATAAATATTGCCTCATATAAAAAATCGCTTAATATTTTATATTCAGCCTCTCTTATATTTCTAATCGTGTAGTCCATAGATTACCTCTTCAAATCTCGATTTATTGTGAAAAACAAATCGTTTTTCCTTATAAATCATTATACCATATCCATACTAAAAAAGCAATTCCATTTTCATGAAACTGCCGCCCAAACTGCACAATAACTGCGCCGAGAACAGATAAAATAGATTTATCCTCAAAAAGCATCTCACGCTGAAGCGTGAGGACAAAATCACCGACAGAATGTCGGTAAAGAATTCGCTGTAAACCAGCGAAAGCCTGAGCACAGGAAAAATGCTCAGGCAGAAAACCGCACGACAGTGCGACAAAAATAGCAAGCATAGTATTTTGTGCCGCAAAACGTCAAAATACATATGCTTGTTGGGGAAAATCCCCAAGCCCCTTATTACGGCTGATGCCGATGAAACACAAAGGAGAAAACAAAATGCAAAACGAAAAAAAGAAGCGTGGCAGACCACGAAAAAATTTACTTGCCAAAACAAGCGTAATGACACATGAAGGAGCAGTCAATTATATCCTTGATAAAGAAATCAAGTCAGAGCTTGAAAATCAGCTTTCAAATAAGTCTGAACCCCTTACCGCAGAAGAAAGAAAACATCTTGAATCGAAGCACAGCAATCACTCCAAAACGCTGAATATCCGCTTTACAGAAAGCGAGTATCAGGAGATTGAAAATAAATGCCAGCAGTTTGGCTACAGAAGCAAATCTACATATATTTGTGACTGCGTAAAAGCAAGGGTTGATCTTATGGTTGACAAAGCTGACTTTTCAGAAACAAACCGGCTGATTAAATCAGTCAGCAATAACATCAATCAGATTGCTGTCAGACTTCACAGCACAGGGCGTTTCTATGCAGAGGATTTACTTGAAATAAAGCGAGGTGTAAATGAGATTTGGCGGTTACTTCTATCCATTCAATCAAAGCAACAGACTGGGCGGCTATCCGCTATATCACAAACGGAGATAAGACCGTCAACGGTTTATATGTCCAGTCTTATGCTTGCAGATCAGACAGTGCAGGAGCCAGCGAGGATTTCCGAACTGTCAGAAACAACGGAACAGGACGGACAAGAATCCTCGCACACCACATAATTCAAAGTTTTGAACACGGTGAAATTACACCTGAAAAAGCATTGCAGGTCAGCGAAGAATTATGCGATAAATTTTTGGAGGGAAATTATCAGTATGTGCTTGCTGTCCACACAGATAAAGAGCATATCCATTCCCACATCATTTTCAATAATACAAATTTGTACAGCGGATTGAGTTTTACTACAGAACATAATCAGGGAAAAGTCAAAGAAAGAGCATGGGCAAAACTTCGTCAGATCTCAGATGACATTTGTGAGAAACATGGTTTGTCCGTAATAAAAGAACCTGAAAAGGGACAGGGGATTTCTCACTTTGAACATGAGCATGAAAAACTGGGAACTTCATGGAAAGCCAAACTGAGAGAACTACTTTCTGAAATTATTGCATACAGCAAGGACTTTGATGACTTTTTGCGGAATTGTGAGAACAGCGGAATTGAAGCTGTTTATACTCCACACACGAAGAATAAACTGAAATTTCGTATGCAGGGACAGACACGATATACAAGAGCCAAAACTCTGGGAGAAAGGTTTGAACCTGATAATATTATTTCTGCTATGAAAACAAACAGAAGTCAGCAGAATTCTCTTGTAAAGACCAATGAAAAAATCAAGGCAGAAAGCAAAAAACAATCTGATAAAGATGTTTGAGCATCTATCAGAGGAATGCGTAACTCCGATGAAATTATCAGAAATCTTGAAACAGCAGGAATTACATCGTTTGCTGATTTCAGCACATTCATGTGGAATATGAGGCATAATGACGATCATACCGAAGAACTTGATCGTCTCCAAAAAGAATTTACTGCCATCGATAAACTGACAGAGAAAATGAAACATCGTGAAAAACTCCTGCCTGTTTATAAAGAATATCGGAATTTATCGGGCTGGAAGCAGAAACGTTTCAGAAAGAGAAATGCGAGTGATATTGATGATTTTGAAAAAACCAATGCCTATATCAAACGGCACATTCAGGATTATGATCTTCCCGGAAATGCAAATAAAATCATTGAATTGCAGAGCATATCAATAGAACTGAAAGAAAAGTTTAACGCTCTTGTATCTGAACATAACACATTTCTCATAAGGAAGGCTGCGGCAATTCAGTATACAAAGGTAATTCGTCAATATCTTCATAAGCAAAAAATGGAAGAATCAAAGGAACATGGTCGGGATAGAACATACAACAGACAAAAAGACAAGCAAACACTGGAATGACAGAAAGGAATAAATTTATGAGTAAAATCGGATACATAAGAGTTTCAACGGAACATCAGGAAACTACCAGACAGCAGGAGGTCTTGAGCAGCTATCAGGTTGACCGTATATTCTCTGAAAAGCTTTCAGGAGTGAGTACAGACCGTCCACAGCTCAAAGCAATGCTGGACTATGTGCGTGAGGGAGATACGCTTTATGTTGAGAGTATCAGCCGTCTGGGGCGTTCTGCAAAGGACTTGCTGAACATCATTGACACGCTGACCGACAAGAAAGTAACGCTGATCAGTCACAAAGAAAAAATTGACACAGATACGCCTACGGGAAAATTCATGCTGACCGTATTTGCTGCTCTCTCTCAACTGGAACGTGAGCAACTCAAGCAGCGTCAGCGTGAGGGCATCGAGATCGCTAAAGCACAAGGCAAGTACACAGGCAGAAAGCCTATCCCGATAGATTGGGATAAATTCAGCAAACTGTATGGAGAATGGAAGTCCAAGAGTATCACAGGCAGGGATTTTATGCGAAGAATGGGCTTGACGGCGAACACCTTTTATCGCCGTGTGCGTGAGTATGAAATCCGTCACGGTATCACCGAGCAGACCTCAGCTTGAGCGTCTGGCGAATGAAAATGTCCCTCAGAGCCGTCCGCCGTTGCGGAGCGGAAAACTAACCGATGAAAAAAGCGCCCTCTCTGAAAGCTCAGAGAGAACTCTTACGGTTAGTGTGTGCCTTTGGGGTATCTGCCTGTTATGGAACGCTCCATAATTCAGATAATGACTTATGCGGAACGGAAATCAGGTGTGCCAATAGGCTATGCCCAATTCTCATTCTTTTTGAAGATAGTTTACGATAGAGTTAGTAATATGCCAAAACATCACTGGCGGAATAGCATTGCCTATCTGTCTGTATGCACTCGCTTCACTCCCTGCAAATTCAAAGCTATCAGGAAATGATTGTATTCTTGCAGCTTCACGAGGGGTAAATCGTCTGTACAATTCTTTTGCAGGGTCAACTAAAAGGACAGGATCACGAGAATTAAGACTTACCTTAGCAAGATGACTTGTAACTGTAAGGCAAGGCTCATCTAAGTTTTGAGCCAATCCTCTTTTCATATTATTTTTTGCATTCTTCATACCTTGAACTGCTTTTTCAGAGAAATAATATCTTTGGTTTTCAATAGCAAGTTCAGGTACAGCAACTGAAAGAGGAACCCATTTGCCTTCATTTGTAGGCTTTGGAAATGAATAATCGCCATTTTGCTGAAATATATCATTTCTAATACCCACCATAATTACTCGTTCTCTTTTTTGAGGTACACCATAATCGGCGGCATTGATAAGTTTGGCATAGACTTTATAGCCAGCATCTTCAAATGCCTTAATAACCTTACGGAATATTTCGCCCTTATGCAATGTCATAAAGCCTTTAACATTTTCTGCTACAAAGACTTTTGGTTGCTTTGATGAAACAATACGCACCATTTGCTTATACAGATTTGCCCTATCATCAAAAGGATCTTTTGTAGGGTTTACTGTTGAGAAAGATTGACAAGGAAAACCTCCTGTTAGAATATCGCATAGCGGTACGCTTTCAGAAGGCAACTCACAAACATCGCCACATATCACTTCGTCTGAATGAAAATTCACCTTATATGTGTCTATCGCTTTTTGGTCTATGTCACATGAAAAAACCAGCTTGCAAGGATGCTTCTTGTACTTCTTCTTATTAAAAATAAAACCACCAACTGTCCCCATATCTGCACCGCCACAGCCACAGAACAGAGATACAACATTATACATACTTAACCTCCAACGCTTGTATCAAGGACAGAATCAACTGCTGTACTGCTAAAATCGACACGATAGGTCAGGGGTGTAATCTCGACCTTACCGTCCTCATACTTCTTCTTTATATTATTCATTACAAATACAGTAACACCGTCACGAGTAAAGTAAACTCTATATACTGCATAATAATCACCGTGCTGTTGTGCTGCTACAAATTCGTTTCTTGTAATGTTTAATGTGTCGTACCAAGTTGTACTGTCTATATCAGGCGCTGTTACTCTTTTAGTTGACTTAACCTCAATATACTTAACAAATTCTGCTTTTTCACCTGGCTCTGCAACTACCGACTGAATATCGTATCCAAGTCCTTTTTGCTTTCCGAGGGCAATTACCTTATTGGCTAAACGAGCATTAAACGCTGCAACACGCTTCTTTTCATATTCAAATATAAACTCCTCGCCCTCATCACCGAGTGCAACCTTATTACCGGTTGCACTTTTCTTCTTATCATCTTTTTTATCTTCAGTTGTGGGAGAAAGAGCTTGAATGGACGTTGTGAATCTATCAGAAACACTGCTGAGCGTTGAAAAATACTCATTCCATTTTTGTGAAAAGAGCTTTCTGCCCTCAACAGTGTCAAAGTTATACGCCGAACAGTCAAACATAGGATCACTGTTATATTCATCAGCAAACATTTGAACAGTTTCCATCTCATTAGGGTTTATAGAAACATCTTTATCGTTAATAATTACGAGATTTGCTAATTCGAGGTAGTTTATCTGTTCGTTTATATGTTGAACATCATAGCTCGATGCCTTACCATCAGTGTGAACTTTTCGCTCTATCCTGTTTTTTCTATCTTTATCTATCTGCTCAATTACTTCTGCTGGAGTAGCTTTCCTCTGTAAAACATCAAGGTTATTAAGCACATAATACCCAATATCGCTCTTAGTAAGGGTGATATTGGCATATTTAGCGAGTAAAAGAACTTTTAACAAGTAACAGTATTGGCGTATGCTAACATTATTGCAAATCACTTCGTATGCGTTTACAGGCTTACTCATTCCATTAGGAAACTGCATTTTGTAGCAGACATCCTTAAAGAATGCAGGCTGGTCGTTATCTTCAAGAAATTTCAGTGTTCTCTCTGAAGGATAAACAATAGCATCATCGTCTTGCGATGAAGCATAGTACATACCGAACAGTTTGCCTGCAATTTCCGTCCTATGATTATCTAACGTTTTCTTAACCTGTTTATCGATAGGGAGGTACTTTTTCAGCCTTTCATTGAACTGCTCCTCAAATTGTTCTTTAACACACGGACATATATCCGATATGATTAAGGCATAAGCTGGAAGAAGGTCATCTATTTCTTTCTGAGATTTACCTCTTATTATTGTACATCTGTACTGGTTTGCGTGGTTATACACTAAAAATCACCCCTTTTTGATAACATCAATAACCGCAGTTGCAATCGCTTGAGCCAATAGTGGCGGAACGGCATTGCCAACTTGCTTCAACTGACTTGTTTTAATGCCAATAAATTCAAAATCGTCAGGGAACGACTGTATTCTCGCAGATTCACGAACAGTAGGAACACGATTAGCTCGGTAGTGAAAATGGTGATTATGACCTGTATCTATAGTAAAACAGGGCTTTTTACTATCCATTCTTGTCCAAGCTATATTAACTTTTCTTGTCTGCTGAAGCTCCTCTGGCAAAGACTTATAATTTCCACCATCAGGAACTAATGCTATTATGCTTCTTGTTTTTTCAGTATGTATAGTAGTAACGTGATTAAGTAATACTTTTGAGTTCCTTCTCATCATTGCTTGATAATCATTCTGAGGTACGATCTGGTACGCATCATGTTCCTGAAGCAATGTAGTATCACCGATAAAATCTAAATCAGAGATAGCATCTTTACAAGTAATATAAGGTATCTTGTTGCCATGAGTGGGTGTCGGAAATATAAACTTCTCAGTATTCCTAATTTTCGATTTATTCAAGCCAACAAAGAATACCCTTTTTCTTGCTTGTGGAACGCCATAATCACAAGCAGTTAATTGAGCTAAAGTAACCTCATATCCTAAATTACTAAAATCTTCTATAACCTGATCTTTTACCTTTCCCTTAAAGAGCTTGACTAAGCCGGGAACATTTTCCATTACAAATATTTTAGGTTGGATATCAGAAACCATTCTAACGAAAGATTTGTAGAGGATATTTCGAGGATCATCAATCATACGCTTTCCTGAAAGAGAAAATCCCTGACAAGGCGGCCCACCAATAATTACATCGACCTCATCAGCCGTTAAATTGGTGCGTGAAAGCAAATCTTCGCCTTTAAGATTAGAAATATCCTCAGTAATAGTTACTGCATTAGGGAAGTTATGATTATATGTCGTTATAGCATCTTGCCATATATCTATTCCTAATTTTATATCAAAACCTGCGCTTTGAAAGCCTTTTGAAAAGCCACCACAGCCGCAGAATAAATCAAATACGTTCATCGTATCCCTCCGAATACACACAAATACTCCATTATATTATATCAATTCGTGAGGGTTTTGTCAATCCCTTTCAGCCCTTTATGTATATTATTTTAACATACTTTACATATATGAAAGGCGTTGTAAAAAAAACAGCGCTCAAAGAGTCGAGATTTCCTGCTTATGGGAAATCTCGACTCTTTTTTATGCCAGATCGCGAAAATAACTATTTTGGCTGAATTTTGGGTAAAGCAAACACAGCGGCACAAAAACTGCGTTTTTGCCGTGTTAAAAATGTGGAAAATATTTTAAATTTATGCCGCTTTTTTTATTGCAGGCTTTTTCAAGTGGAATTTATGAAGATTAAAACCACAGCAAATCATCGCAATTTCTAAATTCAAGGCTTTTGATCCTCTTCTGCGAGCTCTGGTATATGACCTGTTCCACTTGATAATGCCGTTTGCACCTTCCGACTGGATACTTCGGTTCATACGCAGCAGTGCTCCGTGAATGCTGTTCAGGTTGCAGAGAACTTCCTTGTGAAACTTTGTCAGTTCTTCATTCAAGCGAATTTTACGGTTTCCTTTGCACTTACAGCATTTTTCTTTTTGCAGACAATTACTGCAATCTTCACATTGATAAAATTCTTCTGTTCTGCCATATTTGTTTCCTCTTACAGATCTGCTGTAAAGATAATGAAACTTTTTTCCGTTAGGACATATTGGATCGCCATCTGTATCTATTGGAAAATTTACTGCTCTGTACGGATCATCTCGATATTTTTTATCCTTGCTTTCCTTTTCATACATAGTAAATTTCATGTATTTTTTCATGCTGTGTTCTTCACAATACAGATAATTATTAAAGCTGCCGTATCCTGCGTCTGCTACCGGATATTCAGGATATTTTTCGTATATCTGATTGAACTTTTCTATCAAAGGCTTGAAACATTCCATATCAGACGCATATTGTTTTACGTCGAATACTGCGATATATTCATCACAGACACCTAATTGGATATTGTAGCCCGGAAGAAGCTGATCGTTACCCATATAGTCCTTTTTCATACGCATAAATGTTGCGTCATGATCGGTCTTGGAGTAACTATTGCGTTCATCTCCGCATATCTTTATGTGTTCTGCATACTTTTTTAGCCTTGAAATGTATTCCGAAAGCTTGTCATAATGCCTCTGTTCAATTGTTTTATGATGTCCTCGTCCCCGAATTGCAGTTTCCGGGTCAAAGCCGCAAAGCTTTACATATTGCTGCTGTATTTGCTCTAAATACTCAATAGCATATTCTTCACGAATGCCGAATTTTACGCAGAATGAAGAGATCTTTTCATTCATTTCACCAAGCAATTCTGTTATCCTTGCAAATACCTTCAGACGGTTTTTCTCACAGCTCTTTTTCCATACCCAGCTGTATTTGTTGGCGTTGGCTGTGATCTTTGTTCCGTCTATGTACACATGATCCATATCTACGTTTTCTTGTTCAAATATGTAAGCATTGATGTCAGCGAATATCTCTTCTATTTTTCCGTTAAGCACATTGTTCATAAAATTGTCTATCGTCATATGGCTTGGCGGCGGTTCGTCCTGTAATAACCACATAAAGCGGATATCTGTTTTGCACAGCTTTTCTATTTTTCTTAATGATTCATAGCCATTTTCCATGAATGCGAACAGTATTACTTTTAGCAAAGTTTTTTCATCATATCTTGGTCTGCCTGTCCTGCGGTCCTCAGTCGTCAGGTATTTACTCAGGTCAATATGATTCATCACTTCACAAAATGTATATACTGGGTCAGTTGTTTCAATTATTTTTTCAATTTCTACTGGAAATTTTAATTGATATGGTGTATAATATTTTTGTGGTTGGTTATTCATGATACTTTAATTATACCACAAAAAAAGACTGCTGTCTTGCTTTTTGGCAAGATCGCAGCCTTTTTTCTTGGGGACTTTTTTTACAGCCCCTCCGTGTTAGCCTGCCTACTTGTTTGGGTTTAGAGATACTTCTTTATGTAGCATCACTGAATAACGATAGTTTGGTAATAGTAATAACTTCACGCATTGTTATTATTTACTAAATGTTAAGTGTGCTTCTCTCATCAAAGCCACGCCGACCTTGAATTCGACCTTGTAAGCAACTCTCATCTGGGCAGCAGCGGTATCGCTCACACAGTCAAGAATCCTATAGAACACATCAATTTGCTCCTCACTGAGCGAATTTTCAAACGGTATACACAGCTTGTTAAACTCGTCCGAGAACTCCAGCGGCGTGAATATCCCCCACACGGAGGTTGTAAATCATATCAATCATTGTAATCACCCTTTCGATAATTATTTAGCTTGCTGTACCTGTTTTACAATGTTTTCTTCATAACTTCTCTATACCTACTGTCCTAAAGGGAAAGTCTTTGAACTCAGAGAGCACCAAGAAGAGGCTTTGGCAAGTCTTAATAAAATGCGCGAAGAGGGAAAAACAATTGCTCTTGTGCAGGGTGCAACAGGCTCAGGAAAATCAGCTATTGGCGTGCTGGACGCAAGATCTATTGGAAAAAGAGTTTTGTTTCTTGCTCACACAAAAGAACTTGTTGAACAGGGTGTTGAAAATTTTGAGAAGTTATGGTCGGAAGTTTCTGTAGGAAGATTTTATGAAAACTATCACGAAACAGATACACAGGTCGTGTGTGGCAGTATCCAAAGTCTTATCAGAAATCTTGATCTTTTCCGTCCCGATGACTTTGATTACATGATAATAGATGAGTGCCACCATGCTTCTGCAAAAAGCTACGCTACCATTCTCAGCTATTTCAAGACTTCATTTACTCTCGGGCTAACAGCTACTCCCGAGCGTGCAGACGGCGAAGATCTGCTTGAAATTTTTCAGAATGTGGCCCATAAACTTGATATAAAAGATGCCGTTGAAAGCGGAGTTCTTGTGCCTGTACGCTGTATCAGGGTAAAAACGAATATAAATTTGACTGATGTGCGTATAAACGGATTTAAATATAATTCGATGGATCTTGAAACAACAGTCGTTGTTCCTGAACGAAACAAACTGATAGTTGATACTTATCTTGAATATGTAAAAGATAAATCGACAGTAATTTTCTGCACTTCTGTCGATCATGCTGATAAAATAGCTGAATTACTGAGAAACAATGGCGTTAAGGCTGAAAGTGTTTCAGGAAAAACAGAAAACAGCAAACGCAAGCAAATACTTAAAGACTATGAGAATAAAAAGATAAAAGTTCTTTGTGCCTGTGACCTGCTTAACGAGGGTTGGGACAGCCCCATAACCGAAGTTTTGTTTATGGCAAGACCTACAATGTCAAAAACAATATATATGCAGCAGCTCGGAAGAGGTATGCGTATCCACGAAGGCAAAGAGTTTCTTATGGTCTTTGATTTTGTAGATAACGCCAATATGTTCAATTGCCCATACTCACTTCACAGAATACTTAATATCAGCGAATACGTTCCCGGCGGAATGGTTCTTGGAACTAAACACGGTATATCTTGGGATAAGGATATGTTCAAACATGGTGATAAGCCTGCGGTTCTTATTGATTATCCTATCCACGCTACCGACTATGAGATCATTGATCTGTTCAATTGGCAGGAGAAAGCAGATAAGATGTATTCTCAGCTTGAGCTTACCCATCACGTTTCAGCACAAGGCGAAACGATCGGTAAATATATCAGAGAGGGCAAAATAAAAGCTGATCTGGAAGTTCCCATAAGTGAAAATAAAACACTTTACTATTTTGAGCGTGAACGCGTAAAAGAATTCTGCAAAGAATTTGGCTGGACTGAAATAACCCCCACTAATCGAAAGCGATTATTTATGGATTTTTGCAAGAAAATGACTATGAGCTATTCATACAAGCCTGTATTCCTAATTTCACTTATCTCGACTATGAATGAAAAGGGTGAAGCAGGGCTTAACGATGTTGCATATGCTTTTTCAGAGTATTATAAAGATCGTAAAGAACAAGGATTGCCCGCTGAGAAGAAAAAATGTATTTTTACTGAGGGCAACTATACTCTGAAAGATGTAGAGAAGCTGATACTAAGTAATCCATTCAAGAGGTTTGAAGATATGGGCTATATGCACCATTCAAAATATCTCGGCATATTGCAGATCGACAAGAGCATAATGAAGCACTTTAACGATAATGATATGTCTGATCTGCTGACATACTGTTCAGAAGCACTTGATAGATATTGGAAATAACAACCATAGAAGAACTATTTGAGATTCATCGCCTATTTCAAATAGTTCTTCTTTTGATCCCAACAAATCACCCTCTATCATCTCCCCCATACCAAAACACCTCTTTCCCTCTAGACTTTCTGCGTATATATTCATACAACGCCTTTTCCTCCTCACTCGGCGGAGAAAACCCAAAAAGCGTGTTCAGCGACTGTAAAAACGGAGTTTCCTTGTCGCTTGTCGTAACCGATGAAATGCCCATATCCTCAAATTTGCTGAGTAGCTTTGAAACTGACCGCTGACATTTTTCGCTGTTCTCTATCACGCTCTCCATAGTAGGTCGTGAAGCGTGCGCAAGTTGCTTTGAAAAATCATTCATCTTTTCGCCAAGCTTTGTCTTGCCTGAAACGTACTTTTTGATCTGTTTTTTCTGCCAGTAGGGCGATATAAAACAACTGTCTTTGTTAAGCACAAAAACGTCATCGAAAACATCTCTTATGACCTCCATTCTCCTGCGGTAAATTTCCACCAGCTTTTGAGCCGTGTATGCTTTCTCGGAAAGCTTGTCCGCAAACTTTTTCCTGCACCTCACTTCAACACGCATCGTGTCTTTGTAATGTTCTTTCTGTTCATCACTGCTGTTCTTCTTATTGCGAACTTCGTGACCCTTATTATATACAACAAATTCTACCTTTTTAGAGTCATTGACAGCATTGAATGAACTGTCAGGATCAAAATCCTCAGTATTCTCCTCAAGCTTCTTGTTGTGATGAAAACCAAGCGTCAAATAAAGCTGACGCATAATGCGTATGTACTGAGTGATTTTGTCCTCAGGGATACCGTGAATATCCTTCGTCAGATCGACCCTTGTGATCTCAAAATCATCTATCGTCAAGCCGCTAAAACAATACTGTATCTGCATATCCAACCGCTCGACCATATCACAAAATTCTATAATATTGCTTATATGTTCGGTTTTTATATACGGCTTATAAAATTTATTAGGATTTATCCTAAGTACTAATTTGTACTTATTGCTATTTTTATACAATTCAGCCTTACTGCTTCTTCTTGTTTTTATTATAATGCCCATACCACTTAATTCAGTGGAAATAAATTCTTTATTACCTGCCCCTTTTTTAGGGTCTACCATTTTAAAATTTTTAGTTAGTTTAATTATGTCATCGAAGTCGGAACTGTAAGTGAGTTCCAGCGTATCTATGAAATAAATATTCAAGATAATACCTCCTAACAATTAATTTTCAACAAATATTTATCAAATTAATTTCATGTTATCTTGCTATTTGAATTTTATGTCACAGACAAATATATAAAAATATTAACCTCACAACTATTATTTAGTAAGCAGTATTTATATAATACCAGCTATCAAAACTCCCTAAAATTAGAAATAAGAATTATGGGGGTAAGGGGGAGAAGTGCCCTAAAAATGACAAAAAAGATGCAGCAGCTTTACATTTATATATAGACAGAAAATCTGAAATACTTACAAAAAAACCACAATGGTAACGGTTGAACCCTTATCATTGTGGTTTTTAAACTTATTTTTTTATAGTAAAATTACAGTATATTTTATAATTTACATATATAGTATGCTAACTGTTTGCAATAAGATGCCCTTTGCTTATGGTAAAATCAAGCAGAAGATTCTATTTATTTGAGTCGATCGGTTTAGAATTCTTATTATTATAATCCTTTCTGCTACCACAATTTTTTCTCTTATTGTCTGTTAATGACATAAGAAAATATTCATAACACCTTGTGCAGCGTCGATACCCCTGACCTTGCTTATAATTCAGTAATAATGAATAATACATCGCCTCCAAAAGTGTGTTCACCCTTAACGAAAGTCCTTTTTCTAAGTCAAAACTCGGTCTAATATTTTTTATGTTATGCTCGATCTCATCGCAAATAACCTTCTTAGCTATGATTATCAATGCTTCTTTCATCTTTGGTGTGAACTTCTTCAAATCCGGTTTGCCGACATATTCTAGTTGGGTTACTATACGTTTGTCTGCTGCACAATTTTCTGTTACATTTTCTATATCTGCTACTTTTTCTATACATCCCTTCACTATCCCAACTTGTTCAAAATACAGCTTCATAAAAACAATAATTTTAAGATCATCTACATTGTTTTTAAGATTTTCGAAATTAAAAAATAGCGCATTGTTTTGATAATAAAGGGAACCTACGTGGTTTACATCATTTATATTTAAATCCGCTTTAATCTTTTCAAGATCAGATTTTTCTTCGCTTTCCTTGGAATTCTCTGCTTCGATTGTCTCAGTATCAGATTCTTCTTTGTTTTCCTTGGAATTCTCCGCTTCTTCGTTTTCTTTTTCTGAAATTTCGGGAAAGCACTCTTCAAATATTTCATTCAATTCATCGTTGCTAATTTTTGTTTCATAAGAACCATACTTATCATCGTCACTGTTCGTTCCCCAACTCCCTAGTCTACTACTATCTGTTTTCAAATGATATGGACCATTTATTAGATCATAATAGTTATGTACACAGGATCTGTATGTGTAATTTTGCAATTTTATTTCTACCGGCTTAGAAAGCAATAATTTTAATACAAGTGCAAGTATAGTTTGATAATAATTATCATTATCTAGATTTAACGAGATCTCATGGATCAGGTCAACAAGAATTGAGAATCGCTCTATTAAACAGATCATTTTACCATACTCTATATACTCATCATCTGTAATAGGGAAAAAGAAGCCATAGTTCTTTATGAAGGTAAAAAGATTTTTCCTAGTCTTTTCCGGATCATCCTTGATTCTTTCAACATTTCGCTTAGCATCTTTGGCTTTTTTCTTATTTATTATATTCAAGAACAGTTTGACGACATCTTTTTCGCTTTTTAAAGGCACCAATGTGTGTGCGTCGTCGTTAAACTCAAATCTTCTTGTGCTGATGGCGGGAACAATACCGCGAATCAAATCAAAACGTATTTTACTTGTATCATGTTTCGGAGTAATCAGTATCTTCTGAGACATATCATTATACAAAAGATTCAAAAAATCAAATCTTTCTTCCTCAGAAATGTTACATAATGTGTTGTCAAAGCTATCACATCTTAGATCATTGAAATTTATGTTTTTTTTACATTTTGATTTTGCCACCACAATTACCTCCCTATAATTACAAAAACGGATAAAAAAATTTTATTTAGAAAAAAGTCGGCTCTTTTTTTCTAAAATATATCACATTTTTATTATACAAAATAGCTGAAATTGTTCCGAAGCTGTAAAAAGTGTAAAAAGTGCGAATTTGCAACATAAAAAAGAAGGTGATATAATGTGAACATTAAATTATTCGAAAGGATCTTACTTATGGAAATAAAAAATTACCCCAGGGGCTACTCAGCAGGTCTGGACGGTATCTACTATCACGGCGAGCATTTTTCAAACGCTCTTATAGAAATAACCGATTACTACGAAGTAAAGTTTTTGACTTCGGGTGTCACAAGTGATACCTATGTTGAAGTCAAATTTATAGTGGAAGAAAAAAACTACTTTGCAACGATCCCGTACTACGATCTAAAAAATGCTATGCGCTTTATCCCACGTAATGATGTCAAGTTTGTAAAAAGCGAAAGCGTATGTAACAGATTTTTGTCGGAAACTATTAAAGGAGCTATTCTTAATAAGGAACCCCGAATCAGATATTCTCTCGACCAGGGCTATAATCGCTTTCCCGCAGAGAAAGATTCCGATGCGCATTACGTTTTTCTGCTTGGCAACTGCATTATTGGCGATACGGAACGTATAGGCGTTGATATAGCACCGCAGAACGAAGCCCTCGCAAAATTTAAACGCCCGCTGTCAACGCAAAATGCTGAATTTATGCCGTGGGTATCGGATTTTCTTGATTCAGATAATATACCCGGCGTATTGCTTATGGCGGCACTTACGCCATTCATAATGCCACTTATAGACGAATCGCAAAGAAGCAGATTTGAGTTCAACACTTACGTTTACGGCGATTCGGGTTCGGGAAAATCTGCGATAACCAAACTGCTTGTAGATTATTTCGAGGGCAGTCCCAACATTATAAATCTGCACAGCAATAAAAGCGAGATCGACAAGATATTCGAGTACAAGCATTGCTGCGTGGCGATAGACGACCTCTGCGGCACTGATTCAAACAGAGAAAGAGAGAATAACGAACAGAAACTTTCGGAAAATCTCAAACGTGTTCAAACTCCGGGGCAGATAGTCCGTGACGGCAAAAGGATCAAAAATGAAAGTATGCTTTTTGTGACGGGTGAATATCTGCTTAAAAGTTCAAGCACGCTAAATCGCTGCCTTGTAGTAAATCTTAAAGATCCGATACCGCCGAAGGAGATCAACAAGCTTTGCCGTAATAAAGATCAGTATCTTGAAATGGTGCGGTGCTTTATCGAGTGGGTCTGCAAAAACTATGACAGACTCAGCAAAAATCTAAACAGCAGGCTTAGCGATGTCAAAAATCACAAAAGCAAGGCTGCGAGATATTCGGGCTTTAACCGAAACTATGCTATAAAGTCCTTGCTGTTTTGCACCTGTGATATATTTTGTGAGTTTATCAGAAGCGTTTCGAACGATGATATGACAATGATCACAAGGCGCCGTTCTATCGAAAACTCTATCGAAGCACAGATAGATGACACATTGCGTCACCTTGAAAACCGCAGCAGTGAATATGCCTCCTCTCGAAACATAGTCGAGGAAGCAGCCGCCGCTATTTTAAATTCACAAAACGTCTCTAACGATATTAAGGATTTTCGTAACGCGATACGCTTCGATGAAGGCCCTTGTTATTACGATAACCAGCTTGAGGGAAGCTTTATCATCAGCGGCGAGGAATTGAGAAAAATTTTTTCGTCAAGGCTTTCTGCAAAGTCCATAGGCGAAGCCCTTGCAGACGAGAACGTGCTTATACTGTCGAAAGACGGTAGCAGAACATACCCTATCAGAAAACAGGGCAAGTCGAAAGACAAATGGACGAAAAAGTTTTATCACATAAACGCCGATGCGCTAAAAGAGTATGCCCCTTGTTCCGATGAAACGGAAGATAAAAAGCCTAAAAAGCCTAAAAAGCCTAAAAAGCGTGAACTTGGCATATTCCGGCAGTATGGAGTCTGGAACAAACGGAAAAAGCAATGATTTAACTTATACATTATTTTCAAGATACCAACAGGAGGTAAACAATTATGGATATGGTCAGAGAAAGGGAACTCAACGTCCCTATATTTCAAAAGCAAAACCTCACTATCGAGGAAGCCGCCGTTTATTCAAACATCGGTCAGCACAAGCTGAGAGAACTCACGGCAGACGAACGCTGTCCGTTCGTTTTGTGGGTGGGAAATAAAAGGCTTATAAAGCGCAGGCAGTTTGATGAGTATATGTCGAGAGCTTATTCTATCTGAACTGCGAGAAATGTGAAAAATGCCGACCGTCCGGAAAGCCGATGGTCGGCAGAATTTTGAAAGGAGAGTTTTATTATGGCAAAAAGGCGCAGAGACAGCAAAGGCATTATGCTGAAAAAAGGTGAAAGCGAACGTGCGGGCGGCGGTTATGATTACCGCTGGACGCAGAACGGCGAAAGGCGCGTGATATATGCACCCACGCTGCAGGAACTTCGTGAGAAAAAAGAGGAAATCTCTGCCGATGTTCTCAGAGGCATAAGGCCTAACGCCCGAAACCTCACGGTAAATGACATCTATAAAATGTGGGTGAGAGATAAAATGGGGCTAAAGGACAACACTATGCTGAACTATATGTATATGTATGAAATGTTCGTTGACCCCTATATCGGCAAAAGCAAGATTTCAGGACTGCTGTATTCGGACGTTAAGGGCTTTTACAATATGCTTTACAGAGAACGCGGGCTAAAAGTTTCTACTATCGACAACGTAAATACCGTGCTTCATCAAGTGCTTGAACTTGCCGTGCAGAACAGGCTTATCCCCGCGAACCCCTCTGACAATGCGATAAGAGAACTGAAACATATGCACGGCAAGGAGATACAGAAGCGTCAGGCGCTTACCGCAAAGGAACAGGAACTTTTTCTTGATTACCTCCGCAGCACGCCGCGTTATCAGCATTGGTATCCTGTATTTCTTACAATGCTTTATACAGGTCTGCGTGTTGGCGAGATAACGGGGCTGCGCTGGTGCGATGTTGATCTTGAAAACGGCTTTATCAGCGTCAACCACACGCTTGTTTACTACAAGCACGATACAAACAAATGTCAGTTCAGCATACACAAGCCTAAGACAGAAGCGGGAAGCCGCAGCGTGCCTATTATGAGCGAAGTCAGGGAAGCGCTCGAACAGGAGAAAGAGTATCAGGATATAGCGGGGCTGAGATGCAAAGTTAAAGTCGACGGCTTTTCTGATTTTATTTTCATAAACCGCTTTGGCAATGTACATAATCAGAACAATCTCAACAGGGCATTGCGCAGGATAATCCGTGACTGCAACAAAAGAGTGCTTTCGGAAGCGCAGAAAAGCGAAAACGTCACCCTATTACCCGATTTCAGTTGTCACACCCTACGCCACACCTTTGCAACACGAATGTGTGAAATGGGCATAAACCTCAAAGTGATTCAAGACGTACTCGGCCATTCAGATTTCAGCACCACGATGAACGTCTACACCGACGCCACGAGCGACTTCAAAAAGAAAGAATTTCAGACCCTTGAAAAGCTCCTCAAGGGCGGCAGTGCCGAATAATAAAAAAGAGATCACCGATGAACCAAAACATCAGTGATCTCTCATATGTTATCATATTTTTTTATAAGTTCCTGACCGATTGGCGTAAAATTGGCGTAAGCCGTCGGTCAGACCTGCTGAAAACCCCGCAAGATCAAGGGTTTATCACTCTAGTGTCTTCATCGTAGGGAACAACAGCACATCTCTAATAGCCGGGGAGTTAGTCAGCAGCATAACAAGTCTGTCAATGCCGTAACCAATACCGCCTGTAGGTGGCATACCTATCTCCAAAGCTCTCAGGAAGTCCTCGTCTGTGTGGTTTGCTTCCTCGTCACCCTGCTTCAATGCCTCTTCCTGTGCCGCAAATCTCTCACGCTGATCTATTGGATCGTTCAACTCTGAGTATGCGTTGCACATTTCTCTGCCAGTGATGAAAAGCTCAAATCTCTCTACATAATCAGGATTTTCTGGCTTCTTCTTTGTAAGTGGAGAAATCTCAATAGGGTGATCCATTATGAATGTCGGCTGAATAAGATGCTCCTCAACATATTCCTCAAAGAACAGGTTGAGTATGTCGCCCCTCTTGTGCCTTGCCTCGTATTCAATGTGATGCTCGTCTGCAAGTGCCTTTGCCTCTTCTGTTGTGGCTACCTGTGAGAAATCAACACCAGAATACTTCTTTACTGCGTCGATCATCGTCATTCTCTCAAAAGGCTTGCCAAGGTCGATCATTACATCACCGTATGGTACGCAAGTTGTGCCGCATACCTCCTGAGCAACGTGTCTGAACATATTCTCTGTGAGATCCATCATGCCGTAGTAATCTGTGTATGCCTGATAAAGCTCCATAAGAGTAAACTCAGGATTGTGTCTTGCGTCAACACCCTCGTTTCTGAATACTCTGCCAATCTCGTATACTCTTTCAAGTCCGCCGACAATAAGTCTTTTCAGATAAAGCTCCAAAGAAATTCTAAGCTTAACGTCCTCGTCAAGTGCGTTGTAGTGTGTCTCAAATGGTCTTGCGGCAGCTCCGCCTGCGTTAGATACCAGCATTGGAGTTTCAACTTCCATGAAGCCCTGTCCGTCAAGATATCTTCTGATAGATGAGATTATCTGCGACCTCTTTATAAATGTATCCTTTACCTCAGGATTGCATATAAGGTCTGTGTATCTCTGTCTGTATCTAGTGTCCTGATCCTTCAGACCATGCCACTTCTCAGGCAACGGCAGAAGCGACTTTGAAAGCAGTACGAACTCCTGAGCGTGAATTGATATCTCGCCCATTTTTGTTCTGAATACAAAGCCCTCAATGCCAACGATATCACCGATATCGCCCTTCTTGTAATCGTCAAATTCTTCCTTGCCGATCTCGTTCATTCTTAGATAGACCTGAACCTTGTCGCTCTTATCTCTCAGGTCGAAAAAGCTTGCCTTGCCCATAAGACGTCTTGACATTACTCTGCCTGCAACGCTTACTGTTATGCGGTTTGCCTCGAGAAGCTCCTTGAGCTTTTCCTCGTCCTCGCCTGCCTGTCCCTTAAGCTCAGCCTCAAGCTTTTCATACTGTGCTTTAGCCTCGGCACAGCTTGCCGTAACGTCATACTTTGTTATCTCAAATGGATTCTTGCCCTTGGCTTTCAGTTCCTCCAGCTTGTCCATTCTTATCTTCTTTAAGCTGTTTATGTCCTCCTGAGTAAGCTCTTCCTCAGGAGCGTTTGTGCGGTTTTCCTCGCTCATTTATATTTTCCTTTCCGTGTGTTTTGTAAGTGGTCTGTTACTTTGAAATGTCGATGACCTCGAATTTCAGCAGACCGGCAGGTGTTTCAGCCTCGAAAATGTCGCCTACCTTGTGCTTGAGTGCAGCCTTGCCTATAGGTGACTCGTCAGAGATCTTGCCGTTGTCAGGGTCAGACTCAGTTGAACCTACTATCTGAAGATCCTCGATCTCGTCAAGCTCAATATCCTTTATCTTTATGATAGAGCCTACGCCTATCTCGTTTACAGAAATATCATCGTCCTCAACGACAGTTGCGTTTGAAATGAGAAGCTCTAACTCATTGATCTTTGATTCAAGGATAGCCTGCTCGTTCTTAGCCTCGTCGTACTCAGCATTCTCGGAAAGGTCTCCGAAAGAACGTGCTTCTTTAAGCTTCTGAGCAACTTCACGTCTTTTTACTGTAATAAGGTATTCAAGTTCCTCCTGCAATTTAGCATAACCTGCTTTGGAAACAGTCTTAGAAATAGCTGCCATAATTAAACACTCCTATATCAATATAATTTTATACGGGTACTATCAACTTAATATTATACACGATTTGCCCTCTTTTGTCAAGGTCGGAAGCCGTCGCAAACGGGCTTTTTTGCACCTTTGGACAGTCTGCACGATTTTACATTTTGCACAAATTTTCACCTCTGACAGCGTGTTAGGATATTGAAAATAATAATAGTATGATTTATAATTATCTTATGATAAAACAAGTTATGAAAAAAAATAGGAGGAAATTTTCATGCCAAACCCCATTTTGCCTGCATGGGAGTATATCCCTGACGGCGAGCCGAGAGTTTTCGGCGATAGAGTTTATCTTTATGGCTCACATGACAGAGCCGCTCAAAGCGACTTTTGCGACTATAAACTGAAAGTCTGGTCTGCACCACTTGATGACCTTAACAATTGGGTCTGTCACGGACACAGCTTTCATACCCGTGATGACCGTGACCATAAGTCCGATACCGAGGGAATGACCGACCGCAAGCTGTTCGCTCCGGACGTTATAGAAAAAGACGGCAGGTATTATCTCTACGCCTATATAGTCGGCTCAAAGGGCGTTGTTGGCGTGTCCGATAAGCCCGAAGGTCCTTTCAAGCTCCTTTCTCAGTATAAATATGACCCTGAGGACGCAGGCGATGACGGCATTTATAATGATGCAGGCGTGCTCGTTGATGATGACGGCAGAGTGTATATTTATTACGGCTTCACAGAATCCAACTTCAACGAGATAGACCCTGCGGATATGTATACCATTAAAAAGGGAAGCTACAAAAGAGCGGTCATTGATGACAGCGACAACGCACCGCAGGAACAGCGTTTCTTTGAGGCAAGCTCCCCGAGGAAAATCGGAGATACATACTATCTTATATATTCCCCATGTGTAGGAAGCAGGCTTGCCTATGCAACCTCAGATAAGCCACAAGGCCCGTTCAAATATCGTGGATATATAATAGACAACGGCGTGGATTTCCCAGGCGGAAATGACCACGGCTCAGTGTGCAACATAAATGGTCAGTGGTATATTTTCTATCACAGAATGACAAACAATACCATAATGTCAAGACGTGCCTGCGTTGAGAAAATAGAGATTCTCCCTGACGGAACGATACCGACAGTGGAAATGACCTCGCTTGGCTTTGAAGACAGCCTTGACCCTTTCAAGCCTTATCCTGCGGATATAGCCTGCGTGCTGAAAGGCGGCTGTTTTATCACCGAAAAGGACATCTTCACAAGAAGTATCGTGAACATCACAGAGGGCAATGTTATAGGCTATAAGTATTTTGATTTTGGCGAGGACTTTTCCTCAAAGACCATGAAGATAGCCCTGAAAGTCAGGGGCATGGGAACTGTTGCAAAGGTGGCGGTCTATGCTGATGACTATGAGAATAGCGAGCCTGTAGGCTATGTTGATATTGGCACAGGCGACGGAGTTTACACAGGAGTAGTCAAGTCCCTTACTGGCAGACATTCTATCTATTTTGTGCCTACATCATTTTCAGATGAGCTTGCCGATTGGATAGCAGATTATTTCAAAAACAAGCCGCTTTTTGAACTTGAAGAATTTGTATTTATGAAATAGGAGGGAATGACATGGAAAAGTTTAGGCTTATCCCACTTCTTACCGCAGCGGTCATGGGCTGTACTGCACTGCTTGCAGGCTGTGGAAAGGGAAGCGACAGCTCATCAAAGGCAGAGGAGGGCGCAAAGACCTCTGATGACGGAAGCATAAATAAAGACCTTACCGCAACCGAGCTTGCAAGACTTCTGGGCAACGGCACAAACCTTGGAAACACAATGGAAGCATACGGTCATAAAAGCTATTCTGCAGACACCGACCCTGAAAGCTTTGAAACTTTCTGGGGTCAGCCTGTCACAACGGAAGAAATGATAAAGGGCATGAAAGCAAGCGGCTTTGACTCTCTCCGTGTGCCTGTGGCATGGACAAACGCAATGGAGTATGAAAAAGGCGATTACACCATAAATGAAGCCTATCTCGACAGAGTGGAGGAGATAATAAACTACGCTTTGGATAATGATATGTATGTTATCATAAACGACCACTGGGACGGAAGCTGGTGGGGAATGTTCGGTTCTTCCGAGCAGAGCGACGTTGACAAGGCGTTTGAAATGTATAAGTCCATGTGGACGCAGATAGCAAACAGATATAAAAAATACTCCGACAGACTTATATTTGAGGGTGCAAACGAAGAGCTTGGTGACAGACTCAATGACACAGACGTGTGCAAAAACTCAGGCTCGCTTTCAAAAGCCGAGTGCTATGAAATGGCCAACAAGATAAATCAGACCTTTGTTGACACTGTTCGTGCAACAGGCGGAAACAACGAACAGCGTTTTCTTCTTATCGCAGGCTACAATACCGATATCACAATGACCTGCTCAAACAAGTTCCAGATGCCAACTGATACCGCAAAGGATAAGCTCCTGCTTTCTGTTCATTATTATACTCCATGGGATTATTGCGGAACAAAGGGTCGCTCAGATTGGGGAACAAAGACAGACTATGAAGAGCAGAACAGACTTTTCAAGAACATGACAAAGTATTCCGAGCAGGGCTATGGCATAATAATAGGCGAGTATGCAGTGCTTACAAACGGCGGTGACCTAAAAAAAGGCACTGACAAGTTTATTGACAACCTCCTTGACAACTGTGACGCCTATGGCTTTGCACCATTCCTTTGGGATTGCAGTGATTTCTTCTCACGTTCAGAGCTTAAAATGCGTGATGAAACTGTGGCAAAGATATTTGATGAAAGACGCCGTGATAACCAGTCCTCGATGACAGTGGAGGAGGAAAGAGCCACTGCTGTAAAGAAGCTTGATGAAACCCTTGCGGCTGCACCTGAAAAGCTAACAGATGATACCGCACCGCAGGCTGACGAGAACACAGCGGTGGCATGGATAATGTATCAGAGTGCAGATTTTTCCGTATGCTACAGCGTTGGTGACGAGTATGACCCGGTTTCAAAAAGCGACGGAGTTATCGCAGAAAACGCAGTTATAGACGGTGAGGGAACTTACACAGTAAGCCTTGATATGTCATCAAACAACGCCAACGGCATTGCATTCTCGGCTCTGGGTATCGCAAACGGTGAGAAGCTTTATCCGAACTATATCGCAACTATTGACGAGATAAAGATAAACGGCGAAGCTGTTGAAACCATAGCGGAGGGCTACACCACATCTGACGACCAGCTTTGCACAAGAGTGAACCTTGTGAACCAGTGGGTATCCACACCGCCTGAGGACGCAAGGATAGCGGGCGATGACCTTTCAAAGGCTTCTCCAACAATACTTGACTATGCAGGAAAGATAAACACTCTCGAAATAACATTCACATACGCTCCTGCGGCATAGATCAGAGCATATAAAAACGGCAGTTCAGCATATGCTGTTCTGCCGTTTTGGTTTGTGAAATATCAGAACTGCGAATTAGTCCAGTCCACAATACTTTGGATAGACTTATTACGCTTGTTAATGAACGCCCTTATGCAATCTGATGAAGCATATCCTCCATGAAGCGCTTCTTCAGCCGAGCCTGTTTCTGGGTATCTTGCAAAGAACTGCTCATAAAGAGGGGAATATATGCTCTCAAATTCTGCGAGCCTATCAAGTGCCTTTTCTTTTTCAAACGTACCCTCAGACATCTTTAAAAGCCTGTCATTGAAATCGTTCCTGAAATCTTCGTTTGACATAAGATAAGCAAAACTCAGAACCGCAGGATTTTTCGTGTCCGTGTCAAGCAGTCCCTTTGGCTTGTAGTTATCCTCTTTCATGGTGTTAGTCCATGCGTCGCCCTCGCCGCTCACTCCGCCGAACTCAATGTCATAGAACATGAAACGCCATTTGCCGTCTGCATATTCGTTGGAACTGTCTGTGTTCTGCACCTTCCACATTGACCAGTTTTTGCCCGGCCAATCCCACTTGTTGTTTATCCAAACCTCTGCAAGAAAATAATCTCTCACACTGTCGGTGTCAACAAGCTTTGAGAACTCCTCATAATCTGCCTGTGCGGATAAGTCTTTGTGAGAAGCGAAGAAATCTGTAAGCTCCTTGAAGAAATATCCCTCGTCTGTTTCTCCCTCCGGAAGCTTGCCCTCGTCAAGCTTGTAGCCGCTCTGATAGGTTTCTGCGTCGCCTTTGTAGACCACCACATCGTCTTTGTTCACACCATAGTGGCTTTCAAAATAATTGTCGGAATAGTCCTCCTCCAGCACATAAAGTCCCCAGTATTCGCCATTCAGATAAACAACGCATGGACGTGAAGCCTTTGTTGAGCCGTCAAGCTCTGTCATAAGACTCTGCCAATAGGTGTCATTGAATTTTGCCGTAAAAGCACAATTACCACCTGCACGGAGAGTTAGCGTCTTAAAGCTGTCGATAGTTTCATCAGATGCGTTTTTCAGCCCCTCAAAGACCTCATAGTTAAACTTCTTTTCACCATATTTCTTTCTGGCGTAAAGCCTGAATCCCTTTTGCAGGTCGGAGCGTGAATAGTTTCCCTGTATCCTTATGCCGCAATCCTGTGACAAAGCGTTCGTCTCATTTCCCTCGGCTGAAATCTCGTTAAGCTCGATGTGACAATCACGTTCCCATTCCTTGCCACGCTGTTTGTAGTTTGCGTCAAGCTGTCTTGCAGTTTCGTTTTCTATGCTTTCACCGCTGGCTTTATAGTCCTCAAGTGCCTTGTTGAAAATATCTCCCTTGACGTAAATGCCGATCTTGCTGTCGAAAAGGTCAGCGTAGTCCATTGTGATGTTCATTACCGCAAGGTCATGCCCGGCCGCTTCACAGCTTTCTTTAAGTCCTTTTATATGCTCCTCTGCGCTTCCTATGTAAAAGCTGCCTGAGAAGCTTTGCGAAACGCTTCCGTCGCTTTTTTCGCTTGACGCCCTTATAACAGTGCATTTGTCCACCGCATTGTCAGAAGGTGCCTTTTTGTTGCACCAGAAATCCCCTTCGCCAAAGCTGAACTCATTGAAATTTCCCGATATCATTTCTGTCGGCACGGCTGAAACCACATTAGGGTCATTGCTCCTGTCTTTTATTTCGATAGGGGCAGTGTATTCTTCTCTCGTGGCAGAGGTCCTAGGGTCTGTGCCGTCAGTGGTGTAGTATATCTTCTCGCCCTCGTTTGCGGTAAGCTCAAGGCTGAAACCGCTGTCATAAAAGCCGCTTTCCTGCGAAAAACCTATCACGCTGTCATTGATAACAAGGTCAGGCTTGTCTGTTTCAGGTTCGGTAGTGGTATTATCATAGTCTGAAACACTGCTGTCCGCTTTGCCGGAGCTTTCAGCCGCTTTTGATGAAGCCTGTGAACCGTCCACACCCTTTGAACAGCCAGACAGCATAAGCACTGCGGCCATAAGGCATAATATTTTTCTTGCGTTCATATATTTCCTGCTTTCTGTTTTATGTAAACGTTTTACTTTGCACATATGATTGTACCATAACAAAGTCCTGGAAGCAATAGAAACGCTCCATTTTCGGCATTTGCAACTGTTTGAAGCCTGTTTGTTTGTCTATTATGGATATAAAAAGCGACATAAAAAAGCGTCAGATAAACTACCCGACGCTTTGTGTATTGTATTTTAAATTATTGTTTGTTTTTATTGTAGATTATCATAAGCCCTTTGAGCAGAAGCTCATCGTCAATGACTATGTCACGCTTGCAGTAAGGAACTATTATCTTTGCCACACCGCCTGTGGAAACCACAGTGCATTTTTCACCAAGCTCGTTTTCTATCCTCTCTATAACACCGTCAATGCTTGCGGCGTTGCTATGGATTATACCGCTCTTCATACAGTCGATAGTATTAGTGCCTATGACCTTTTTAGGCGGCACAAGGCTGATGAAAGGAAGCTGTGAAGCCTTGCCCGAAAGCGAGTCGAGGGAAGTTCTAAGTCCCGGTATTATCATTCCGCCTATGAAATTCTTTTCCTTGTCTATTACTGATATGGTAGTAGCAGTGCCCATATCTATCATTATGATAGGCACAGGGTAGAGGTTTATCGCCGCAACTGCGTCTGCAACTCTGTCGCTTCCAAGCTGTGCGGGATTGTCGAGATTTATCTTAAGTCCCGTCTTAATTCCAGGTCCTACCACCATGATACGCTTTTTGATAAGCCTCTCCATTGCCTCTTTCATCGTGAGGGTAACAGACGGCACGACCGATGAGATTATGCCGCCCCTGAAATCTGACATATCTATAGAATGTATCTCAAGAATGTTCTTGAGCATTATGGCATATTCAAGTGCCGTGGACTGCTGATTTGTAGAAAGTCTTTCAACAAAAAGTATCCTGTCGCTTTCAAAACAGCCCATTACTATGTTAGTGTTTCCTATATCGACTGCTAAAACCATTTGTATGTTATCCTTTCGGTGAATTTATGCCTGCGCTTTGTTTTTGCTGGGTATGAACCTTGCCTTATAAAGTGCAGCACCCACTGTACCTGTAACAAATGTACATACAGCCATTTCGACCAGAGCGTTTATGCCTACAAAGGTGCAGATGAATACTATGATATTCTTTCCGCCCATAAGCTCTTTTACATAATCGGTGTTGCCGAAAAGCAAAACAAGCGCACTCATAAAGAACGCAGTGTTCAAAAACGCAGTAAAAAAGCCCGTAACAGCATATGAAACATAATTGTTTGTTACCTTGCTCATGCCTTTTGCAATAAATCCTACGATAATGCCGTCAAGAAGTCTTGGTACAAATCGCTGAACGAAAGCCAGGACCGGATCGATCGCAACAAGTGCTGCACCCATTCCGCTTGGCACTCCTATTCCGAAGCACTGCAAAAAGCTGAGCAGTCCGAAAACTCCTCCAATGACTGCACTTCCCACAGGGCCTACCGTTACAGCCGCTATGGCAATAGGAATTACGTTGAGAGTAATTACCAGCGGTCCGATAGGTATAGAACCGATAGGAGTGAACGAGAAGATCATTGTGAGAGCTGTCATCAATCCCAGTATTACCAATGATTTTGTGTTGACCTTTGTTTTCATATTAAATTTCCTCCTTGTTATTATTCCTCCATCATGGGAGGATACAATACAATACTAGTATATTATATCATATTTTTTCGCATATTTCCATAGCTTAAGTAAATTTTTTATGAATTTTTTTATCTTCATAAACAGGAATATTTCTGTACTCACAAATGTATAATTTATTAACAAAAGAAAACGAAATAAGCACTGCAAAATTCCATATAGTGCAAACAAAATCGTGATTTTTCATGTAATTGTGATATTTTTTTCACCTGTTTTACACATTCATATGTACATTTAGCTGTATGCACATACTTATATATGCTATGTAAAAGTTAATAATTAATAGAATATTCATAGATTATGTTAGAATAGTTCATTGACATTTTGTATAATTAAAGTCAAGCAAAGAGAGAATTTGTGTGAGATTTACACAAACCTCTTTGAACACATTATTACATTACATATAGGAGGAATTAGAAATGAGATTTACATTACCAAGAGACCTTTATCACGGCAAGGGAGCATTGGAGAACCTGAAAACACTGAAAGGTAAGAAAGCTATCATCGTAGTCGGCGGCGGCTCAATGAAGAGAAACGGTTTTCTCCAGAAGGCAGAAGCTTATCTGAAAGAGGCTGGAATGGAAGTTAAGCTTCTTGAGGGCGTAGAGCCAGACCCTTCTGTAACAACAGTTATGAACGGTGCAAAGGTCATGCTCGAATTTGAGCCTGATTGGATCGTAGCAATGGGCGGCGGCTCACCTATCGACGCTGCAAAGGCTATGTGGATCAAGTATGAGTATCCTGATTGCACATTTGAAGATATGTGTAAGGTATTCGGTATCCCTGAGCTGAGAAAGAAAGCACACTTCTGCGCAATTTCTTCAACATCAGGTACAGCTACTGAGGTAACAGCATTCTCTATCATCACAGATTATGACAAGGGTATCAAGTATCCTATCGCTGACTTTGAGATCACACCAGATGTAGCTATCGTTGACCCTGACCTTGCAGAAACAATGCCACAGAAGCTGACAGCTCATACAGGTATGGACGCTCTGACACACGCTATCGAAGCTTATGTTTCAACAGCAAACTGTGCATATACAGATCCGCTTGCTATCCACGCTATCGAAATGATCCAGAAGGATCTTGTTGATTCCTACAATGGCGATATGGGCGCAAGAGATAGAATGCACGACGCTCAGTGTCTTGCAGGTATGGCATTCTCAAATGCTCTGCTTGGTATCGTTCACTCAATGGCTCATAAGACAGGCGCAGCTTTCGCTGATTATGGCGCACACATTATCCACGGCGCAGCTAATGCAATGTATCTGCCAAAGGTAATCGCATTCAATGCTAAGGACGAAACAGCTAAGAAGAGATATGGCGTTATCGCTGATTATATGCACCTGGGCGGTTCAAACGATGACGAGAAGGTAAAGCTCCTCATCGAGTATGTAAGAGGCATGAATGACAAGCTCAACATTCCTCACTGCATCAAGAACTATGGTACAGACAGCTATCCATGTGAGCAGGGATTCGTTCCTGAGAACGTATTCCTTGAGAGACTCCCTGAGATCGCTAAGAACGCTATCGCAGACGCTTGCACAGGTTCTAACCCACGTCAGCCTTCACAGGAAGAAATGGAGAAGCTCCTCAAGTGCTGCTACTACGATACAGAAGTTGATTTCTAATTCTCCAGATTATAGAACAGAGAGCGTCCCGAACTTGTTTCGGGGCGTTTTCTGCTTTTTTGTGTATTTCGCTTAAAAACACTTGATTTTTGCTAGGTTTTATGTTATAATTTTAGTAGACTTGGGAATTTTTATTATATAAGCAGGGGAGAGTGTTTATTTTGCAGGATATGGACTATTATTTTTCTCATTTTCCTGTGCTGGAAACAGAAAGACTCATACTCAGGGCGAAGACCGCTACTGACGCAGAGGATATGAAAACCTATATGGCTGACGAGAACCTTTACAAATATTGGGGTAGAAACATGACAAGGCAGGAAAGAGAGCCGTCGCTTTTTTTCGGACGCACTCTTAACAACGGCAAAAAGGATCATATAAGCTGGGGAATAGAGCTAAAGAAAAATCATAGGTTGGCAGGGGAGGTAAATCTGTTCAATATCGAGAATGACAGACAGGCAATGATAGGCTATCGAATCTCGGCGGCGTATCAGAACATGGGCTTTGTCACCGAGGCTCTCAGGCGTGTAATCAGATTTTGCTTTGAGGAAACAGGCATTCAAAGGCTTGAAGCTGAGGTCATGACGGTGAACGTGGCTTCAAACAGAGTAATGGAAAAATGCGGCTTTACCTGTGAGGGAACAAAGCGTCAGGCAAAGTTTGTGAACATCTATACAGACTTCAATATCTATGGGCTTCTCAGAAGCGATATTATGGGAGAGCGTGCGGCTTCTACATAAGACATAAAAATAACGGGCGGAAGATTTGGTCTTCCGTCCGTTTTGTGTTGTTCTGTATTAGCTTATCAGCCTATAGCTTTGAACGCCTCTCTTATTGAGCGTACACCGATTATTTTCATTGAAAACTTGCCTGTGTCAACGCTTTTCAGCGAATGTGCAGGAACGATACAAGTTTCAAAGCCCATTCGTTCGCACTCTGCAAGGCGCTGTTCACAGTGGGAGATGCTCCTAAGCTCTCCGCCTAAGCCTATCTCGCCAAGTGCAATGAGCTTGTCGCTTATTACCTTGTCCGTCAGCCCTGAATAGAGCGCCAACGCCACCGATAGGTCAGCCGCAGTGTCATCAAGCTTTAATCCGCCTACAATGTTGATGTAAACGTCCAGCCCACCGAAAAAATAGCCAAGCCGCTTTTCAAGCACAGCTATTATTATCGCCATTCTGTAGTAGTCAAAGCCCGTGGCAGTACGTCTTGGGGAGGCAAGCACGCTCTTGCACACAAGTGCCTGGACTTCCGCCATAACAGGCCTTGTGCCCTCCATTATGCAGGCAACGCAAGTCCCCGAAGCGTCTGTCGGTCTGCCCTCCAAAAACATCATAGAGGGATTTTCAACTTCCAGCAGACCGCTGTCAGCCATTTCAAACATACCTATCTCATTCGTTGAGCCAAAACGGTTTTTTATGGCTCGCAGTATCCTGTAGGTGAGATTTCGCTGACCCTCAAAATACAGCACGCAGTCAACAATGTGTTCCATGACCTTTGGTCCTGCGATAGCACCGTCCTTGTTGACGTGACCTACTATGAACATTGGTATCTCTTCCGACTTTGCTGTGCGCATGAACATATTTGTACATTCTCTTACCTGTGTCACAGAACCCTGCGCTGAGGATATCCCGCTTATGTTCATGGTCTGGATAGAGTCGATTATGACTATCTCAGGCTTTTCTTTTACTATCACAGAGCATATCTGCTCGCAGTCATTGTCTGCAAGAAGATACAGATTTTCAGAATCAACATGAAGCCTGTTTGCGCGAAGCTTTATCTGCCGTACAGATTCCTCTCCCGATACATAAAGTATGGTGTGGTCTTGCCCTAAATACTGACATATCTGCAAAAGCATTGTGGATTTTCCTATGCCCGGTTCACCGCCCAGAAGCACCAGAGAGCCTTTCACAAGCCCTCCTCCAAGCACTCTGTCAAGCTCTTTCAGCCCCGTTGCATAACGTATCTCGTTGTAGCTTGCGTCAACGTCGTCTATGCCAACTATCTTGTCGGAAATATCCCTGACAGTCGTGGGCTTAGACTTTGCACCGCCCGATCTGACCGCAAGCTCGACCTCCTCAAAGGTGTTCCATTCGCCGCAGTTAGGGCATTTGCCGTTCCATTTTGAAGTTTCATATCCGCACTGACTGCACACATACGAAGTTTTCACCTTTGCCATATGGTCGTTCCTTTCTGCATATTTATCTGATGATTTGGTGATATATAAAAATGCTGCGCCGATTTTGTGTAGGGGCGGCGCCCCCCACAGCCCGTTTATGTTGCGGTGATCGCTCGTGCAAAGCGCTGAAATTACTTGCCCTCAAGACCCTTGAGAGCCTTTATCTCGTCACGGTCGAGCCTTATAACAGAATCCTTTATTACCTCAATATCGTCTTTCTTTACCACAACAACATTGTCGTTTTTATCCATTTTAACTCTCAGCTTGCCTGTGAGCAGATTTACTTCCTCAACAACGCCTCTGCCCTCAGCAGTCTTGACGATAGCGCCCACCTTTGGTGTGTGCTTGAGAAGATCCTCATAGCTGTCCTGCTCGTATTTCAGACAGCACATAAGTCTTCCGCAAGTGCCTGAGATCTTTGTAGGGTTAAGTGACAAGCCCTGTTCCTTAGCCATTTTAATAGAAACAGGCTGGAACTCTCCCAAAAATCTTGAACAGCAGAAAGGCTGTCCGCAGATGCCAAGACCCCCAAGCATTTTTGCCTCGTCACGAACGCCTATCTGACGAAGCTCTATCCTCGTTCTGAATACCGCGGCAAGGTCTTTTACAAGCTCACGAAAGTCAACTCTGCTCTCGGCGGTAAAATAGAAAAGAAGCTTGTTGTTGTCAAAAGTACATTCAACGTCGATAAGATTCATTTTCAGCTTGTGAGCGGCTATCTTCTGCTCGCATATCTTGAAAGCGTCCTTTTCCTTTTGTCTGTTTTTTTCGATAGTTTTCATATCGTTAGGGGTGGCAAGCCTTATAATGCCTTTTACGGGGTTTGTGAATCTTGTTTCGTCTATTTCCCTGTCCACAAGCGCAACTTCACCACATTCAACGCCCCTTGCGGTCTCAACGATAACTTTGTCGCCCATTTTCACGTCATAGTCTTTTGGGTCGAAGTAGTATATCTTGCCAACGCTTTTAAAGCGTACTCCGATTATTTTTAACATCTCTTTTTCCTTTCAAATATATATCACGGCTTTGCCGTCAGCTACTTTCCTGTGACAGAATATATCTGTCCTGCCAGACTGTTTATAGTCAGGCTTATGTTGCAGTTTGCGTCTATCCTGCCTATGTAGTCAGAAACTATATCGTAAAGCCTGACCGCCTGATCTGAGGAAAGGCTTCTGCTGAGCGTCTTTGCACCCTCTTTCGCACAGCTCACAGACTTTTCGCTTTCTCCCCCGAGCCTGAATGCCGCACTGTCACGGAGTATCTCCTGAAAAAGGCTCAGCCCCTCTCTCAGCAACGTTTTTTTGCCGTCTGCCACAAATAGCGTTTTCAAAACGTCATATTCGTTTCCACTGCACATTGCGTCGCACAGACCTCTTGCAAGCTTCACGCTGTCAAAAAACTGGGAGTGTTCAAGATACTCGACACATCTGCCGATGTTTCCACGCCCTGCTGAAACAGCTTCGCTTATGAGTGCAGGGGCAACGGCAGGATATTTCTCCTGCAAACACTCCATGCTCTCCGCCTCCGTGACAGAGGTCATGCCAAGGGAAAGCACTCGTGAGATTATGGTAGGCAGAAAAATTTCCTTGCTCCTCGCCGTAAGTATTATAGCGGTATGCTCAGGCGGTTCTTCAATGACTTTAAGCAGAATGTTCTGCACCTGAATAACAGTGTTCACCGACAAGTCAAGGTCAGGAATTATGTATACTTTCATTCTCGCCTCGTTCGGTGCAACGGGAGCTTCCGCAACTATAGGTCTGATAGAATCGTCAACGATATAGTTGCCGTTGCTGTTTGCCTTTGCCACCATAACGTCAGGGTGAGCTCCGTCGGCTATCATTCTGCAGGTCCTGCAAATGCCGCAAGGCTCGCCTGTCTGACGTTCGCACAAGAGTGCCGCCGCTATCCACCGTGCAAGGGTCTTTTTACCAAGCCCCTTTTCTCCGTGTATCATTATGGAGTGCGGCTCTCGTTTCTTTTTTATCATCTCAGATACGAGCCTGCGAGGCTCGCTGTTTCCGTATATTATCAAGCCCTCAGACCCCTTTGTGAAAATTTTCTATCCCTTAGACTTTCTCGAAACGCTCGATATCAGTAACGAAAATAGTTGCGCCGCCGATAGCCACCTCAACAGGATATGAAGCCGCACCGTCAGGCTCCATGATAGTTGATGACGGAACGAACTGCTTTCTTTTCTTTGAATACTTTTTGCAGACCTCTATAACAAGGTCTACCTGCTCATCAGGGCAGCAGATAAGAAAGGTGGTGTTTCCTGACATAAGAAAACCGCCTGTTGAAGAAAGCTTTGTGGCTCTTATGCCGGCTTTCAGAAGTCCTTTATTTACAGCGTAGGTATCATCGCTGTTTACGATAGCATAGACAAGTTTCATGATTTTGCCTCCTGTTATTTTGATGTAATAATAGCTTTTTTAGCTACACCTTATATTATAGCACATTTATGCGTTCAATTCCATAGTTTTTCAAAATTTTTATTACCTGCGGTGTTATCTCCTCACCGCTCACTGCCACAGGCACAGAGGGCTGACAGCTTGTGACGGTCATTCCGCATATAAGACCGCAGGCGTCCTCCACGTTTACGGTGTGCTGAGCCGAAAAAGCCGCCTGCCTTATACCCATGCGTTTTATCCCTTTTGGTATAGCGGGCAAGTCACCGAAAAGCCTTATCCTAGGCTGTTTTATCTCTGAAAACGCCTTTTCAAGTTTCAAAAAGTCCTCCTCGCTGTTGAAAGGCGACGGCATAAGCACAACATATTGTGTGTCGCTGTATTCAGGCTCGATGTCATATTCCCTCAGCCTGTCTGCAAGGTCGTCACCTGTGATACCGCTTTTGTATGCGGCAATGGTTATCTTCATAGGCTCTTCGCCTATGGTATGCCAGCCGAAAGCTGTTATCCTATCTTTGCAGACTTTCACCCTTTCCACAGTGCGTTCAAGGTCACGAGGAAAATCACCATTCACATAGTCAGCGCAAAGGTCAAGGCTCTCCATTATAAGATAGGAGGGGCTTGTTGAGCCGAACATTGACATTGTCTCTTTGGCGCAATCATCATAATTCGCAGGGGCGTGATTTGAAATATGAAGCATTGCTCCCCCTGTGTAGCATGGAAGTGTTTTGTGAGCAGAGTCACAGCACATATCAGCCCCCAAGTCCATGGGGTGCAGGCTCTCAGGGAGAAACTTCAGATAAGCTCCGTGAGCGTTGTCGCAAAGAAGAGGTACACCGTATTTTCTGCAAACCTCGCTCATGCCCTTTATGTCGCTGAGATCGCCAAGATAGTCAGGCGAGGTCACATAAACGCAGTCCACCTCTGTTTCAGCCAGCACCTTTTCAACTTCCTCAGGAGTAACGCTTCCTGCGCATATAGATGTAAACTCGCCCTTTGGATATATCCACTCCACGTCAATGTCAAGGAGTATGCAGGCATTTATAAACGCCTTGTGGACGTTTCTTGGTGCGGCAACAGTTATCTTTTTTCCTTGTCCACTGCGACATACTATGCCAAGCATTGCCTTTATGCAAAGGCTCGACCCCTCGGCAGAGTAAAAAGTCCGCCTGCTGCCATAGGCTTTTGCCATTTTGGCTTCGCTCTGTGCGATGATCCCCTCGGCTTCAAAAAGATAGTCCGCACCTTTTATTTCAGTGATGTCAAGAGCCTCAAGACCGTGAAATTTCTGCCCTTTGTGACCAGGCATATGAAACCTCGCTATGCCTGACTTTGCATATTCTCTAACGAATTTATTCACAGGTGCGTTCAATGCTATCTCCCTTTCAGTGCGCTTTTGAGCATGGCAGGCTTCATGCCGCAGGATATCCGCTTTCTTGCAAGCCCTATAGTCCTGGATACTGTGGATTTTGAAACACCCTCTGCGTCGGCTATCTCCTGCATTGTCATGCCCTTTGTATAATACATTATTATATAACATTTCTGCCGTTTCGTCAAATTTTCCCGCACTATTTCACGCATGAGCCTGTTTTCTATGGCAGAGGCAGGGTCGGGACTATCTTTCTCAGTGTCACGAGAACTAGAGATATAGTTTTGTATAAGCTCGTATGATACCTTTGTGTGCTGCATAAAAATCCTTTCTTTATCTTTTTTCCTTTTTTCGATGTTTTCTGACCATTTTTTTACCCACTATATATTGTGGGCAAATTTTTGGACAAACACAATTTTCAAAATTCTTGTTTAATTTGTGGGAAATTAAACGGACTGTTTGTGCATTTTACCATTGCAATTTAAAGAAATATGTGTTATAATGTATCTGCAAATTTGTTTGAGGGTGTTTTGTTGGACTTATAAATATAAATAAAGAAAAAAGCCGATATGAACATCTTTTGAATGAAAAGGGCGGTATTGTGTAAGCTGCCCGTTCTATTTTGAGCCGAATACTGCGGATAAAAATAAAAACACAGGGCAGTGTGAAGCTTTAAGGAGAAGTGTAAAAATTTATGGAGAAAGTAAAGCTTAACAGATTGTCTGAGCTTACTGCTATTGCGAGAAAAAGAGAGCTTACCCCAGAGGAGAAGTCTGAGCGTGAGGCTTTGAGAAATGAGTATCGCAGAAGCGTTATAGCTAACCTGACAGGTCAGCTTGAAGCCACGACGATCATTGAGCCGGACGGCTCAAGAATTAAGGTTTCGGATATGAAACGCAGCGGGGAGGATAAAATAAAGTGACAGGAGTTTCCAGACAGAAACAGAAGCTTTTGACCATGAAAAAGCTTTTTGAGACCAAGACAGACGAAAAGCACACCATTACAGGAAACAGGCTTATCGAGATCCTGGGCGACTACGGCATAAAAGCTGAGCGTAAGACTATCTATGACGATATCAAGACCCTCTGCGACAGCGGAATGGATATTGAGATAACTAAGGACGGTCACTCCAACGCTTATTATCTTGCTCAAAGGCTGTTTCAGGACGAGGAGCTGTATGTTCTTGCAGACGCAGTTGCTTCAAGCAGGTTTCTTACACAGAAGAAATCGAAGGAGCTGTTAAAGAAGATACAATCACTTACATCTGAACACAAGGCAAAGGATCTGCGCCGAATGGTCTATGTGTCAAACAGGACAAAGACCTTCAATGAGCAGATATACTATGCTATAAACAGCATACAAGAGGGCATTTTCAGCGGTTTGGAGATACACTTCAAGTATTACGAATACACCGTTGAAAAACGCAAACAGCTTCGCCACGGCGGCGAGGTGTATACGGTTTCACCGTATTCTCTGGTTTGGGAAAACGACAACTATTACCTTGTGTGCTATTGCGAAAAGCATGAAAAGATATGCCGCTACAGAGTTGACAGAATGACTCAGGTCACTGTTACAGATATCCCCAGGAGGGAGCTTTCCGAGGAGGAGAAGACAGAGGTCACAAATCGTCAGACTATCTACGGAATGTACGGCGGCGAGCTTATGACGCTGCAATTGCAGTTTGACAATAAGCTCATAGATGTTGTAATGGATCGTTTTGGTGAGAAAACCATATGTCACAAAAATTCCGACAATACCTTCTATATAAATGAGGAGGTACAGGTCGCACCAACATTCTGGGGCTGGCTTTTCCAGTTCGGCTCACAGGCAAAGGTGCTTGGACCTGAAAGGGCAGTGGAAATGGCAAAGGACGCTATTTCAGATATTGCCGATTGCTACAAATAAAAATTTGGACAAGGATAAAAGAGCCGAGATATAAATAGGCGAACGTCTGCTGTAAAAGGCAGGCGTTTTTTTATTTGGATATACTACATCACTATTAATTGTAGCACATATGTTCGATATTGTCAAGGGGTAATGTAAAATTTCCGTAAGATGTGGGCAAAAAGTTGACAGCACAGGGGCGAATATGTTATAATATTTACACAAGCAAAGGCGCTTTGAGTAGAAGATACCCAAAGCGCTATTTTTATAATAAGGTAAAAAGGGGTGATAAGCTTGACCACAATGCTCATTTTATCTTCTGTGATAGTGCTGTGCTGTGTGTTTTTCAATAAAATATCGGACAAGTTTGGACTTCCTGCATTGCTGGCGTTCATTCTCCTTGGAATGCTGTTCGGCTCTGACGGGCTTTTTAAAATAGAGTTCGATAACTATAAATTTGCCGAGGAGATATGCTCGGTGGGACTTGTTTTCATAATCTTTTACGGAGGCTTTGGCACGAAATGGAGCGAAGCCAAAAAGGTGGCAGGCAAGTCGCTTATACTCGCTTCCGCAGGAGTTTTGCTCACAGCCTTTGCAACGGGAGCATTCTGTAAATTCGTGCTAGGATTCGAGTGGCTGGAAAGTCTGCTTATTGGCGCAGTTATAAGCTCCACAGACGCCGCTTCGGTGTTCTCTGTACTTAGAAGCAAAAAGCTGAACCTGCGATACGGTACGGCTTCAATACTGGAGCTTGAAAGCGGAAGCAACGACCCTTGGGCTTATATGCTCACTGTTATAATACTTTCAGTAATGAAGGGCGGTGCGACGGCAGGAGGCTTTGTTGTGAGCTTGCTTGCACAGGTGTTCTTCGGTGTGGGCTTCGGTGCGCTTATATCTTTGGGTGCAGTGTATCTCATAAAGCGTGTGCGATTTGACGCAGCAGGCTTTGACGCTATCTTTGTCACTGCCATAGCTATTCTTTCCTATGCTCTGCCCTCAGCGGTGGGCGGAAACGGCTATCTTAGCTGTTACATTGTGGGAATAGTCCTGGGCAACACAAAAATATCGGGCAAAACAGCCCTTGTGCATTTCTTTGACGGAATAACGGGTTTCACGCAGATATTGCTGTTTTTCCTCCTTGGACTTTTGGCATTCCCGTCACAAATGCCGTCAATAATACTTCCTGCGGCGTCGATAGCATTGTTCCTTACATTCGTTGCAAGACCTGCGGCTGTTACTGTTATCATGAAGCCTTTCGGTGCAAAGTGGAAGCAGATAGCCCTTATCTCATGGGCAGGACTAAGAGGAGCGACCTCCATTGTTTTCGCTATCATGGCGACAGTTGATGACGCATATATGAAAAATGACGTTTTCCATATCGTTTTCTGTATCGTGCTTATGTCTATCGGTATTCAGGGTACGCTTCTGCCGCTGTTTGCTAAAAAGCTCGATATGATAGACGATGAGGAGAACGTAATGAAAACGTTCAATGACTACAGCGACGAAACGGAAGTGCAGTTTATAAAGCTTTCAGTTCAGCCGGACAGCAATTGGGCAGGGCGGAAGATAAAGGATATACCGTTTCCAAGAGGACTGCTTGTGGTTATGATACTTCGTGACAAAGAGAAGATAATACCAACAGGCAAAACCGAGATACTTGCAGGGGACGTTGTGGTGCTGAGTGCGGCAGGCTTTTATGACGACAGTCATTTTGTCCTAAGCGAAATGAACCTTGATAAGCATCACGAGTGGTGCGGTCTGAAAGTGTCGGAAATAACAATGTCAGAGGACAGCCTGATAGTAATGATAAAACGTCAGGGGCGTATACTTATCCCAAACGGCAGGTTGCGGCTCAAAGAGGGAGATGTGCTTGTAGTCACATCAGGATAGAGAATATGCAGGCGGCGGAAATTTTCTGCCGCCTTTTTTACTCAAAAAATCAAGCACAGCCATGAAAAGTATGCTATACTATAAGTACAGTAACGTTACTATATATACGAGGGGGCAGGGGAATGAGAAAGGAAGACCAGAACAATTTCTGTATTTTCACCACAGCACTTGATTATATCGAACACAATCTGTGCAGTGAGTTCACGCAGGAGGATATAGCGGCAGTGTGCTATTGCTCGCTTTCGGCACTTCAGAAATTGTGGAGATACGCCACGCATACGAGCCTTAAAGAGTATATCTCAAAAAGGCGGCTCACCAATGCTGGGATAGATCTTCTCAATACTGATATGACCGTCATGGATATCGCCATGAAGTATCAGTACAATTCCCACGAGGTTTTCACAAGAGCGTTCACAAAGCAGTGGGGCGTTGCACCCTCGGTGTTCAAGAAAGAGTGGAACAAGAGCTGCGGACTTTTTCCAAAGCTCAACCGTGACTATTTAAAAGGAGCATATTATATGGGCAACAAGAAATTTGACGTAACTGAATTTTTTGATTATCTTAACGAGAGAACAGGCACATATGTATTATGTTTTGACATTGTTGGACTGATGAGGATAAACGATGATATAAGCAGAGAGGCAGGGGACAAGGTGATACTTGAGAGCCTTAAAAGGATAAACGCCGCCGCAGGGAAAGATATGCCTGTGCTTAGGATAGGCGGCGACGAGTTCGTTATGGTGACAGGGCTTGACGATGTTGAAAAGGTGACAAAGATAGCGAAAGCAGTCATGGAGAAAAACGGCGTTCAAACTGCATACAAGGGCGGCACAGTGCCGGTATCCATAAGGTCGGGAGCGGTGATGATAAGAAAGCCGCTGAAATATTCAATGCTCTGTCATGACTTTGACGAGGTTATAAGCTTTGCGAGAAATGACGGAGAGGTGCATTTTGCAAAGGCGGAGCAAAAATAGCATTTACAGCGAGGGCGGACGGTGGTCTGCCCTCGATTTTTATGAAAACCACTTTGCCATTCTTATCAGCTTATTTTCAGTGTCTTTTCATAAAACTATCATATTGAACAGGTATTATATATACAAGGTCAGAGGAACACCGAGAAAGACCTCAGGCAAAAGCTTTGAGAGCTTGATGAAAGTTCCGTCAACCAATTACTCATAATGAGTTTTTCATATAATGAGTTTTCATATATAATTTTCCTTCATTCTTCTTTTCATTTCATCTCGCTGTGCTCTGAATTTTCAGAGTGCGGCAAAAGTGAAATGGCATGGAAAAATACATAACTTTAGCATTCCCCATTCATAATTTTTTCTTCATATTATACTTCTTACTTCTCTGAAAGACCCTGTGGCTTTTGCCGCGGGGTCTTTTGGATTTGTAGAAATTATATCAAAACAAACGTTCTTATCTGTGCATATCGACAAAAAACTTGCTGTCCAAAAAATTACCCCTCAAATTCATCGAGTTGTGTTATCATACATACAGCCCCGAAATAGAAAAAGAAAAATATGAGGATGTGTGTAAAAATGATATGGATAATCATGATGAATGTTTTTATCGTTGCGGCAGGTGCAGGCGGCGACAGGTGGCTTATGAAAACTATAATGAGAATGGTGCTGTTTTTCCTGCTTGTTGCGGTGGCAGAGAGGAACATGGGAGCAGTGTTTGCCGCAGGCATCGTGTTCACAGCGGCATGGGCGGCACTGTCGCTTTTTGAAGCGGAAACCAAAAAGAAACGCCATGCAAATAAGGTCAGACAGTGCCGTGTCAGAGAAAATATAAACCATACAATACAAATTGAGCAATAATTAACAAAAAAATCACTTATTTTATGGGCATATGTGTTATAATTAATAATGATTATAGTAATTTAGCCTGAGAGGTGATTTAGCTTTTGAAAAATTCTGCTGATTTTGAACTGTATGATAAAATAAAAAAATATAGAAGATCTATTTTGAAAACAAGCGTGTTAGTGCTGTTCGTTGCTTGTCTGCTTGTGTATGCGTGTGCCTGCTATTACAGCGGTGTGAATGCATTTCAGAAAGAGGCTCAGCTTTGCTCTGCCATAAATGCGGAAGCAGACCAGAATGTGGCTGCCTTTATGAAGAAAATGGAGGACACTGCCAAGCTTATAATGGGCAATGAGGACTATGCGAAATATGATCCTACTGATACGTCAAAGAGTGAATTTGCTGTGCTTAATGAGGAGAATGTTCTCACTGAGAGGCTTATAGAGCTTAGTACATTGGGCAACTATACTGATTTTGGCATTGTAAGCAGTAATGAACATAATGTAGGAAAGATAACCGATGGTACAAAGGATATATTTGACGATGAGATATACAAGAGAGTTTCCGACCTTATGGGTGACAGCAAGATAAAATGGTTCACGGGACAGGACGATAACTACAGACGAGTGTATTTCGCAGGCAGGATAAATGACGATCTTATTTTTATCTCCTCTGTGTTTTCAACGGAGTTTGATCTTGTTTTTCTGCCCTCTGACAATTACAGCGAGATAAATACCATGCTGTGTGATGACGATGGCAGGATAATCTATGCTAACGACGGAAAAAGTGTTGTCGGCGAAAAGCTCGATGAAAAGCTCTCTAAATTCCTTGAGGGAGGCACTGGCGTCACCGTTTCGGATATGACTACTATCTGTGCTATTGATGATTGCAGTGACGATTGGGTGGTCATTACTACCGTGGATATGTCAGACACTTTGCGTCACTATGTGAAAACAGGGCTTAAATGCCTTGGTATCTTTATTTGCTGCGCAGTCATATTTATTATGATATCTGCGGCAGCAGTGGCGGATAACGACCCACAGAACGGACCGAAGTTTGGAAAATATCCAAAGGTGGACGAAAATACAGGGCTTTTTACTGCGGAATATACCGAAAACAGCATTATGGATAAAATGGAAACTTGTATCTCAGGCTCGACTATCGCATTTATTATCGTGAAAATAACAAATCTGGAGCTTATAAGGCTCAACTATGGCGAGGAGATAGTGGCGGAAGCTGAGCGAAAGGTCGCCGAAATACTGGTGGAGAACCGCAAGGAGGGCGATATCTGCGGAATTTTCAGGGAGGGCGAGTTTGCTCTGTTTGCAGACCACACGAACTTTGACCTTATGAGAGCCTATGGTAATGTGAGGGCTTATGTTAAAGAGCTTAACGATAAGCTGAAGGAATGTTGCCTTGACGATGACAGGGGCTACATAAAATGTGCAGTTGGTGCGTCGGTCTACCCTGAAACAAGCGATGATTATGATGAACTTTACGAAATGGCAGAAAAAGCCTGCGAGAAAGCAGAACACAGTGAGGACGCAAGAGCGGTGATATATGATAAAAAAGAGGAAGAGGTGAGCCGCAGTTGAGAACACGCATTGTAAGGTGTGCGGCTTTGACCGCTTCAGCGATCTGCACAGTGACTGTCATGACGGGCTGTGCATTGTTTGAAAGAAGAATGGAGCATAATGTAAAGACCGAGGTGTCCTTCTCGTGGTGGGGCAAGGACGCGCGTAACGAGTATACTCTCGACGGGCTTAAAGCCTATCAGAACAGCAATAAGGACGTTGTGGTAAGACCTGAGTATGCAGACTTTGACGGCTTCAAAACACGAATGGACGTGGAATTTTTCTCTGACACCACCGCAGATATCATGCAGTTAAACTACAGTTGGCTCTATGAATATTCTCCCGACGGCGAGGACTTTTATGACCTTAATGAGCTGTCGGAATACATAAATCTTTCAGCATTTGATGATGACAGCCTTTCATATGGCACTATAAACGGCAAGCTTAACGCCTTGCCTACCGGTACGAACTGTATAACCTTCTACTATAATAAGACCATGTATGACAGTTATGGTCTGAGCCTGCCTGAAAATTGGTCTGACCTTATAAATGCGGCAGAGGTCATGAAGTCAGACGAGGTGTATCCTGTTGAAATGACGAAAAAGGCGGCTTATCTCAGCTCTGTGGCGTATGTGGAGCAGGTAACGGGAAGAAAAATGTTATCTGACAGCGGTGAGTTGCAGTATACCTCGGAGGACGTAAGGCTCATGCTCGCCTTTTATCAGGAAATGCTAAATAAAAAGGTCACAAAGCCTGCGTGGGATTTCGATAGGAACGATCTTGAAAAGTGTCTGACGGCAGGCGTGGCTTCTTGGATATCAGACGCAGAGTATTACTGCGAGCCTGCTCAGAAGTTTGGCTTTGACATCGTTATAGGCGACTATCCAAAGCATAAGCAGGCAGTGAGCAGCGGTTGGTATAAAAAGCCCACTAGCGTTTATGCCATAAAGAAAAATACCAAGTCCCCTGAGGAAGCTGCAAAGCTTCTTGACTATCTTGTGAACGGTGAGGAAATGGCTCTCCTGCAGGGCATGGGAAAGGGCGTGCCTGCATCAAAGGCGGCATTGGAAGCCCTTGAAGCGAGGGATATGCTTGACGGGATAGAGTATAAAGCCAACGAGAAAATGGCAACCTCAGACGAGCTTGAAATAATGTCCCCGAAGCTCGAAGATCAGGGGGTACTTGACCTTTTTATAAGCACCTCCGAGTCGCTCTATTATGGCAGGGCGGAGATAGAAAACGCTTCTGAAAATCTGTATAATAAGATGAAGAAATTGTTCAAATAGTTAAACTTGTGAAACAATTAGTGCAAAATGTATTCAAAAATGAATGAGAAGTGTACAGAGTTCACAAAAATAACGAAAGTGTTAAATAAGTCTTGACAATTTATTTGTTTTAAGATATAATTAAGAACGATGTAAGGTAATACATCATAAAACGGTGTGTGACAAAGTGTGTGACATAATTTCTTGTGAGAATGTCAACATAGTGTTACAAATCGTCAAAATGACCGATTGAAAATTAGTTTTTCGTCAAGTTGAACAAAGTTGAGAAAAAATCCGAAAAACTATTGACATTTTGGACAAGATGATGTATACTTTAATCATGGTGATAAGGAGAACACAGAGAACTCCGGAAGCCGCTTAATTATTGGAAAGTAGCTGCTTAAATCGGCTTGCGGCACTTTTATAAACAAATTTATTTAATTTATTATGGAGGGATTTTCTATGAAGAAATCTAACAGAAAAGGTTTCACCCTTGTAGAGCTCGTAGTTGTTATCGCTATCATCGGTATTCTTGCAGCTATCCTCGTTCCTACAATGATGAACTATGTAAAGAAGTCAAAGCTCAAGACAGCTAACTCAAACGCTAAGCTCGTTTTCACAACTGTAAACAACGAAGTTGCCGATAAGGTTGTTGACGGTGACTTTAGTGGTATTGTGAGTCAGCTTACTACATCTGCTGCAGGTGCAAAGGTTTCAAGCTGGAGTAGTGCTACTGACATTAAAAAGTCAGTATACAATGCTCTTAAGGATAACGGCGATGGTGCTGGTTATGCTACATGGGAGATTGCTGACAATGAAGTTAAGTGGGCTCAGTGGTCAGATAACGTTACTGGTTCAGTTCTTGGTCAGTATCCGGATCCTTGCTCAAACGCAAATATTTCTCATGCTAATAAGAATATTGCTAGTGCTAAGATTTCTGATTGGACTAAATAATTCTAGCTTTGATTTTAGGATTTTAAGAACCGCTCATTTGAGCGGTTCTTTTTTGTCTGAAAATATATAAAATAGCCAATAAGAATAGCTTGCCTTTGTACAAATGGTAAAATTGAGTAATAAAGCTTGCCTTTTCCTTGACAAAATCGGGTAAATTCTGTATAATATACTTGTCGAAATATTAAATGGGGATCAATATTCCGATGAAAGAATTGAGGGAAAGACATGAATAAAAAAGGCTTTACTTTGGTGGAGCTTGTGGTGGTTATTGCCATTATTGGCGTGCTTGCGGCTATTCTTGTGCCAACTATGATGAGTTATATCAGAAAAGCGAAGCTTAAAAGCGCAAACAGCAATGCAAAGATAGTGTTCAATACTGTAAATGCGGTCGTGACGGATATGCAGTGTGAGAGCAAAGATATCGACGTCCAGTCATGTACGGCTGTGGTTGATTGCACCGCAGAGCCTGACGAATCCAAAAAACTTGAAAAAGCCGTCCATGACGCACTTAACGTCAATGGCGACATTGCAGGCTATGCCTTTTGGATAGCAGGGGAGGACGGCAGATACAAGCTTGCACAGTGGTGTGATACAAGTTCGCCAAGGTCTAAAGGCATTGTAGGGCAGTATCCTGACCCTGCGAACAAACCTGACGATCTCCCTGAGAATTTCAGTTGGGGCGTTAAATTCTGAAACTATAGACGATCTGTCATTGCCGTGGAATAATTAAGATAACAAAAAAAGAGGCATACTGCTGTAGGCGGTTTACCTCCAATATAGTTTTTTCTTTAAGAAATAACCGACCTATTGGACGTGGGGCGGTTATTTCTTTTTATTGCAGACATTGAGCATAAGCCTAATCATGTCAATATTTGTCGCAAAAAGTTTCACAAAAACATTGACTAATTTCTTAATAAATGGTATAATTTATATGTCAATTATTTTTTTGGAGGATATTAATGAAAGAGAAATTTAGAAGCTGGGCGTTCAGCAAAGAGCATGGAAAATGCGATGTTATAACGCTGATAATATACCTGCTTGGCGTTTGCACTGTATCGTTTTTTCACGAACCGTGGTTTGATGAAGCTCAATCATGGGCGATTGCACGTTCGGGAACTATAAAGGAGATACTTTTTGAGATCCCACACTATGAGGGACACCCGCCACTATGGCATTTGATATTGGTGCCTTTCGCAAAGCTTGGCGCTCCCTATGAGCTGTCCCTTGCGGCAGTAAATATATTTTTTATGACCCTTGCTGTGGCGGTCTTGCTTTTCAAGTCGCCTTTTCCAAAGCTGATACGTTGTCTGTTGCCGTTTAACTTCTTCCTGTTTTATCAGTACGGCGTTGTAAGCAGACCCTATTCAGTTTTGACACTTTCATTTTTTCTTGCAGCAGCATTTTATCCTTCACGAAATAAAAAGCCACTAAGGTATGTATTTTCATTGGCATTTATGTGCATGATACACTCGTTTGGTATAATATTTGCAGGTGGATTGTGTGTGGTGTGGCTTTCAGAAATAATAAGCAAGTATGTTAAAGAAAAAACATTTTTAAAAATATTTTCTGACAAACACTGTTGGATGATGCTTGGTTTGCTTGTTCTGGCAATAGCTATAATTATAGAGATTTTTCCAAATAGTAACACATATACCCAAGGGCATGAAAACGCAGATAAACTGTTCTCATTCTCTTTTAGCTATGTTCAAGTAATGTGGTATATAATGTATCTTTCAGAAGCTTTTCTGATACAAATGCCAGACAGTAAACTGGATTCATATGATGTGGCAAGTATTATACCTCAGTTTATCACCGCAGTTTTTGTGTTTGTCATTGCATTAAGTATTTTGCATAAAAATAAAAAGATTCTTACTTTTATAATACCATATTCGTTTTTTGGATTGTTTTCGGCATTAATTTATTCTTCGCCATATCATTCGGGGATGGTTGGTGTATTTTTGATATTTGTGTTTTGGGGTATATTCGCCGATAACGGCAAAATTGAGTTGCCAGAGTACATAAATAAGGCGGTTTCTTCCCTTAGAGGAGGTTTAAAAAAAGCAGTAGTAGCTATAGCTTTTTTGCCTATGATAGTGCCTATTGCATGGAGCGCATATTCTTCATATATTGATATCCGTTTTGATTATTGGTATAAAGAAGCGGCAGAGTTTATCAAAGAATATAGGCTTTATGATTATAAAATTTTGTCGTCATGGACTCAAGATGTGATAAGTGAGGAAAATGATAGCTGGAGGATAGATGAAGTTTATGCGTGTCGTGATTATCCAAAACTTCAAGGTCTTGCTACCGCCATTCTTCCATACTTTGATGACAACATTTTTTATAATTATAACATTGATGACCATGACAAAACTTTTATGTATTATCAATCCTCAACTGAGGAAGAGGCAGAGGCTATAATAAATAAATGGCGAGAGCAAGGTCCACCCGATGTTGTACTTGACCGCTGTCAGCTTACAAGAGTGTATCCTGACATTGACGTAAATGATTATGTTGCGGTAAAGCGTATCACGGCATATAAACCTTATAAGTTTAAAACAAATGACCAATATATAACCATCTATGTAACAAAAGACCTTTTCAACAAAATAGGCACACTAAAAGAAATTACAGCCAAAAAACTCTACTAAAAACCAACACCGCCGAGGACGCCATCGCCCTCGGCGGTATTTTTCTACCCAAAATAAACCCCATAATACCTGCAAGCCTTTATCATAAAATCCTCGCTCACATCAAAATGCTGCGCAAGCAGATAAATGCTGTCCAGATTTTTCTTTATGGCTTTGATAAGCTCGCTTTTCGGTATCAGATTTTCTATCGCCCACTTGTCTGCACGGTATTCATGCTGTGAGATGTTGTCTGCCGTAGCGTATCTGTTGTAAAACGCACCCTTTACGCAGTGACCTATCTCGTGAGCAGTGCGCTCCTTCAAAAGCCTTGCAGGCGTCTGGCTGTCTATGCCGATCGCACAGCCACCTGCGCCAAAAAGCGATATCGCCCCGCACTTTGGACAATCAATAAAATCTATAGTTATGTTCTCTCTACTGCAAATATCATACAATTCCTGTATGTTCGTCATCTCTCACTTTTCACCAGCCTTTCTGCGCTTTGCTTCCTCTCTGAGCATGACCATTTCTGCATACTGCTTGACCTCGTCAAACATTTCGTCCGTCACTCCAAGCGTTCCGTTGAATAATGCATATTTCAGCTTCGTGTCAAAATCTTCTTCCCTGCCAGATATAAGATATTGTACGCTCACTCCAAATCTGTTCGCTATCTTTGTAGAATTCTCTGCGGAAAGTCGTTCCGTCCTGCCTTTGCTCAGCTCAGATAAACAGCTCCTCGTTATAGACAGCTCCTTGCACATCTGCGATACCGTCATATGGTTCTCCTCGCATAGTTCTTTTATCCTTTTGTACATTTCAGTCATATTTTCTTCCTCCAATTGTGATCATTTCACAAAAATACAGAAGTCTGTATCAAATTCGCTAATACCTATTGACTTTTGCAGAAACCTGTAGTATACTGTATGTATCGTTAGTACAGATATCTGCATAAAATCTGGCTTTGATATAATTATAATACATTTTCCTGTAAAAGTCAAGAGAATAAACCGCCCCCCCTTTTTGACATCTCCGCCCCGAGAGATATACAGAAAACGGTTATCTGAAATGTCATTGCTTTATTTTATTTACAGTATATCATACTAACTGTCCAAATGTCTGTACAAAAAGGCGAAAGGAGAAAAATGTACGATAATATAGATTATTCCGTAGAGGTAAATTTCATAAAAAGGCTTGCACCCTCAGCGAGCCGATATAATTTCAGAAGCGGTGGAAGCAGAGTTAATACAGCCGCACTGCGAAAGCTTTCACAGTATCGCAAACTAAGGTGGCAGGAGTGGAAGCTTAAAGAAGATATCTGCGAAATGTCCTCACAGCTTGCCGCAGTGGGGGAGCATTGCGGCAGGGTAGCCCACAGAGGGAAAAAACTTACTGACTTGTGGCTTGACCTTGCAAAGGTGCAGCTTCGCTTGAGAGAATGTGAGGAGCTTGCGGCAAAAATGCCAAAACGCTATCGTGGCGTGGTGAAAAGCCGCTATTTTGACGGCTCAAAGAAGCACCCACCTGAGTGGGGAAGCTCCGCCGCAGAGTTCGGCTTTCCCTTTGGAGGAGAAGAACTGCGCAGGCGAGTGACAAAGTGCCTTAATGAAATATGCAATTAATAAAACGCCTTACACAAGGTAAGGTTTAAATGCCTGCCACGGCGAACATATAACTTTCCCAGTATATCACGCCTATGGGCGGAAATAAAAAAATCCGCTACCATAAATGATAGCGGATATGGTACAGGGGCTCGCCCCTGTTGGTGCGCCTGACAGGAATCGAACCTGCGACCTCAAGAGTCGGAGTCTTGCGCTCTATCCAACTGAGCTACAGACGCATATAAGGAGCGGAAATCCGCTCCTTGTTTTTTTTATAAATTTTTTTATCTAAGCTTAGCTCCGCATGGCAAGTCCTGATCTGGGAAAATAACGCTTGCCACACCGTCAGGTGTGTCAGCCGCACATATCATGCCGTTTGACTCAACTCCGCAAAGCTTCACAGGCTTCAGATTGGCTACAATAACTACCTTCTTGCCAATAAGATCTTCAGGCTTGTACCATGCCGCAATGCCCGATACTACCTGCCTGCCGCCAAAACCATCGTCAAGCTGTAAGCAAAGAAGCTTCTTGGACTTCTTTACCTTCTCGCAGTCCTTAACAAGAGCAACTCTCAGATCTACCTTTGCAAAATCATCTATGGTTATCTCGTCAGCTATAGGCGCAGGCTCAAATCCATCGTCAGCCTTTTCCTCAGGCTCTGCATTGCTGCCTATTATCTTGTTAAGCTCCTCTATCTCCTTGTCAACGTCAATTCTTGGGAAGATGATCTCACCCCTGTGAACTGTAACGTCAGCAGGAAGTACACCAAACTTGCCAGCGTTCTCGTATGTGATGTCGCTCTCAGCCGCACCTATCTGCTCCCATACCTTTGGCATTGTTGTAGGCATAAAGTTGCTGAGAAGCGTTGATACTATCCTGATAGTTTCAAGCAGATTGTAAAGAACTGTCGCCAGCCTTGCCTTCTTGCTCTCGTCCTTGCCCAGTACCCATGGCGTAGTTTCATCAATGTACTTGTTAGCTCTCGATACTACCTTGAATATCTCAGCCAAAGCGTTGTTTATCTGAGTCTTGTCCATGAACTCGTCTACCTTTGCAACAAGTCCCTTAGCCTCAGCGATAAGCTCAGCGTCAAATTCGCCCTCTTCTCTGTCAGTAGGCAACGTGCCGCCAAAATATTTGTCAACCATAGCTACAGTCCTTGAAACAAGGTTTCCAAGACCATTTGCAAGATCAGAGTTTATCCTGTTTATCATTATCTCATTTGAGAATGAGCTGTCTGCACCCAAAGCCATTTCACGCAGAATGTGATACCTGATAGCGTCAGCACCGTATCTCTCACCAAGAATGAATGGGTCAACAACATTGCCCAAAGACTTGGACATCTTCTGTCCGTTGAATGTTATCCAACCGTGTACAGCAAGATGCTTAGGCAGCGGAAGATCAAGTGCCATAAGCATTGCAGGCCAAATGATAGCGTGGAATCTCATGATATCCTTTGCTACCATGTGAACGTCAGCAGGCCAGAACTTGTCAAAATCATTGTACTGCTCGTTCCAGAAACCAAGTGCGGAAATATAGTTTGAAAGTGCGTCTATCCAAACGTAAACAACGTGCTTGTCATCAAATGTAACAGGGATACCCCACTTGAAAGTGGTTCTTGATACACAAAGATCCTCAAGACCAGGCTTGATAAAGTTGTTTACAAGCTCGGTGGCTCTTGTCTTTGGCTGGAGATAATCTGTCTCAGTGAGAAGCTTCTCTATCCTCTCAGCAAATGACGACATCTTGAAGAAGTAAGCCTCCTCCTTAGCCTCTGTTACCTCTCTGTGACACTCAGGACAACAGCCGTTCTCGTCAAGCTGTGACTCAGTCCAGAAGCTCTCGCAAGGGGTGCAGTATTTGCCCTTGTATTCGCCCTTGTAAATGTAGCCCTTGTCATAAAGAGCCTTGAATATCTTCTGAACAGTTTCAATGTGATAATCGTCAGTAGTTCTGATGTATCTGTCATAGCTGATGTTCATGTAGCTCCAAAGCTTTTTGAAAGTCTTGACTACCTCATCAACATATTCCTTAGGCGTAACACCCTTTTCAGCAGCCTTCTGTTCGATTTTCAGACCATGCTCGTCAGTGCCTGTGAGGAACATGACATCATAGCCCTGCATACGTCTGTATCTGGCAATAGAATCGCAGGCAACAGTGGTGTAGCAGTGACCGATATGAGGATTACCGGAAGGGTAATATATCGGGGTAGTGATATAAAACGGTTTTTTCTCCATATAAAGGACCTCCGTAAAAGAATTTGCATAAGCAGCATTTCTTATATTATACTACTTTACAGTGGTTTCGTCAAGCGGTAAAGCGATTTAAGTGAGGAGTGAGGAGTTAGGAGTGAGGAATGGGCAAAGCCTACCAGAGTTGTGCACCCAGCACCGAGCGTAGCGAGAGATAAAACGCAGGCACAAGCCCGGCGTTAGAGGGCTTGCAGGGTCAAGGGACAGAGTCCCTTGCGGAGTTTGAGGCAGAGCCTCATTCGGCGTAAGCCGACAAGGTGCAGATTAAAGTGTAAAAAGCACACGAGAGCCATATATCAAACAAACCCCATATCGGAGCACAAAATCTGCACCGCCCACCCTCGCCCTGAGCAAATGTAAATCCACAAAGAGCGTAGCGATTTTGCGGCACAACAAACTTCCCCTAACGATCTGTAGGGGCTGGCGCCCTCGACAGCCCACCCCCATTGACATTTCGCACTATTGTTTATCTCACAACCCTTGATAACCCCACAAACATCGGTAGGGGCGAACATCGTTCGCCCGTGCTCAGAACTTGCATAAATTCTGAATCATAGAGGACACCACCCGATTTGTGCTGATTTAACAAATAATTCATACAACTTTCGTATAAAAATGCTATAATAAAAAGGTTAAAGTATATATTCTAAGAAAAAGTAACTCTAAGGTGGGAATCGTAAAATGGAAGAAGTAAGAGAAAATAAAATGGGAACGCAGCCCATAGGCGATCTGCTGTTCAAAATGTCCCTGCCGATCATGATATCCATGCTCGTGCAGGCTCTCTATAATATCGTTGACAGCATATTCGTTGCCAAAATAAGCGAGGACGCACTCACTGCCGTGTCACTGGCTTTCCCTGTGCAAAATCTTATGATAGCCCTAGGTGCAGGCACTGGTGTCGGTATCAACGCACTGCTGTCAAAATCACTTGGTGAAAAGAATTTCAAGCAGGCTAACAGCGCCGCCAATAACGGCATTTTCCTCTGCCTTGTGAACTTCGTTATCTTCGTGGTTTTCGGTGCATTTTTTACCGAGATCTTCTATCGCTCACAAACCTCAAGCAAAATAATTATCGAATATGGCGACCAGTACCTAACCGTCATCAGCCTGCTAAGTATCGGTCTTTTCTGTCAGATGACCATGGAAAAACTCTTGCAGGCTACAGGTAAAACTATCTATTCAATGTATACTCAGGGAATAGGCGCAGTGATAAATATTATCCTCGACCCTTGCTTTATCTTTGGCGTGGGCTTCTTCCCTAAGTGGGGCGTAACAGGTGCGGCTGTGGCTACCTGTATCGGTCAGTTCACCGCCGCAGCCTTCGGACTTTTCTTCAATATGAAGTTCAACAAAGAGATAACCATAAACCTTGTGAAGTATAGACCGCAGGCAAAAATAATCAAGAAGATCTACGCTGTCGGTCTGCCGTCCATTATAATGCAATCTATCTCTTCTATCATGACATACGGCATGAATAAAATACTTATCGGCTTCTCAAACACCGCCGCCGCAGTTTTCGGTGTGTATTTCAAGCTTCAGAGCTTCGTTTTCATGCCTGTTTTCGGACTTAATAACGGTCTTATCCCTATCGTTGCCTATAACTATGGTGCAAGAAAGAAAAAGCGTATCACAGGTGCAATAAAATACGCCATGATATATTCTGTGTCTATCATGATAGTCGGCACTATCATAATGCAGATTTTCCCTGCACAGCTTCTGAAACTCTTTGACGCAAGCGATAATATGCTAAGCATAGGCGTAACAGCCCTGCGTATAATCAGCACACACTTCTTCTTCGCAGGCTTTGATATAATCATAATCTCATCTTTGCAGGCTCTTGGCAAGGGACTTTCCTCTATGCTCGTTTCATTTACAAGACAGCTCGTTGTGCTTCTTCCTGTGGCGTATCTTCTTTCCCTTACAGGCAAGCTTGATGCTATCTGGTGGGCGTTCCCGATAGCTGAAATATTCTCGATTATGGCGTCATTGTTCTTCCTTAGAAGAGCCTACAACGCTGAAATAAAACCAATGGCAGACTAACTAGGAGGTATTTTTATGCGGCTTATTTTTATCAGACACGGCGACCCCGATTACGTTCATGATACCCTTACAGAAAAGGGCAAGCGTGAAGCAGAGCTTCTTGCACAGCGTGTAAAGAATTGGGACGTTTCAAAGTTCTACGTTTCTCCCCTTGGCAGAGCACAGCTCACAGCGGAATATTCCCTGAAGCTCCGTGGGGATACCGCCGAAACTCTCCCTTGGCTGAGAGAATTTAACGGCATAATACCCACCTCTGACGGAGGACATCGTATCCCATGGGATATGTACCCCACCGAGTGGGCGGATAAAGAGATATACTATGACCGCAATAATTGGTTCAAGTCCGATTATATGCAAACAGGCAATGTTGAAGAACAGCTTAAATGGGTGCATGAGGGTATTGATAAGCTTCTTGCCGACCATGGTTATATCCACGAGAACGGTATGTTCCGCATTGAAAAGCACAGCGATGAAACCCTTGTGTTCTTCTGTCACTTCGGCGTATCAATGGTGATGATAGGACATCTCCTTGGTATTTCCACCATGAATATGTGGCATGGCTTCAATATGCAGCCTACATCTGTGACAGTCCTCGGCTGTGAGGAGCGTGAGGGCGACTATGGCTTTTTCAGATGCCACGTCATGGGCTGTACAAAGCACCTTGCAGGCGGCAATGAACCTATCTCCAACGCAGGCTACTTCACCGACGTTTTTCAGGATTAAATAAACCCGTAAGGGTGACTTTTTCGCTCGCATATTATTGCATACAAAAATATTCTCTAACCGCTCTGTTATTTCAGGGCGGTTATTTTATTGTGCGAAACCTTAGTTTAATATAATATAACAGTTAAAGAAAACGTTTTCTTCTAAATATGACTATCATTAGATAACAACATATTCATAATTTGTGAAAAAGCACAACAAAAGCTTCGTGTTTTCGTTGATTTTTTAGCTTGCTTTATGTAAACTAAATGCTTTTACCCCCTTGACTTTATTTTGAAAAGGGCTTATAATATCCCATAGCTTAAAAGAGTATGGGTTTCATATTTTTATATATGTGCCTATGAGAGCATGAAGTTTAGAAGAATAAAAGGAGAGTGAAAGAATATGTTCCAGCTTCAATGGATATGGCACAACCTGAAAGGCTACCGAAAATTCTATGTAACAGCCCTTGTGCTGTCTATCGTATGCAACGCCTTGTATCTTACCACACCTTATTTCAGCAAAGAGCTTGTGGATAAGTTTCTTTCAAGCAAGGACGCACTTTTTAATCTTGAGCATGAAAGAAAGCTGTTCTGGCTGCTGCTTGCAGGCATGGTGGGCTTTACCCTGCTTAGAACTATCTGTCAGTACACCTGCAACATGACCTATGAATTATCATCTCAGGGCATGATATACAGAATAAGGACGCACCTTTTCAGACGTATCGAAAATCAGGATATGGAGTTTTATGACCGCAACCGCACAGGCGACCTTATGACAAGGCTCACAGGCGACCTTGATATGGTGCGTCATGCAGTGGCATTCGTTTTTAAAGGTATGCTTGAATCATGTTCGCTGTTTATAGCCTCTTCAGTTTATTTCTTTATGGTAAGCTGGAAAATGGCACTTCTTCTGCTGGCTGTTACACCGTTCATATTCGGTGTGGTGGTGCTTCTTGATAAAAAGGCAAAGCCGGTCTACGTTGACCTCCGTGAGAAGCTGTCCCAAATGAATACCGACGCTCAGGAGAACATCTCAGGCAACAGAGTTGTAAAAGCCTTTGCCCGTGAGGACTATGAGATAGAAAAGTTCCAAAAAGCCAATAAAGAATATTCTGACGCCAACAAAAAAGCGTCACTGCTGTGGCTTAAATTCTTCCCTTATATGGAATCTTTCGCAAACGCCTTGTCAGTTATAATGCTCCTTGGCGGTGGATTTTTCCTTATAAAAGGCGAGATAACAATGGGCGAGTATGTTGCTATCTCAGGACTTATCTGGGGCATCGCAAATCCTGTTAGAAACCTTGGTATCTATGTGAACGATATGCAAAGGTTCATGGCTTCCGCAATGAAGGTCATCGAGATATACTATGCAAGACCTATCATCACCGACCGTGAAGACGCAGTTGACCAGACAGAAAGACTTCACGGAGATGTCGAGTTCAAGGACGTTACCTTTAAGTTTGGCAAGCATATAGTCCTTGACAACGTGAACTTCAAAATAAAAGCAGGTCAGACAGTTGCCATAATGGGCGAAACAGGTTCAGGCAAGACCTCGCTTATAAATCTCATTCCAAGATTTTATGATACCAACTCAGGAGAAGTCCTCGTTGACGGTGTGAATGTAAGAAAGCGTAAGCTCTCACAGCTCCGCTCACAAATAGGTATGGCAACGCAGGACGTCCTGCTTTTCTCTGATACCATAGACGGCAATATCGCATACGGCGACTCTGATATGTCCGAAGAGGACGTTAAGCACTATGCAAAGCTTGCGGCGGCAAACGAGTTCGTTGAGAAAATGCCTGACGGCTATGAAACTATCGTGGGCGAGCGTGGCGTAGGTCTTTCAGGCGGACAAAAGCAAAGACTTTCCCTTGCAAGAGCCTTGGCCATAAAGCCTGCCATTCTTATCCTTGACGATACCACCTCCGCCGTGGATATGGAAACAGAAAAGTATATTCAAGACAGCCTTAGAAACCTCGATTTCCCATGTACAAAGATAATAATAGCCCAGCGTATCTCCTCCACAAAGGACGCTGATATGATAATAATCCTCGATGACGGCAAGATAACCGAAATGGGTACTCATGAAGAGCTTATCGCCAAAAAGGGATACTATTACGAGGTGTTCAAGCTACAGAACGATGGCTTCGGAAAGGAGGCGGTCTAAATGGCAAGAAACCGTTATGACGTTGACGAAGTCCTTGAAACCCCATTCGACTTCGCCCACCTGAAACGCTCCTTTGTGTATATCAAAAAATATAAGGGCAAAATGATAACCGCCCTTGTGCTGAGCGTGTTCGCCGCAATATCAGGACTTCTCGGACCGCTCATCACCCAGTATGCACTTGATAATACCATACCTCAGAAAAATATGGGACAGCTCGTCCTGCTCACTCTCGCATTTGTCGGCACTATAGCCGTGTCCATAACATTCTCCACTATCCGTTCAAGGATAATGACAGTTGTTGGTCAGGATATAATCTTCGATATCCGTACCGACCTTTTCAAGCATTTGCAGGAACTGCCATTTGAGTATTACGATAACCGCCCACACGGCAAAATTCTTATAAGAGTTGTAAACTATGTAAACTCCGTGTCGGATATGCTCTCAAATGGTATCATCAATGTTATACTCGAGTGCCTTAATATGCTTTTCATCATGATTTTCATGTTCTTTGTGAATGTGAAGCTGTCATTGGTGGTGCTTTCGGGTCTGCCGATATTTGCAGTCATAATGATGATGATAAAGAAAAGACAGCGTAAAGCATGGCAGGACGTTTCAAACAAATCCTCAAACCTTAACGCCTATTTGCAGGAAAACATCACAGGCGCAAGAGTGACCCAGATATTCACCCGTGAGGAAGAAAACGCCCAGATATTCGACAGACTTTCCGAGAAATATCGTAAAAGCTGGATAAACGCCGTGAAATATTCTAACCTTGTTTGGCCTGCTACCGACAACGTTTCTACTCTTGTGAGAGCCGCAATATTCGTGGTGGGTCTGCTTGTTCTGACCCCTGCGGCAGTGAGCCTTGGAACTATCGTTGCAATGACAAGCTACGCTTCAAGTTTCTGGCAGCCTATCATGAACCTTTCAAACATCTTCAATAACTTCATCAACAATATCGCCTACCTTGAGCGTATCTTTGAAACTCTTGACGAGCCTGCCACTATCGCAGACAAGCCGAATGCTCAGGATATCGGTGATATCACAGGCGAGGTAAAATTTGATGACGTTACATTCAGCTATGAGCAGGGCAAAACAGTTTTGGAGCATATCTCCTTTGACGTTAAGCCGGGCGAAAGCGTTGCCCTCGTTGGACCAACAGGCGCAGGAAAATCTACAGTAGTTTCTCTCCTGTCAAGATTTTATGACCTGGACAGCGGTAAAATAACCATAGACGGCAAGGATATAAGTCAGGCGACCTTGCATTCACTCCGCTCACAAATGGGCATAATGCTTCAGGACAGCTTTATTTTCAGCGGCACTATTTACGATAATATCCGCTATGGCAGACTTGACGCAACGGAAGAAGAAATAAGAGAAGCCGCAAAGATAGTCTGCGCAGACGAGTTCATAAGCGAAATGAAAGACGGCTATATGACCGAGGTCAACGAGCGTGGCTCAAAGCTTTCAGGCGGACAGAAACAGCTTATCTCCTTTGCAAGAACGCTCCTCTCCGACCCGAAAATACTTGTCCTTGACGAAGCAACTTCATCAATAGACGCACGAACAGAAAAGCTCCTTCAGCAGGGACTTCAAAGACTTCTTGTTGGCAGAACTTCATTTATTATCGCACATAGACTTTCCACTATCAAAAACTGCGATAAGATAATGTATATCGACAACAAAGGCATTGCCGAGTGCGGCACTCATGACCAGCTTATCGCAAAGAAAGGCGAGTATTACAAGCTTTATACCGCTCAGCATATGGACGAATAAAATAGCATAAAAACACGGGCGAACACTGCACCACTGCAATGTTCGCCCATTTGTTATATTTCTTTGTAATTGCGTTTGTTGTCCTTATTTTATCACTATCTTATCCAACGTTTCCCCTACCTTGTCATGGATAACAAGGTCGCAGGAGCCGTCCATGGAAGTCTTGTCCCGATTTATCAGCACAAGATCATCCCCCTGAAAATATCTCACCATTCCTGCCGCAGGATAAACTGTCAGAGAAGTGCCTGCAATAATAAGCGTGTCGCACTGAGATATCTCTCTCACCGCCTCCGTCACAGTTTTATCATCAAGCCCCTCCTCATAAAGCACAACATCAGGCTTGATTATTCCGCCGCAGGTGCATTTCGGAATGTCTGTGCTGTTTAAAATATCCTCTGCAGTGTAGAATTTTCCGCAGTCCATGCAGTAGTTGCGGTGTACGCTTCCGTGAAGCTCCAGCACCTTTTTGCTGCCTGCCGCCGTGTGAAGTCCGTCAATATTCTGCGTGATAACTGAAGAAAGTATGCCTGCCCTCTCCATTTCCGCCAGCTTGTAATGCGCCTTGTTAGGCTTTGCCGTCAGACAAAGCATTTTGTCACGGTAAAAATCATAAAATGCCTTTGTGTGCCGCATAAAAAACGTGTGGCTGAGTATCTGCTCAGGGGGATAATCATATTTCTGATTGTAAAGTCCGTCCACCGACCGAAAATCAGGTATGCCGCTCTCTGTTGATACCCCTGCTCCTCCGAAAAATACTATCCTGTGTGACTTGTCTATTATCTGCTGCAGCTCCATTTTTATCACTCCTATGAAAAATGCGGTCTATACCGAAGCACAGACCGCATTGATTATTCACGATATTAGTCGATCTTAACGATCCAGCCAAACTCGTCTGGTATCTTGCCCCACTGAATGCCTGTCATTGTATCATAAAGCATCTGTGAAACAGGGCCGATCTTGTTGTTGTTTATCTCCATTACCTTGTCGCCCCACTTAAGATGACCAACAGGTGAGATAACAGCAGCAGTACCGGTGCCGAATACCTCGTCAAGCTTGCCGTTGTCGTAAGCCTCAGCGATCTCCTCGATAGAGATCTTTCTCTCGCTTACCTTGTAGCCCTTCTTCTTGCATATCTCGATAGCAGACTTTCTTGTGATACCAGGGAGAACAGAACCAAGCAGCTGTGGTGTAACAACTTCGCCGTCAATAACGAAGAAGATGTTCATTGAGCCAACTTCCTCAACATACTTTCTCTCAACACCATCAAGCCAAAGTACCTGCTCGTAATCCTGCTCGTGAGCTTCTTCCTGACCCGCAAGTGAGATAGCGTAGTTAGCGGCTGTCTTAGCAAAGCCTGTACCGCCTCTTACGGCTCTTACATACTTGTTCTCAACATAGATCTTAACAGGGTTAAGACCGGTTGAATAGTAAGCGCCTGAAGGTGAAAGAATAATGATGAACAGATAGTGGTCAGCAGGCTTAACACCTACATATGGGTCAACTGCGATGATAAATGGTCTGATGTAAAGGGAAGCGCCCTCTGTGTGAGGTACCCAGTCCTGCTCCATTTTAACAAGAGTTTTCAGAGCGTAGAGCATATCCTCTTCTTTTATCTTAGGAATTACCATTCTCTCAGCAGAGTTGTTCATTCTCTTGAAGTTCTCCTGAGGTCTGAAAAGCTGAACAGAGCCGTCAGCAGTACGATAAGCCTTAAGGCCTTCAAATATCTCCTGACCGTAGTGCAGGCACATAGCAGCAGGGGAGAGTGAAAGGTCGCCGTAAGGCACGATCCTAGCGTCATGCCAGCCCTGACCTGCGTCATAATTCATAACAAACATATGGTCAGTAAAAATGTGACCGAAACCAAGCTTTGTTTCGTCAGCCGGTTTTTCCTTTGGAGTAGTGGTACGTTCGATCTTGATATCTAACATACAGATCCTTCTTTCTTAAATTAATGATCGGCTCGCCAAGCGAACCTTTACCACATATATTATAATACTTATTGTGATCTTTTTCAAGAGGTTTTGCAAAAAAAATTCCTTGTCATAGGAAAAATATGCAGGATAACATTTTGAAAACTGCATTTTTATACAACTGTATGAAAACTGTTGAGAAATCGTCATAAAATTGTCTTTATATTGTAGGAAATACTCCTTGAAAAAAAGGTGATAGTGTTGTATAATAGGGTAAAATAAATGTAAAACGAGTATATTATAATAAGGTTATATAAGGAAAGGTAATGTTATGAACGATAGAGAAAGAAAGGATAACGAGCTTGGTATAGATCTTGATATGAAAGGTCTTACCCTCGACAGCGATGAAGCCGCAAAGCCGCAGGCGCAGAACCGCCCTATGAGCCATGAGGATATGGCAAGAATGATCGCTAAAAATATGGCAATGCAGGACGGCGGCTTTGACGAGCCTATCACTCCCGTAAGAGGAGTTTCAGACTTTGGCGAGGAAACTATCAAGCCTAAAAAGCCCAAAACAACTGAAACACGCAGTAAAAATGCAAAGCCTGCATCAAAGCAGACTTCAAAGAGCGGCTCAAAGAATGGAAAAAAGAAGAAAAAGAAGTCCTCGTCAGGAAAGACTGTCGCAATAGCAATATGCTCAGTTGTTGGTGTTATGATAGTCGCCGCAGGTGGCTTCTATCTCTGGGGCATGAATTCGTATAAGGATAGATTTCTTGGAAATACATATATAAACGGCATCGAGGTCAGCGGAAAGACCAAGGCGGAAGCCTATAAGCTCGTAAGCGAGCAGGCTGTTATCCCCGAAGCCATCACCGTTACAAAGAAAGACGGCACAACATTTTCCATAAAGCTGTCTGAAATAGGCTATAACGATAATACTCAAAACCTTATCACACAGTATTATACTCAGCAAAACCACTATTCATGGTTCTCTTCTGCCATGAAGCGTACGGATTTCACTTTTGAATCTAAGTTCAAGTACGATAAGGCTAAGCTTGAAAAGGTGCTGAAAAGAAAGGTGCTTGACTCCCAAAGCACAAAAGATCCTGAGGACGCCTATATCAAAAAAGGCGACGACAACAGCTATGTTGTGGTAAAAGAAACCACGGGCGACGCTGTGGAGGAGAATAAGATAGACGAGCTTTATTCCTATGTGGAAAATCAGATTGACGACGGTAGCTTTGACGTTGATATCTCAAAGGCAGATTGCTATAAAAAGCCTGCCATAACAGCGGATATGCTTGAAGAGACCTGCAAGAAGCTCAATAACCTTAACGATATCGAAATAACATTCGATTTTATCTACACCACCGAAACTCTCACGGGTGATACTATCATGGATTGGATAACCTTTGACGAGGATAACGCCGAAGCCGGCTATACAGTTGATGAAGATAAGGCAATGGCATATGTTGAAGACCTTGCAGATAAGTATGATACCTATGGCAAGGACAGAGAGTTCAAGACCACAAAGCGTGGAACTATCACTATCTCCGAGGGCCAGGGCTGTTACGGCTGGTGGATAGACCAGCAAAAGACCTGCGACCTTATCGTGGACCTTGTTGAAAAGGGAGAGTCTGCCGAAACTGAGCCTGTCTACTATGTAAACCCTGACTCAGCCTATGAGTACACCTGCAATAAGGATTGGCGTACAGCCGATAAGGATTACGGCAACACTTATATCGAGGTAGACCTCACCGCACAGCATTTGTGGTATTATAAAGACGGAAAGCTCGCAATGGAGTCTGATATAGTTTCAGGCTATCCAAGCAAGTCAAGAAATACCCCTGGCGGTGTTTATAAGCTTTGGTATAAGGAAAAGGGCAAGACCCTCAGAGGCTCAGCAGACGGACAGTCTTATGCCTCATATGTTGACTATTGGAACAACGTTTCCACTATCGGCATAGGACTTCACGACGCATCATGGCAGAACGGCAACTTTGGCGGCAGCCGTTATAAGTCAAGCACATGGGGCTCACACGGCTGTATAAATATGCCTTTAGATAAAGCAAAATACGTTTATGACAAAATAGATATGGGTACTCCTGTATTTATGTATTGGTAAGAGATAATAGCAAGGCAATACGGACAACTCGTATTGCCTTTGCTTTTAGTTTCAGTTAGGAGAATTTATGTACATTACAGATGAAGACAACCCACGCCTGCCATTTCTGCGTGATAAAACTTCAAAGCTCACCACCTCACCGGGCTGTTATATAATGAAAGACAAAATGAAAAAGATAATATATATCGGCAAGGCGAAAAATCTCCGCAACCGTGTGACATCTTATTTCAGAAAGTGTCAGGATCACCTGCCAAAGGTGTGGAAAATGGTGTCCCACGTCTATGACTATGACTTTATCGTCACCGACTCTGAGTTTGAAGCCCTGGTGCTGGAGTGTTCTCTTATAAAGCAGTATACCCCGAAGTATAATATCCTGCTGAAAGACGATAAGGGCTATAGCTATATCAGGGTCACAAATGAGGACTATCCACGTTTGCAAGCCGTCCTGCAAAAATACGATGACGGAGCAGAGTATATAGGACCTTATACAAGCTCGTTTGCAGTAAAACAAGCCGTTATCGAAGCCAATAAAGTCTTTATGCTCCCTACCTGCACCCGAAAATTTCCGCAGGATTTCAGAAAACAGCGTCCCTGCCTTAATATGCACATAAAGCAGTGCATGGGCGTTTGCACAGGGAAATTCTCCAAAGAGGAGTATAATTCTATAGTCCGTCAGGCGGTGGACTATATCCGAAACGGCTCGTCAGATTCAGTTGAAAGACTCACCGAGGAAATGAACAAAGCCGCTGAGGAGCTTGACTTTGAGCTTGCCGCAAAGCTTCGTGACCGTATCCAAGCCATACAAAAAGCCGCTGAAAGTCAGAAGATAATTAATGACGATATTCATGACACTGATATAATCGCCATTGCTCAAAATGGCGAAATGGCGTGTGCAAGCGTTATAATGTATCGTGGGGGCAGACTTTTTGATAAGGCTTCCTATTTCCTTGGGGAAAAAGACGACAGCGTAAAAATGCGTGAAGATTTTCTCATGCAGTATTATTCCTCCAAAGACAGCATACCGAAAGATATCCTCCTTGACGAGGATATCACAAACGGCGAGATAATAGAGAAATTTCTCCGCCAGAAGTATGACCATGCCGTGAATATCTCTACTCCGAAAAGAGGACAGTTTCTCCGCCTTACCACCCTTGCCAAAAGCAACGCCACCGAGTATCTCTCCATAAAAGTCGGCAGAACGAGCCGTGAGATAACCGCCCTTGAGGAGCTTGCCAAAGCATTGGGACTTCCCAAGACCCCGAAATATATCGAGTGCTACGATATATCAAACCTCGCCTCTACAAATATGGTGGCAGGCATGGTGGTCTTTGAAAACGGCAGACCATGCAAGAAGTATTATAAAAAGTTTTCTATCAAAACAGTTGCAGAGCAAAATGACTATGCCTGTATGCAGGAGGTCATAGAACGTCGCTTTAGAAACTACTTTGAGAAAACAGACGAGGGCTTTTCCATTATGCCCGACCTTATCTTGCTTGACGGTGGAAACGGCCACGTCAATGCTGTTGAGCCTGTCTTAGAGCGAATGGGTGTGACCTGCCCATTGTTCGGACTTGTGAAAGACTCCAAGCACCGCACAAGAGCAGTTGCCACAGGGGGCGGAGAAATAAGCCTTGCAAAGTGCAGAGCGGCATTCAATCTTGTTACCGCCATTCAGGACGAAGTCCATAGAGTAGCCATAACCTATCAGGCACAGAAACATAAAAAGAATGCCCACCGACTTGAAATAACCAAGGTCAAAGGCATAGGCGATAAAAAAGCCGCCAAGCTAATAACCGAGTATAAAACCAAAGAGGCTCTCAAAAAAGCCACAGTAGAGGAGCTTGCAAAGACCGCAGGTGTAAATATAGACACCGCAAGAGAGCTTAAAGAAATAATAGACGAAATGTAGTGATAGAATTGATAGAAAATACCAAAGACATAGACGAGCTTGAATTTATAAACAGCTTTTCCCATTCAGGCAAGCCCGTGAAAGACCTGTCCAGAATAAAAGCCTTGCTTTCCGACCTTGGCGACCCGCAGGACAGCCTTAAATTCGTCCATATCGCTGGCACCAATGGCAAAGGTTCAATGGCGCAGATGTTCAGCGAGGTATTTCAGTGCGCAGGGCTGAAAACAGGTCTTTTCACATCGCCTTATATAATAAGCTATACCGACAGGATAAAAATAAACGGCATTGATATCCCAAAGCCTGCCCTTGCGAAAATGGCAAAGCGTGTGAAAGCCGTCACCGATATGCACTGCGACCGTGAAAATTTCTCTCAGTTTGAAATAACCACCGCCATAGCTTTCCTCTATTTTGCCGAGGAAAACTGCGATATAGTCGTCCTCGAAACAGGTCTTGGGGGACTTTTGGACAGCACCAACGTTATAAAAACGCCTGTCCTCACAGTCATAGGCTCAGTTGATTTCGACCACACCGCCATTTTAGGTGACACCCTTGAGAAAATAGCCTATCAGAAAGCAGGCATTATAAAACCCCACTGCCCATGCGTTTTGAGCGCAGGCAACGACATGAAAGTTATCCGCACTGTCCGTGAGCAGGCAGTAAAAAATCTTTCTCAGCTCGTTATCCCCGACATCAATCAGCTCAAACTTATAAGCTGTGACGTTTTCGGCTCAAAGTTTGAGTTCAAGGGACAGCATTATGAAGTCACAATGGGTGGCGCACATCAGGTACTGAACGCCATGAGCGTCATAAGTGGTATACGTCTTATAAACGATACCCTGAAAATTCCCCAGGATAAAATTTTTGAGGGCATCAAAAAAGCCCAGCTCCAAGGCAGAGTGCAGATACTCAGCCGTGAGCCACTTTTGATACTTGACGGAGCACACAATCCCGACGGCTTGTCAGCCTTGGCAGGCGTATTGGAGCATTGTGAAAAACACCCATGTTACGCCGTTATGGGAATGTGCAGGGATAAAAACATCACCGAGGCTGTAAAGAAACTCATACCGTATGTAGACAAATTCTACACAGTTGACGGTTTCAGCGACAGAGCCGAAACTGCCTCTGACCTTGCCGACATCATAACCAACGCAGGCGGCAGGGCAGAGCAAAGTCCAAAGCCTGCCCTTGAAATGGCACGTCAGCTAATAAACGAGAATCCTCACGGAGTAAATCTTATATGCGGTTCGCTTTTCCTATGTGCCCAGGTGCTTAATGAAATGAAAGATATGTAACAGAAAGGGCGACCCACCCAAGGTCGCCCGATTTTTTTTACCTTTATTCCCTAATAGCCGCCCCGACCGCTTTCTTCCAACCACTTATCAGATCACTGCGTTTACTCTCGCTCATAGACGGAATAAACTCCCTGAACTTATCCGAAACGCCAACAAGCTCTTCCATACTGCCCCAAAGCCCACAGCCAAGCCCTGCAAGATATGCCGCACCTGTTGCGGTGGATTCCACGTTATAAGGCCTTATGACCGAGTGACCCAATATATCAGCCTGAAATTCCATAAGAAAATCGTTGCTCGCCGCACCACCGTCAGCCTTTATGCTTCCGATAGCCCCAGCGTCCTCCTCCATTGCTCTGAGGACGTCATAGGTCTGATAGCACATCGCCTCCAGTGTCGCCCTGACTATGTGGCATCTGTTCGTGCCCCTTGTCAGCCCTGTTATCATGCCCCTTGCCTCAGGCTTCCAGTATGGCGCACCAAGTCCCACGAATGCAGGCACAAAGTAAACTCCCCCTGCGTCCTCAACGCTCCTTGCAAGCTCCTCGGTTTCTGCCGCTGTGCGTATTATGCAAAGCTCGTCACGAAGCCATTTTACAGCCGCACCCGATACGAATACCGACCCCTCCAGAGCATAATTCACCTTTCCGCCTATGCCCCAGGCAATAGTCGTGAGCAGTCCATGACGGCTTTCCACAGGCTTTTCTCCCGTGTTCATAAGCAGAAAGCCGCCAGTGCCGTAGGTGTTTTTCACATCGCCCTCACGGAAACAGCATTGCCCGAAAAGTGCCGCCTGCTGATCTCCTGCACAGCCTGCGATCTTTATCCTGCTTCCGAAAATGTTCTCCTCAGTTTCGCCCAAGTCACCCGAACATTCTTTGACCTCAGGGAGCATACAGCTGGGTATGCCCAAAAGTCCCAGTATCTCCCTGTCCCATTCAAGGGTGTGAATGTTGAAAAGCATAGTCCTGGAAGCATTGGAGTAGTCCGTAACGTGTACCATTCCCCCTGTCAGATTCCATATGAGCCAGCAATCCACAGTGCCGAAAAGTATCTCCCCCTTTTCTGCACGCTCCCTTACGCCCTCAACATTTTCAAGTATCCACTTTATCTTTGTGGCAGAGAAATAAGGGTCGATAAGAAGTCCCGTCTTGTCCTTGAAAAACTTCTGTAAGCCCTGACTTTCCATTCGTGCGCAGTCCTCAGAAGTCCTTCTGCATTGCCAAACGATAGCATTATAAACAGGCTTGCCGGTGTTCTTGTCCCAAAGTATCGTCGTTTCACGCTGGTTGGCGATGCCGATAGCCGCCACGTCCTCCGCTGTTATCCCAGCCTTTGCAATGACCTCACGAGCAGAACTGAGCTGACTTTCCAGTATGTCCATAGGGTCATGCTCCACCCAGCCGTTGCCGGGAAATATCTGCGGATATTCTTTCTGTACGCTCGCAACCTTTTCACCCTTTGCGTTAAAAAGCACCGCTCTGGAGGAAGTCGTTCCCTGATCTAAAGAGAGTATGTATTCTTTCATAAAATTTCTCCTTATTGCAAAAAAGGGGCGGAAATCCCACCCCTTATAAATCTGTTATCTAAATTTCTAACACTGTTTATTTTCCTACAAAATTTCGCATCACATTATAATGTAGGGGACGGCGCCCTCGACGTCCCGCTTCCTCGCCCGATTAATTGCCGAATAAACTTGTGTTACTCGCAAAATGCTGACGTTTTCATAAACCATGTAGGGAAACGGTGCAATTTCTGCTTTGCAGAAATGTGACGTCCCGCTTGCCCGACGTTTTGTTTACTTATTCTTTTTCGTTACACCACGTTGCGGATAGTCTGCCATACTTTATATCGTCATCAAATAAGCCCCGTGTAAAGCAGTATAAGATAAATGATCAACAAAAGCGACAGAACGCCAAGAAGCTTCCAAATACCCTTTATGGCGGACTTTTCCTGCTTTTTAGCTTTAACAAATTCCTCTATAGCGTCCGGAGTGTATTCTTTGTGCATCTGGCTTCCTACTGTTGGATTGAGCATATCATTGATGTTGATGTTGCGGTATTTTTCCTCACGAAGCTTCTTAGGATCGGTCTCCTTGGTGCTGATGTTATCATATGAAGAATTGAGCAGGCTCTTGTCCATTTTCTTCATGTTGATAGCGTCCATAGAAAGCTCTGCTTCCTCAGGTCTGCCAAGGCTGTCACCATTGTCGTAAATATGCCTTGTGTCAACGCTCTTCATAAGCTGATTGTTTGAGCGGTTTGCCCTCAGCATCTTGATAAGAGTGTCAGTGTAGAGGTTTTCCTCTTCCTCAGCCTCGTCAGTAAGGATTATGTCCGAGGTGTCGTTTATCGCCTCGTCAACTGTATCAATAAGGGAAGTAAGTCCCTTGTTCGCCTTCTTGTATGGCTTTTTAGCCGCAGGCTTCGGAGCTTCCGCCGCAGGCTGTGGAGCAGGCTGGCTGTACACAGGTGCTGAAACTGTCTGCTGTGCAGGCTGTGCTGTCTGAACAGGCGTTGGAGCAGGTGCAGGCTGTGAAACCGGCGGAACAGGAGCAGAAACAGGCTGGCTTGCAGGTGCAGAGCCTGAAATGCCCTCGTGTCCCGGAATAAAGATCTTTCTCTTTCTTATAGGTGCGTTTATCTCGCCGGGAATACCGCTCTGAGCCATCGGCTTTGTGTTGAATACAGGAGCAGACTGGACGTCCTCTGCAGGCGTCGGTGCAGGAGCAGGCTGTGGCTCTGGTATAGGCTCTGGCTCTGGTGCAGGCTGTACTGCTACAGGCTCAGGCTGAACGGGAGCTGGAGGCGGAACTACCTTAAGCTCAGGATTTTCCTCAGGCTCGTCAGGTATAGGCTCGCTGTCAGGACCGTCTTCGCCAACGATAGCGTCAGCAGAAATGGAGCTTGCAGCCGCAGAGAAATCGTTGCTTTCGATAGCAGAGTCCTCGTCGCCCTCAAAGCTTACCATTTTGCCTGTTGTAACATCATAGTATTCCTCGCCGTCCTTGACAGCGATCTTGAGCTTCGGCGCAGGCTCGCCCCTCTTAGGCAGGTTAGCCTGTGGAATGTCAATGTCAGGGAATACCTCGTCAACGTCCACCTTTGCGATCTTAAGTATCTCCATTGCGGATCTGCACTTCATTGAGCCTCTTACCATTTCCTTGATAGGAAGCAGAATTATATCGCAGAATGTGGCATAGAAAGACCTCAGCGCAGACATTGAGCTGTCAAGCATATCCTGCGGAAAACGATGGTCAAAATACTTATCCCATTGCTCAGGGCTTGACATTATCATCTTGTCTATGTACTGACAAAGTGGTATCCAAAGTTCAGGCTCTTCAAAATCTCTGTCATTGGTGATGAGCCACATATAACACCTGAGGAAACAGTCATAGCATGAAATATCTCTGAGGTTGAGCATAACGTCATCAATGTTCAGGGAAGCCGAAAATATAGGATCAGAGAATGCGAAGCATCTGTATCCGTTGCTGGCGATCTTTGCATAAGCCGTTTTCAGATCCTTTTCAGAACGGGAGAAAGGCGGCAGAAAATCAAAATCATAAGGCGTTTCATAATCAGCCGTGTCACCTTTAGCCGCCATATCAAGCAACTTTTTGTATGTGAGCGTGACATCAGCAGTAGGAGTGTCAACGGCTATGCCGAGCACCCTGAAAGGATTGCAGGCGAAAAGTTCCATTGCCGTTATCCCAAGTGACGGTCTTGTCATAAATAGATCCTCCTCCATGAATTTACTTCATATATACTTAAGCTTTTACCCCTCTTATTCGTGTTATCTTCTTCACGATCGGGTATTTTTGTGTATTTTTATGCCAAAAATAGTTTTCTCAAACTAATTTGTTTTTTGTTTTTAATTAACAAAATAAATAACTTAACAAATATAGTATAGCAAATATTAGTATAGATTACATTAAATAAGCGTGAATTTTATATTTATATTATATTAATATGAAACAAAATGCACAAAAAGAGTTTAAAAAATCGTACAAAAAGTAACTGTCAAAAGGTTTGCAATTTTGGTGAAAATATTGTATAATAAATAAGTATAAGATGTCAGGCATAAAAAGCCGATATCAGATCATCATGCCAATAAAAAGGGGGAGATCTTATGGGTCTGTTCAGCAGAAAAAGCTCCGAGCCCAAAACATCGACACAGCCTAAAAAGCAGCAGATAAATGCTGATGATATATGGAACACGCCTGTGAAGAGAGCAGGCGGAGATACGGCTTTTGTGAAGGAGTCCAGCAGCGATAAGGTACACGCCGAGAAGATAACCGATACCATAGAGCCGGAAACTATCCGCAGCAAGATGGAGCAGCTTGAAAAAGAGCTGGCTGAAAAGAAAAACGATCCCGTAAAGACCTATGCCGACTACGACGTGAACCCGGTAGGACAGGCTGAGATAACCGATGCCCAGAGCGAGTATGAAAAGCTTTATGAAGAGGAACACGCAAGATTTGTAGCTTCTCATAAAGAGGATATAAGCGTGGCGTCCGTTGAGGGTATCGACTCAAAGCTTGAGGAGATATATAGGATACATGACGAGAAAGTGGCTCAGGAGAAGCGTGATACAGGCAATATCGAAGCCATAAGTGCAGAGACCACAGCCGCAAAGGTGGCTGAGCTTCCTTATGCAAAAAAGCCTGAGGACTATGCAGAGTATAAGGATATAAAGGGAATATCCGTCGATGAGGCTCTTGTGGAGGGTCTTGGATCTGTTGACCACAGCGAGGACGACGACGCTATCGGCTCAGTATCGGAAGAGTTTTTGGCGCAGAAGGTGAAAGAATTTAACGAAAAATATGGCAGATGATCGGGGTAAAGGCAGTAATTAGGGGTATTGCCAGAATAAATTGAATTGGAGAGATAAAATTGAAGATCAATACCGATAACCCTATCATAAAGTTTTCAGGCAAAGGCAAGCCGTTTCAGTATGATAAGTTGCTTTATGCCACATTAAATGAGTATATACTTGATTATAAGAATGCAAGACTTGATAAGCTTACCGATCAGGACGCTTCTATATGCCTTGCGAGAATAATAAGAAAAATGGAAGTCAATGACGTTCCTGTCCAGCAGTTTTTCCATGAAGAGCTTGAAAAGTGGAGCGAGCATACCAACTATGAAAAGATACTCAGACTTTGCGAGCTTATGGCAAAGGATATCTTCGGCTGTTTTGATAAGAACAGAGATGACGGCAACGGCGGCTTCTATAAAACAGACAGACTCTATTGCGTAAATAATGACGGTGAAAGAGATTATATCGTTTGTGACGAGGTTGAGAAAAAGGGACTTTTCAAGAAAGTTCCAACTCCTGTCACATTGTATTTCAATGATCTTATGGAGAAAAATAAACGTGGCGAGCTGCCAAAATCCAAGTAAATTTTGTATTAACAGATAATAAGGAGAGTATTAACATGGTAAATATAGAAATGGCAAACGGAAAGAATATCAAGATCGAGCTTTATCCTGACGTTGCACCTATCACAGTTGCAAATTTTGAGAAGCTTGTTAAAGAGGGCTTTTATGACGGACTTATTTTTCATAGAGTTATTTCGGGCTTTATGATACAGGGCGGCGACCCGACGGGAACAGGCATGGGCGGTGCAAAAGAGAAGATAAAGGGCGAGTTCCTTGCCAATGGTGTTCGTAACGACCTCAAGCATACAAGAGGCGTTATCTCAATGGCACGTTCAGCAATGCCAAATTCAGCAAGCTCACAGTTCTTTATCATGCACCAGGACGCTCCTCTTCTTGACGGACAGTATGCAGCATTCGGCAAGGTAGTCGAGGGCATGGACGTTGTTGACGAGATCGCAGCAGTTGATGTAAATTTCAACGATAAGCCACTTGTAGATCAGGTCATGAAGAAAGTAACTCTTATTGAGGACTAATAAAAAGGAAAATCATGGGCTGCGGTCTTTATGGCGGCAGCCCTTGTTTACGTCAAAAACAATATCAGGAGAGTAAATAATGGATTTCAAAAAAGTAACAGTGGGATTTTTTGCAGCGGTCATGGCAATGACCTCAGTGTGTTTCGCTGATCCCGAAACGCCTGTGACAACCGATGTGCCAGCCACAGATCCTGTACCGGAAACAACCACTACCGCTCAGCCTCAGTGGGAGGACACTGAAACGACTACAACTACCACAGCTCAGACATGGGAAACCACCACATGGGGAACTACCACATCTTATTCCTATGTTCCGGACACTCCGACTTCTACGCCGACAGTTGTAAAGCTTGTGGTCAGCGAGGTAAAGGATAAAAAGTTCACAGCGAAAATAAATATCCAGTGCGACCACCTTATCTCAAATGCCTCTATCTCCGTGGGCTATGACGATAGCCTTGTAGAGTTTGAAAAGTGCGAAACCAATGATAAAGCAGGGGGCATGGCAGTAGACAATGCCTTTGCAGGTAAGTTTGTATATAACTATGTGAACGCAGACGGCACAGACTTTGACGGTGATTATGCGACCCTCCATTTCAAAGTCGCAGACGAAAAGCTCACCTCAACAGTGCTTTATCTCACAGTAAATTCCCTTGATGACGAAAACCTCAATGCCATATCAAATCAGGTAGAGAATGGTATCGTCAAGTATCAGGACGCTGCAGACGTTCAGCAGGACGACAGCGATTATATCGAAATAGACGTTGACTATTCCAAGTACCCTATCGCTCCTGAGGATATAGGACTTACAGATGTTGACAGCGTAACAGTAGCCAACGGCGAAGTGCTTATATTCGAGGACGGCAAGTTCCAGACCCTCAGCACAGGCGAAACAAAGATAGATATTGTTTATAAGGACGGCTCAGTAGGGCATTTTAAAATAGTGATAAAAGAACCTGAAGCCGTGAAGCTTGAAAGCTCAGAAGCAGAAGCGACCTCAAAAGCCGCAAGTCCGGTGTCGGAAGAAAAGAGCGGTTCATCAATGGGCATTATTATTGGCGTGGTCTGCGTTTTGTGCGTAGCTCTTATTGCCGCTGAATATCTTATGATAGTGAAAAACAAAACAGTAGGCGACAATAAGTCAGCCAACAAGGATAATGATAAAGATATCCACGATACAGACGAAAGCGATGATACCAATTTGTCCGAGCCTGACGAACCTGACGAAAATGAAGAGCAGGAAGAAACTGATAATACAGACGACGATACAGACACAGAAGAATAAACAAAAAGCGGTGCAGAGAATTGAAACTCTGACACCGCTTTGTTTTCTTATTTAGCTATTATTAGACAATTCCTTAAGCTCTCGACCCTCTTTAAGCAGGTCATGCAACCTTTGAGCGTCATTATTTGCAATAGCATCACGATACTCCGTTAATCTTGCGATTATATGCTCTATCTCGTCCACCAGTGGACCACGGTTCATAAGGAAAAGCTCCGTCCACATATCTTCGTTGAGCTTTGCCACTCTCGTAAGGTCTTTGAAAGAACCTGCTGAAAAACCTGCCTGCTTTAAAAGACTAGGGCTTTTTACATAGGAACTTGATACAACGTGAGCAAGCTGAGAAGTGAACGCAATAACGCTGTCATGCTCTTCAACGTTTGATACAACGACCTTTGCAAAACCGATATTATATGCAAGCCTTGATATCTCCTGCACAACCCTCATAGGAGTTCTGTCAGTAGGCGTCATTATAAAGCTTGCTTTTTCAAAAAGATTGTCCACCGAGTATGCAAAGCCCGAAAATTCACGTCCTGCCATAGGGTGACAGCCGAGGAAGTTTACGCCGTTTTCAATGCAAACGCCCTCTACAGCTCTGACTATCTCGCCCTTTACTCCACAAGTGTCAAGAACGATACCGCCTTTCTTGAACTTGCCTGCATTCTCAGTGATGAATTTTATGGTAGCCTCAGGGTGAAGTCCCACAATAACAACGTCACAGCCTGCAAGGTCGTCAATGGTCATTTCACCGTCGATAGCCTCCTGAGCCAGCGCCCCTGCTATCGTTCCCCTGTCAATATCTATACCGAAACAGCTCTCATGAGTGTTCTTTTTTATTGCCTTGGCAAGTGAACCGCCTATAAGTCCAAGTCCAACTATACAAATCTTCATTGTCCGTCATGCTCCCTTTGCTTTTACGCTTTTAAGCTTTTATGTAATAAAGTATACCACTAAAATCACACTTTGTCAAGAGCCATGCACACCCAATTATTCACCGCAAAGCTCTGCAATAGCATTAGCGTACATATTCAGATTTATTTTGAAAGTTTCCATGGAAATATGCTCGTCAGCTCCGTGCATATTGTTGTTTTCCTCAGGAAATTCCGCACCGAACGCAACACCGCCCTTTGTGTTGTGAACGTAGGTTATTCCGCCCTCTGCGATACATTTTCCCTTTTCGCCCTTGACCTTTTCGTATACCCTTAACAAAGTCTGAACGAACTCACTGTTTTCGTCCACATAATGTGGCTCCATGCCGTCAAGCTCGTCCACCTTGAAGCCCTTGCTTTCAAGTGCCGAAGTTATGATACCACTTATCTCAGCGAGCGTCTTGTCAATAGGGAAGCGTATGTCGATACCGCCATGAAGCCTGCCACCCTCAGTTTTAAGGATAGTCAGCGCACAGGTCATCTCGCCTGATACATCGTCTGAAAAACCAAGACCGCAGGACTTTCCGCTGCATTCTCCGTGTGGGAAAAGCTCAGCCAACCCACCAAGGAGAGCATTTTCATTTTTGTATTCTGCCACAAATTTTGTCACCGCATTGTCGCCGTTTTCAGGTCTTGACCCGTGTGACGATTTTCCTCTGATGACCTTCTCACTGTCGTCAGCAAACTTCACAATGCACTTGTCCGGGATAGCATTTATAACGCTTCCACCATTTATCTCAGCTATCTTATCGTCTGAAAATTCAGCAGAGAATGTAAGATGCACCATGCCCTTTTCGCAGTTGAGTACAGGAAAAGAGCCGTCGGGGGTGAACACCATTTCAGGAAAAGGCTGTTTGCTTTCATAATATTCCATGTCCTCACAGCCGCCCTCTTCATTGCCACCGAAAATAACACGGAAGTTCTTTTTTATAGGAATGTTAAGCTCTCTGATAGCCTTTACAGCCCACAGCACCGCAACGCTCGGACCTTTGTCGTCAATTGTTCCTCTGCCGAAAAGCTTTCCGTCAGCTTTAGTCAGCTTGAAAGGCGGATAGCTCCAGCCCTCGCCTGCGGGAACAGTGTCAAGATGTGAAAGCACAGCAAGCTTACATTCTCCCTCAGGGTAAAAATCACCGTGAACAGCATAGCCGTCAAAGTCCTTTGTTGTCATGCCAAGCTTTTCAAGATAAGCTTTTCCCCAGTCAAGAGCCTTGCGAGAACCCTCGCCAAATGGCTTAACAGGGGCGTTTATGTCGCCTACGCTCTCGATAGAAATAATCTCGTCTAGGTCACGTAGAATATCCTCCATGTGCTTGTCAAAATATTCTGCAAATTGTTTCTGATACATATTTATTCCTGCCTTTCAAGTGTGCAAATCATTATTTCCGAGGGATTATTCAGCCTGAATTTACCAAGCCCCGCCGTAACAGCAAGCTTTGCCAAGCCCTGTTCAGCGTTAAGTTCGTAAATGCCCTTTGTGTATCGTGGAAAGAATTTCCGCTCAGGAGAAAGTATTCCGCCAATAAAAGGCAATCTTATAACTCCCCCGTGACAGTGACCCGAAAACGTCACATCTGCTCCCCAGTCCGCATAAGCACGGAACGCCAGCGGCGTGTGCGAAAGCAAAAAGTTACATTCGCTCCTGTCAGGCTCTCCTAAAAGTTTTGTAAGCTCGTCCTTTGTAATCTGCGGCAGGTCGTGATGTGAAAAATCTTCGTTGCGGTAAAATCTTTGGGGAAGCTGAGTGCCGTATATATTGATGTGATCCTCGCCTATTTTTATCTGCTCCATGTTGTTTCTCAGAATGTGTACTCCACATTCGGTGAGTTTCAAAGCAAGGGCTTCGGCATTGTCCATGTTGTCAGTTTCATGGTTACCGAAAATATAATAGGTCGGTGCAATATGTTTTAGCCTTTTCATAAGGGCAAGCTTCGGTATCATGTCCGTTTCGTCACGGCTGTAAAGATCACCTGCAAAGAAAATAAAGTCAGGCTCGGCGGCAATACAGGAATTTACAAGATTGTTGAAATTGTCCCCATAGCGTTTTTTGTGCAGGTCTGCAAGAAGAAGTATCTTTTTGCCAACAAAATTCTCAGGAAGCTTTGATACTTTCAGCTCATATTCGTTCACCCTTAGCTGTCTGTTTGAAATAAGCATATAACCGCCCAGAAATGCGGCGGCAGCAAAAAGCGGCAGCTTGTATGACATTTTATTACCTCATTCCTACTTGCAAAGATATTTTTTCAGATCGTCCATTGCCCATTTTGCGTGGTTGTAGCCGTAATCGTAGAGCCTTCTCAGCTTTACAGGGTCGCCCTCAGTCCTGCCTACACCGAAAGTGGTCTTTGGTGTGAAAACAAAGACTTTCCCCTCTGCTTTAAGCTCCATAAGCTCTGCGATACATTTGTTGTATCTCTCGGCTCTTGTGGCAAGGGCTTCGGCAAATTCAGGGTACTTGTGATAATATTTCATGGCAAGCTTTGTGGCAGGCTCCTGGGTCTTAACATAGCCCTTTGGTCGTGTCAGCACAACGATATTTTTGTCACAGCCTGCTTTTATTGCCTGCATATATGGTATTGAATCTGATATACCGCCGTCCATATATTTTTCTCCGTTTATCTCTATCTCAGGGAAAAGCAGAGGAAGAGCACAGGTGGCTCTAAGCAAATTCCAGTGGGTGTCATCTTTTGGCACGTCCATGTACTCAGCCTTGCCGTTTTTTACGTTTGTAACAACTGCACAAAATCTGCCCTTGAAGTTTCTGTAGGCTTCATAATCAAAGGGAAGCTCAACATTAGGCACAACATTGTAGGCATAATCAAGGTTATAGTAGCATCGGTTTTTCGGGTCGATAAGATGTCTTGCGCCCATGTATTTCTTTGTTCCCATAAACTCAGTTGCAAGGCGGAGATTTCTTCCTATCTGCCCTGAGCAGTAAGAAACGCCGAAAGCTGCTCCTGCCGAAACGCCTATAACATAATCGGCTATTATTTTATCCTCCAGCAGAGCGTCCATTATTCCGCAGGAATAGACCGTTCTGCTGGCTCCACCCTCTAAAGTAAGTCCAAGCATGATATTACCTCTGTTTCTGAAAAGAGGACGGCTTGACCGTCCCCAATTTTATTTTATATCTGTATCCTTTAAAATTATGCAGAAAACGGACGAACGATGTTCGCCCTTACAGTTTTTATCTTACGGCTTCAGATGTTGTATCTGCCATGCTGTTATCCAAAGCTGAATTGTCAAGAACTGTTTCTGTGAACTCTCTGCCGTCGTCGGTAAGAGCCTTTTTCAAGTCATCCATAGCGTTCTTTGTTGCGTTGTCGTCTGTTATCCTTACGATAACATTGTCGCTCATAAGCTTCACTGTGGAAACAAGACTTTTAAGATCTACCACACGCTCATCGATTATATAAGTGCTTCCTGAAACCTTGATGTCATAAAATTCCTTTGGCACTGCTGTTGTTGTGGTAGTAACGGAAGATTCATTGGAGGAAGCACTTACGTCCTTGCCGTCCCCTGAGCCTTCGCCTTTTCCACCGCCTAGTCCAAGTCCAAGATACTGCATTATAAGAATAAGCGCCGCAATGATAATGACGATCAGCATGATACCAAGAAGCTTTTTCTTCTTTTTCTTTTTCTGCTTTTGTCTTTGTTTTTCAAGGTCACTGCGGTAGAGCTTTTCAACATCGTTCTGAATACTCATTTTTATTGTCCTTTCTATTTGGAAGTGTTTATGTATGTAAAGTAAACATTTTCGTATTTGTCTGACACAGCCTGCACAGCGTTTTCCACTATTCTCATGTTACGATAAAGCACAGCGTCACCGTCATAGACCACTGCCGCAAGCATTACTTCACCGTCTGCCGCACCGAGTCCTTCAAAAAGAGATATGAGCCTGCCTGAGATATCTTCATCAGGGGTCACGGTCATAATATCCTCATCATTTCTGGAAATATACAGCTTGTCAGTGCCGTTTTCATTTCGCATATCAAGTGATATGAGCATACCCTGAGTGTAGCCGTCAAGCGCCTGCTGATTTTTTGCGGCATTGCTGTTAATGCTCTCAGCCTTTTTATAGGCTTCATCTATCTGCTTTTGCATATCCTCACGGAGCTTTTCTAATTCGTCAGCGGACTTTTGCTTCTGCTCCTCAAGCTGTTGAGTGACAGCCTGCACCTGAGCTTTAGCGTCCTCTTTCTGACTGTCGGCAGATGCGGAAACATCGGTCATGACCCAGAAAAGCATTATCATGATAACATCTAGCAGGGAAGTTAGCTCAAGGACTATGCCCTTATTTTTCCTGAAACCATTCATGGCTGTTCACCGCTTTGGGAATGTTCAGCGTTGTTTCTTTCAAGATAGAGCTGAACATTTTTCTCGTTATCCTCTATTTTTGCAGAGATTATGCCGTCAAGAAATTTGAAGATTATAGCAAAAACAAGTCCCCAAAAAGTGGAGGTCAAAGCGCCATAGAAATTATCCTGAACGTTTGTCATATCGCCCACCATACCGAGGAGGGAGATAACAGTGCCGAGGATACCCAAGAGAGGGAAAATCCCTGTGAGATTTACGAACAGAGAATAAAGGCTTCCTGTGCGGTTGCGCATAGAAACGATATCTGTTTCACGAATGCCGGAAATATCGCTGTCAGCCTGACGGCGGGAAGCACCTGAGTCGGGAACGAAGATGTTAAGATGAAGCTTGTTATAGAGAACATCAGCTGATTTTTTAGTGAAATAAAAGACGAGGGCGGTCGCAACTGCAACCAAGAAAATTATCATGTCGAAGCCGAAAAAGTTCATAAAAATTACGGAAAAGAGTTTTTTCATGGATAAGACCCCCTATAGAGATAATGATAGCACATTTTGAGGTAAATTGCAAGATGTGGGGGCGGATTTTTAGTGAGGAGTGAGGAGTGAGGAATGAGCATAGCAGATCAAAGTAAATTGCAAGCATAAAGTAAAAATAAAGCACCGAGCGAAGCGAGCAAAAGGTCCAGGGACACGTCCCTGGTCAG
>ERZ791923.276-NODE-276-length-81926-cov-3.906340_pt1 | contig 81926 bp, 72 predicted proteins | sample MGYA00510133_ERZ791923 | MGnify/ENA primary metagenome ERZ791923 (study PRJEB30046, sample SAMN00792106) | human gut metagenome | study: EMG produced TPA metagenomics assembly of the A metagenome-wide association study of gut microbiota in type 2... | reverse complement strand
CACAACGGGACGCCGCAATGTCCCGCGCCTTTCTGCGATTTGCTGGAGATAAACCGCTCATGCTCAGGCGCAGACGTTATAGAACTGACGGGTCGACAACTTGATTGCCCTCTGGAAAAGAATTTGGTTGTCGAGGCATTGAATATCTTTCGGGAGCATTGCAAGGAATCCTTCGCAGTGGAGCTGCGCCTCGAAAAACACCTTCCCGACGGAGCCGGGCTCGGTGGCGGCTCTGCCGATGCCTCGTTTGTGCTCCGAGCCTTGAATGAACTTTCCGGTTACCCTTTCACTGATGAGGAACTTGCGCGTATGGCCCTGGCGTTGGGCGCAGATTGTCCCTTCTTCATTCTTAACCGTCCGGCTTTCGGAGAAGGAGTCGGAGAGAAACTCGTGGAAACGGAGCCGCTGTTGAGAGGCATGTGGTGCGTAATAGTGAAACCGCCGCTCCACATTTCCACACGCGAAGCCTTCGCCGGCGTTACGCCCGATGATAGGCGCGCACCGCTCCGGGAACTTGTCAAGGCGCCATTAGAGGAATGGAAGGTATTGCTAACCAACGACTTCGAACGGTCGTTGTTCCCGCTCTATCCCGAGTTGCGTGATATAAAGGAGAAATTGTATGCCGAAGGGGCGGCATACGCCTCAATGTCGGGCAGCGGAGCATCGCTTTTCGGCATCTATCCGTCGCTCAGTTCGGCAGAAAAGGCGCTCGAGGTTTTCCATATCGATTCGCCGTGGGATGATTGCTACACAGCTCTATGCCTGCTGTGAACAGTTGTCAGGTATATTTGTTCTAAAAAATAGAACGCGATAAAATCCAAGTGTTAAAACCGCCCCGGCGGTTGGATATTATTTACATTTATTAACATTAATTGGCGTGTCTTTTGCTTACGCCTGCCATTAAAGCTAAGAATCGATATGGATAAAGAAAAAAATACACCGGAAGATCCCAAGGACGAAGAAACGGTAGTTATGCCTGACGAAGGGGTAACGGTGGCCGACGACCTTGAAGAAGAGATGAACGAAACCGGCGAGGATGTGGCACAGCGGAAAATAGAAGAGCTGGAAGCCTCCCTCGAAAAGGAAAAGAAGGAATATCTCTTCCTGATGGCCGAGTTCGACAACTTCCGCAAACGCACCATCAAGGAGAAATCCGAACTTATAAAAAACGCCGCAGAAGCAGTGCTGAAAGGATTGCTTCCGATAGTCGACGATTTCGAGCGCGGCCTTAATGCCACCGAAAACGTGGAAGACCCTGCCGCAGTGCGTGAGGGCATGGAACTCATCTATCAGAAACTCGTGAAATATCTGGAGAAAAACGGCGTGAAAGCCATCGACCCCGAAGACCGCGAGTTCGACACCAACCGTCACGAAGCCATCTCCGCAGTGCCCGTGCAGGACGAAGCCCAAAAAGGGAAAATCCTCGACACCGTGGAGAAAGGGTATATGCTTAACGACAAAGTCCTGCGCCACGCCAAAGTGGTGGTAGGACAGTAAACCAAACCAGACTATGGCTGAGAAAAGAGACTACTACGAGGTTTTAGGGGTGGCCAAGAACGCGACCGCTGACGAGATTAAGAAGGCGTACCGCAAAATGGCCATCAAATACCACCCCGACAAGAATCCCGGTGACAAACAGGCCGAGGAAAAATTCAAAGAGGCCGCCGAAGCGTACGACGTCCTCAGCGACTCAGAGAAGCGGGCCAAGTATGACCAGTTCGGCTTCAACATGGGCCCATCCATGGGAGGCGGCGCCGGCGGTTTCGGCGGTTTCGGCGGATTCTCGGGAGGTATGTCCATGGAAGATATCTTCGCACATTTCGGCGACATCTTCGGCGATATGGGCGGCGGTATGGGTGGCGCCGCTTACGGCTCCGGACAGCCACGTAAACATGTCAACAAAGGCACCGACCTCCGCATTACCGTCAAAGTCTCGCTCAAGGATATTTACAACGGCGTCACCAAGAAGCTCAAGATACCGCGCCTCGTTGCCTGCACGGCCTGCAACGGCACCGGCGCCAAGAACGGCACCTCCTTCCGACAGTGCGCCCACTGCCACGGCACCGGATATGTGGACACCGTTGTCAACGGCCTCTTCGGCGCGCAACGCGCCCGCACCGTCTGTCCGGAATGTAACGGCTCCGGCCAGGTTATCTCCGAACCGTGCCAGCAATGCAACGGCTCAGGCGTGGAACGTAAGGAAGACATTGTGGAATTCACCATTCCGCCAGGCGTTGAGGACGGCATGACGCTGACGATGCGCGGCAAGGGCAACGCCCCGCACAACGGCGGCGTGAACGGCGACCTGCTCATCGTTATCCAGGAAGAGAAAGAACCGAACCTCATCCGCGACGGCCAGGACTTGATCTACAACCTGATGCTCGATTTCCCGACGGCCGCCCTCGGCGGCACGGCCGAAGTACCGATGATAGACGGGCGCGCACGCCTGAAAATCCAGCCCGGAACGCAACCCGGCAAGGTGCTACGCCTGCGCGGCAAGGGACTTCCGCGCCTCAACGGCGGCAGCAATGGCGACCTGCTCGTCAACGTGATGGTCTACATCCCGGAGGCGCTGAGCGACGCCGAGAAAGCAGCTATCGAAAGCCTCCGCGGCTCGTCGAACATCGAGCCCACGGAAGCCAAGAGCCGCAGCATCTTCAGCAAGCTTCGCCACATCTTCAACAAAGAGAACCGAGGCTCCTGACACAGCTCAGAACCTGTTCAAATAAAGCCCCATTGCCCGCTCTTCCGGGCAATGGGGTCTATTTGAGCACTAAGAGTACTATAAGGGAGACGGCGCCTTCTGAGGACTTTTGACCAAAAGCGTCAATTGATATTATTTGTGAAAAAGAACTCTGTCTAAGGGTAATTATAGCGGTCGGCTCCGAGGGCGGGGCCGGCCGCTTTGTGGGGGTGCTGTGTATTAGAGTTCTTCCTCTTTCGGGGATTCGATGGAGAGTTCCTTCTTTTCGAGCTTTTTGGATTCGGCAGCTTTCATGCCGAAGTGGGGAGCTACGTGGATGCACTTCACGGCGATGAAGGTGGCCACACAGCTCAGCATTATCCACCAGAAGAAGTTGATGTAGCCGGGCGAGCCGTTGCCGCCGAAGATGTTCACGGTGTTGAGCGTGTCGTAAATCCATCCGGCCGCCATCCCGGGAATCATCATTCCCAGAGCCATGAAGGCGGTGCAGAAAGCGTAGTGCGACGTCTTGTTTTCACCTTGTGAGAAGTAGATGAGGTAGAGCATGAAGGCGGTGAACCCGAATCCGTAGCCGAACTGCTCCACGGCGATGGCGGTGCAGACTAAGGTGAAGTTCTGCGGTTGCAGGATGGCCAGCACGCAGTAAAGCACGCAGGGCAGTGTCAGCGAAAGCGCCATGGGCCACAGGCATTTCTTCAAGCCCCATTTGGCAATGGCTATACCGCCGATGATGCCGCCTGCCAGCAGCGCTATCACTCCCACGGTGCCGTTGGCAATGCCCACTTCCGCGGTAGTTAGTCCGAGGCCGCCGTTGTCTACGGAGTCGAGAAGGAAGGGGGGCACTATCTTCAGGCACATGGCTTCAGGCAGCCGATAGAGCAACATGAATGCCAGAGCCGAGGCGATGTGCGGTTTCTTGAAGAAGGTGACGAACGTCTCGCCGAAGTTGCGTGCTATCTGGCGCGCCGTGGTCTCGCGGTTGGGCCGGTCGGCTTCCGGTTTGGGCAGGAAGCGGGTATGGTAGAGCCAGATAATGAAGAAGAAAGCCGAGAGCAACCCGAAGGTCAGCGACCAGGCGAAAGGTATGCTGTGGGTGGATTCTTCCAATTTCCCGGCAAGGTAAATGAGTCCGCCCTGGCCAATGACGGAGGCGATACGGTAGAAGGTGGAACGCACGCCGACGTATGCCGCCTGGTCGTGTTGCGTGAGTTCCAGCATATAGTAACCGTCTGCGGCGATGTCATGAGTGGCAGAGAAGAAGGCCATGAGCCAGAAGAAGGTCAGTGTCAGCGCCAGATATGCAGGGAGTTGCAGCGCGAATGCAACGCCGGCCAGCGCCACGGCGATGAGAAGCTGCGTGCCGAGTGTCCACCACCGCTTGGTGCGTATGATATCCACGAACGGACTCCAGATGGGCTTTATCACCCACGGCAGGTAGAGCCAGCCGGTCAGCAATGCCATGTCGGTCTTCGACACGCCGAGGTTGGTGTACATCACCACCGTCATCACATTGACGGCGAAGTACGGTAATCCTTCGGCTATATATAGCGTGGGAATCCATGCCCACGGCGAGGTTTTTCTCCTTCTGTTCATTTGGTCAGTTCTGTAAAAGAGTTGTTATTTTTGTTTGAGACGAGCGTCTTTCCGGCGGAGTGCGCCACGATAACCGGGGCGTAGAGCGATTGTGCTGTGGCTATGCCTACGGAGAAATCTCCTGTCTGCGTCACGATGCAGTCGTAGGAGAACTGGTGTGTTCCTTTGGGCAGATATTCCACGAAGAGCGAGGTCACGGCGTCGCGCACCTCGCGGTAGGTGAAGATGCCGTCGGTGAGGTAGTAGCTCGAAAGCTGCTCCACCGGTTCCATGCAGGCGCCGCGCTGGTCGGTGATGGAGATGAACTGTAGGTCCTCGGGATTCTTGACGGTGAGCACCACGCGGATCTTCTGGCCCGGCGTCAGCTCTTTGGCATCCACGATGGTTCCGGCGGGAGTGTCGTCGAGGGCGTAGATGGCTTTCTCAATGGAGAGGCGTTCAACGGCGGCGCTCTTCACCTGGTCGGAGGGGAGTACGTACTGTGCCAGCACACCGCCCCATGCCGGACGGTTGCCGTTTACGCTGACCGTCAGTGTCTTGCCGGATACGGCTTTCGGGTCAAGTTGCGCCGTGATTTCGCCGGTGTAGGGATTCCCCTTTCCGGTAAAGTCGAGGTCGCCGATGCGCAGCGTTGAGGCTGTCTGCGGCTCTGTCCAGTCGATGCCGCTGCTGAGTATCGTGTAAATTATCTCGGCGGTATGGTGGTCATAGCCCCAATCCTGTGCCTGTTTCTGCTCGATAAGCCACTGGCGCAGACGGTCCACGTCCTTGTCATGCGGCGCGAGTTCTATGAAAGCTTCAAGAACTTGCGTGGTGGTAATCAGCGGGTTGAAACCGGAGAAGACGCCTTTAAGGTTGGCGAAGTACATTGCGCCGTCATCCTTTACGGAAGCGTTCTGGCGCAGCGATTCGAGGATTGCAAAGGCCGTGGTCTTGCGTCCTTCGCGGCTCAGGAGTATCGCCGCGGTGGCCTTGTCGTAGATGCTGAGGTCGCGCCATCCCTTTTCAATCTGTGCGAGGGCTTTCTTTTTATAAGAGGCGAAGTTGGCGTCGGTTGCCGTTTCGGTGAAGAAGCTGCGGATGTAGAGCCAAGACAGTGCCGAAACGGTGGAAATACGCTTCTTCGATTTCAGATAATTGTCATATATCTCTGCATCGCAGAACTTTATGGCGCGGGGAACTGCCTGCTCGAAACCTGCGGGCATACAGCCCATGTCGCGGAGCATGGCGAGGTTCAGAAGCACGGCCGAAGTAGTGAAGACGCTCGACTTCATGTCGGGTACCCAACCCCAGCCGCCGTCGGCTTTCTGCACCTTCAGCAGTTGCTGTGTGTTCTCCTTCACTGCGGCGGCGCAGGCGTCACGGTCCAGGAGATTTACGAGGTTCTGCATACGGCGCGACTGCGACTCGGCATCGTTGACCCACGGCGTGTTGATGAGCGCTACGTTCTTCAGGTTTTGGTTCTTTTCGAGATTGGATACCAGCGTTGAATCCCTGCCCTGTTTCAGTTGGTCGGTCCACCATGATATGGCTTGTTGCACGCGCGGGTATTTGTCCACGGTATGTGCCGCCAGGGCGTTGCCGAACAGTGAGTTGAGTTGTGAGAAGATGCTGTTCGACTTTCCTGTGTTCAGGTCGGGGAGCGCCGTCACGCAGAGCCATACGGGATTGTCGCAGAAATGCAGGGTCACGTTGGCGTTTTTGTCATATTTCGGGAGCTTGGTGGTGAAGGTGTTGCGGTCCACTCCGAGATAGAAGTCTGTGCTTTCGAAGACGGGCGACGTGGCGGGGAGGATGGCTATGATGTCCTGCTCGCCGTCTTTGTAGCGGTCACCGACGGCGTAAGCCCGGATGCCGAGTTGCGAGATGTCGTCCGGCACGGTATAAGGTATGGCTACGGTGCGGGAACCTTTGCCGGTCATCTCTTCGCCCTTGAACTCCAGCCGTTTCACCACTGTGCCGTCGGCGGGGTTGAAGAGCTCAAGGACGCCGGCCACGGGACGTGTCTCGTCGGTATTGTTCATCAGTGTGGCGGTGAGGTTCACGCTGTCGCCGGTGCGCAGGAAGCGTGGGAAATTGCCCTTCACCATGACGGGTTTGGCCGACACGGCGTCGAATTTCTTGACGTCGGTGTACATTTCCGGAGTGTAACCGGCCAGTTGCAGTTGCCATGTGGTGTTGTAGTTGGGAGAGGTGAAGCTGAGCGTTACCACACCGTTTTTGTCGGTAGAAAGGTTTGGCTTGAAGAAAGCGAGGGGATGTTCGGCGTCTTGCAGCTCTATCCCGGCGGTGTCTATGTTCTGTGTCGCGGAGCCTTCGACCCCGATTCCGGCGGCAGATCCGGCGAGCGACTCTGCTGTGTCATCAGCCGCTTCCTTTTCGGCCGCTTCAGGAGCTGCCATGCCGTTGGCACTCTTCATCGTGGCGCGCGACTTCATCATGCGTGGACGCGGTGCTTCGGCTTTCTCCTCCGATACCTGCACACAGTCATACAGCACCATACCGTAATCAGCGAACATTTGGTAAAGCGGTTTACCGTAAGTCTGCCATTCGGGAGTCTGCGGCGTGAAGTATTTTATGCTCTTTTGCGGCGCGAAGAGTTGCGAGCCGCGAACATTGCCGGGATAGTCGGTGTAAAGGCGACCAACAGTGGGATAATAGATGCTGCCTCGCGGATTCAAAACCCAGGCGAATGGTGCTATGGCGTTGAGCGCCTTGTCGGTCATCACGGCCATAACGGGGAGCGACGGCGCTTCTTTGCCGTTATAAAGGAAGCGGAACTGCCATGTCTCCTCGCTGCCGGGAGTGATGCGGTCGCGGAAGGAAACCACCTCTATTTCGAGTTTGTTGTCTGCTTCCGCCGGAACCACGGTTACGGTACCCTGCACGGGAATGAGGTCGTGCGAGCCGATGAACGTCACGCGGATGCGCTCATTGTCGTCCGGGGCGGGAACTTTTATCGTCGTGACGTCGCCGGTACCTTTCAGCCAATTGGTTTCAAGCACTTTCTCGCAGTCGGAAATCTGGTATAGGATATATTGCCCCGGATAAGCGGTGCCCACTTTAACCTCGACGCTCTCGGCGCCTTTTTTCGCAGTGTAAGTGTTTTCCGGGAGCCACAGTGCGGTCTTCGACGGCACTTTGCGGTCATCGGCGCGGTAGAGGGTGAATTTGCCCTCCGCATTGTTGTCGGTGCTGTCTCCGGGGAGCGAGAGAAGGACGGTATAGTCCCCCGAAGCCAGGTTTTTGGCTGAGAGGGAAAGGGTTGGAGAGGTGAACTGACCCGATGCAACATTCCGGCCGTCACATTTCAGGGTGTAGTTTACCTGTCGGGTTACGGGCTTGTCGAGAATGTCGAGAACGGGGATTTTAAGGGTGACGGCATCGGTCTCTACTTTATATTTCGAGGGTATTCGGGCAGTTGAGATACGTTCCGCTTTGCCGAGGGCGAAGCCGCGGGAGGGTGACTCTGCCGTATCACCGGACGGGGAGGTTGCCGTCACTTTTACGGAATATCCGCCACGGGCAAAGGGGGTGTCCTTGAGGTTTTCGCACGGGAGGGTGATTTTGAAGTTGCCCTGGCCGTCGGTGCCGACCGTGTTGCCGTAGGAGGCGCCGCTGTTGTTGTACCAGCGCCACCAGCCGTTGTAACGTATGGTGTAATCCACCTTGGCGTCGGCCACCGGCATTCCTGAATAGGTCATCACGCGGCCGGTGATTTCCACATTGCCTTTATCATTATCAGGAATAGTTATATCGCTGATTTCAGCGAAAATAACCGGCGCCTTGTATTCGGCTACCTCGAAGTAGGAGCTGCCCCCCGAAAGGTATTCTTCGGATTTCCGGAGAGTTATGCGCCAGTTCCCGAGCAGGCCGTCTTTCGGGAGGATGAAGAAACCCGATATTCGGCCGTCGCCGTCGGTGCGGAGGTTGGCTTTGTCGCGTTCCTTGCCGTTGGAGTCGTAGAGTAAGGCTTTCACTTCGCTTCCGCTTGCGGAGGCGAGGCGCCGGTCTTTGTATCTCATCACGATGGCGGTGAACCGCACCGTGTCGCCGGGATGATAGATGGAGAGGTCTGTGAGTACTTGTCCGCGGAAGGAGGTGTCGCTTTCCTTGCTTTCGGCACGGAGGCGGTTGGATACTTGCTCTGAATTGATGTCTTTGCCGCGCTGTGCCGTGGCTGTGAAGTAACCTTCCGGCAGCGGGGCTGCTCCCTGCTTGTCGGTGGTTTCTGTCTTGCTCTTGGATTTGCGGTTTTCGCGGAACGTTACTTCCTGTCCCGCTATCGGCCCGAAGTTGCGGCCGTCAGTCACGTAGAGGTTATTGTTCTTGGCCTCCACGTCGTTCGACGAGGTGGCGAATTGCAGGTCGCTGACGCGGAATACGGCCCTGTCATAATAATCGCTCTTGTTGACGATTCCTTTGGTGTCGGGCGTGCGCGAAACTACAAGGACATACCGGCCGTAACCGGGATTTCTGACGGTTAAAGTGTCGGCGGCGTAGAAGGGAACGGTATTGTCGAACTCGAACGGCGTGGAACTGACTGTCCGGCCGGTCGATAGTATCTGTTTAAGCGTTGGATTCTCAGGCGTTTCAGGGATGCGAATCACAAGAATGTAACCCTTCTTCACGTTCTTGGTTTTGAGAAGGACTTTCACCGGCCGGGTGGAGAGCATCTGCTCGTCGGTGGTGAAGTCGATTTCCTCGGACTCCATGTCGTGCACCATGCTGCGCAGGTTGTCAGCAAACCGGGAATCCGGATGCAGTCTGAGCGCTTCCTGCATGAGGGAGTACCAGCGGGTCATGTCTTTTCTGCTGTCGTCGCGGTTGTTGACGTAAGCTTGTTGCAGCAGGAAGAGCGATGCCGGCGACGATTTCAGCTCCTCGTAGCTTTTCAGCAGTGCTTCAGAGTTGTCGGCACGGTATATTCCGCGCACGAAGATGCGGGTGTCTTCTGGGAATGCCGGGCTTGTAAGCTCGTTGTAAATGCTGTTGCTTAGGCTTGCAAGCTTTTCCGAAACGTTCTTGTTATCGGTGGTATAGAACGGTATGGAAGTGTTTCGGCTCACAAATTGCCCCAAGATGTCCGTCATCAGTTGCATCCTTACGAAGGCGCCTACAGTGGGGACAAATTTGTCATATCCCTTTTCATCGCATGTAAGGAGCGGCGCGATGGTGGATATCGGGGTTTCGTCCATGCTCCGGGAATCGCGCATGGCCTTTTCGGCAAGGTCGTATATGGCGTTGCGGAATTGGTCGCCGCTCCATTCCGTAATGTCGGCGGGAAGCGGTGTCAGGGGGAGCTTGCGTTGATCGAATTGCCATGAGTCCGAGGTATATACGTCCGAAAGAAATTGCGCCTCAAGGGTGCTCATGAGGTTTGAGTAGGGAGGCGACATCAGTGCCCCCACGGAGTCGAGAAGCGCAAACTGGTGCTGTGGCTTGGTTCCGTCTATCTGTCCGTCGGCGATGACCATCTGGATGGCGGCCAACATGCGTGTGTTGTCATCCTTGGCGGTCCTCAAGACCTGTTCAGCGTTTTTTATGACCGTCTTTGGATAAGCGAAATCCGGTTTCTCAAAAGTGTTGACAGAGGTTTTGGCCATTATGTTCTGGTGAAAAAAAACGGTCAGAATGATGGCAAGCATCACCACTGACCGATAAGGATTTTTTTTAAGTAAACGAGTCATAACTCAATGTAGTTTAAGTGAAAATTACCCGGTTGCTCCGTTCTGCTCTTCCTAAATACTTTTCCGTGCGGCTTGCAGAGTTGCCGGTTGCGAGTGCTTGCGGTCTCGTTCAGGAAAACCGGTAGTTCGGGGTTGCTTTCACCGGAATGTCACGGCTGTTTTGCGGTATGGGAGTCCGGTATGGGCGCCGTTTGGAAGAAGATTGTGCGCTCCCGGTGCAATTTGAACGTGTGTCCTATCTTCTTCTGTTTTTGCGAGCGTCGCGGAGATGTTTTCGGAACTCCTCTTCGGCCTGCTTCATCTTGTATAACTGTTTCGGGGTGAGGAATTTCAAGAACTCCTTTTCATATTTTTGGTCAATCTGTCCCTCCTTTATTTTGGCGGCAGACATCGCTTCCGTTGCGCGGTTGTAATCTTCGGCGGTAGCCTTGGCGTTGTTTTTCACGCGGCGCTCCATTTCGATGGCATCTTCATAGATGGCACGTTTTTCGGCCGTCATGCGCGTATAGAGATCCACGAACCGCTGTTGCTGGTCCGGCTTGAGGTCCATTTCTTGCGCCAGGAATTTCAGTTTATATTCCATAAGCTGCTTCTCGTCGTTGCCCTTGCGGGCAAAACAGAGAGCAGGAATAAAAAGCAGTGTCAGCGTGAGTATAAGGTATTTATATTTCATTGCTGTCAATTCTTTTTCTCGGTTGTGGTGGGAGTGTTCTGTGCCACTTCGGGGGCGCCTGTGGCGGCGCTTTCGATGGCGGCCGGCATTTTGACTTTCATTTGGGCATATTCCGGTTCAAGCTCTATGTTCAGGTGCTTTTCCAGTTGCTCGAACGACCCGAACTCGTCAAGTACCTCGCTTTCAAGTTCAAAGTCTTCTGCCGCATATTCCGAAGAGTACATCTCCTCGAAAGTTTCCGGTTCTTCGTCGAGCATTGCAACCATCTCCTGAGGGGGATTGTCAAGAGAAATCTGTTCGGAGGAGGAAATCATGTGCACCATTTTCACCATACACCAAATGCCGGCAAACATGGCAGCCAGATAAACGTAAGGTTTAAGTTTCTGCCATCGTGTCATCGGCAATGTGGCCGGTTCTTTGCGCTCCGGAAGTTCACACGGAAGACGGTCATAAAGACGCTCGAAGTATCCTTCGGGAGTCTTAAATCCGCTCTTCCTGTTTACTTTCAACAACACATTTTCTTTCTCTTTCATGCTTTTTTGACTCCATAACCCTCCGGAGGTTTAATCTCTTTTAAGATTTAACGTTTCGTGGCAAATCAGTCGCGATAGCGGAAACGACTGATTCTATCGGGAAAATTACAAAAAAATATTTCGTTGAAAATCAGTTGGTTGATAGAAATAGTAAAAATATTTGTCAATTAAACGAACTATTTTCGGAGAACCGGTGTTTTAAAGACAGAAAATAAATCGTTTCATGATGTTAGGTTAGTTCGAAAAGTATTATGGAAAAGACGATGCAGCGAGTTGTGAAACCCGCTGCATTTTTTTGTGCATTTTCGGGAAGCGAGGGGGCGATTAATCCCGGTTAATCAGGAATAGTCACGATTAATAGAGAGAAACCCTAAAGGCCCGCGGAGCCAGAGAAATACGAGTCGGCTTTCAGATTTCGAGGGTAAGGCCTTCGGTGCCGAGGATGGTTTCGGGGAAGATGGCGCGGGCTTCTTCCAAAAACAGTCGGTCGTTGCGGTAGCGCGAAGAGTAGTGGCCGGTCAGAAGACGTCCTACGGCGGCGTCGCGGGCTATGGCGGCGGCTTGCGCTGCGGTGCTGTGGAAGCGTTGCTGAGCTTCCGCCTCGTTCTCTTTAAGATATGTGGTTTCGTGGAAAAGCAGATTAACTCCCTTCACTTTTACGGCCAGCGACGGCATATAGCGCGTGTCGCCGATGTGGGCGTAGCTACGTGACGGTGTCGGCTCGGCGGTGAGTTCGGAATTGGGAATGAGAATCCCGTTTTGGTCCACGTAATCGCGGCCGGCGCGCAGATTGTTGATTTGCGAGAAAGGGACATTGTAGCGCTCCAGCGCGTCGCGGCGTATGTGTCGCGGTTTCTCTTTCTCCTCGAAGATGTATCCGACCGTCGGCACGCGGTGTTGCAGTGGTATCGTTCTGACGCGTAGTGACTTATTCTCGAAAATCACCTCCTCCTTTTGCGCGTTGAAGGTGTCGAAAACCACTTGCAGTGTGGAGTCGCGGTTGAAGTACCCGAAGATGGTACGCAGCATGTCGGCACCCTCTTCGGTAGTATGGATGGTGAGGGTTTCCTGAAGATTGGAAAGAGCGAGTGTGCCGGTCAGCCCGGGAAGCCCGAGTACATGGTCGCCGTGCAGGTGGGTAAGGAAAATGTGCGATAACCGACTGAACTTCAGGTGCATGCGCTGGAACTGCTGTTGCGCTCCCTCGCCGCAGTCAACCATGAAGAGGTTGCTGCGGTAGTCTACCACCGTGCACGAAGGGTTGTGCACCGGATTAGGTTTCGCCGACGCGCATCCCAAAACGTGTACCTTGAAATCGCCCATATCTTTCTCTCGTGTTTTACATTTGTGTGTAATCTTTGGCGAGGCCGCCCGTTCCCGTTTCCTTGTAAAGCGAGGGAATGTCGTGGCCGGTCTCCTTCATTACCTCGACGAGGCGGTCGAACGACACTCGGTGCGTACCGTCGGAGAAAGTGGCGTATATATTGGCGTCCAGGGCACGTGCGGCGGCGTAGGCATTGCGCTCGATGCAAGGAATCTGCACGAGGCCGCAAACGGGGTCGCAGGTCATGCCGAGGTGGTGTTCAAGCCCCATTTCGGCGGAATACTCTATCTGTGCCGGGCTGCCGCCGAAGAGCTGTGTGGCGGCTGCCGACGCCATGGCGCATGCCACCCCCACTTCACCCTGGCACCCCACTTCGGCGCCGGAGATGGAGGCGCGGTGTTTCACCACATTGCCGAAAAGTCCGGCCGTGGCCAGCGCGCGCAGCATGTGCATCTCTGAGAAATCGCGGCTTTTCCACAGATGGTAGAGCACTCCGGGGATTACGCCGCTCGAGCCGCAAGTGGGAGCAGTGACAATCTCGCCGCCGGAGGCGTTCTCTTCGCTTACGGCCAGGGCGTAGGCGAAGGTGAGGCCGCGGCTTTTCAGGTTGTCGCGGTACCCTTCGGCCTTCACGCGGTAGGCGTTGGCCTTGCGGCGCAGGTTCAGCGGCCCCGGGAGGCGTCCCTCCTTTTCGAGGCCGCGCTCCACGGCTTCGCGCATCTTCCGCCATACCTGGCGCAGATAATCCCAAATCTCGGGACCTTCGCACTGCTCCACATATTCCCAGTAGCTCAGGCCGGTGCGTTCGCAGTATTTCTTTATTTCGGTCATGGAGTCCATGTCGTAGACCTCGGCAGATTGCGTCTTGGTTTCCCCCTCCACTTCTATGGCGCCGCCTCCCACGCTGTAGACGGTCATCTGGCCCAGGAGATTTCCGGCGGCGTCGAAACCCTGGAATTTCATGGCGTTGGGGTGGTAGGGGAGGAACGTATCGGGTTCCCAGATTATTTCGGCAGTTCTGCCGTGGCGCTCCAGCGTGTCGAGGATGGCCACGTCGGTCATGTGCCCCTTACCGGTGGCGGCCAACGAACCGTAGAGCGTCACGGTGAAGTGCTGCGCGTCCGGGTAGCGGGTGCGGAATTTTGTGGCGGCGAAGCGCGGTCCCATCGTGTGGCTCGACGACGGGCCGGTGCCTATGCGGAAGAGTTCCCTGATTGATTTCATATTCATGAGCTTTTCTGTACGGCGTGCGCAGGTGGCAAGGATTCCCTTGCGAGCCTTGCATCGCCGGCGGTATACGCTGCAAATTTAATAAGAAATTTCGAGCCCGACAAATCATTATTTCACGGTATTGCACGTTCCGGACGCTTTTACTACTTTTGCCGATATGAACCGTATTGCCATTGTAATAGCCCTTATCGTAGCTTCGGCGTGTACTGCACAGACGGCACGCGCGGAGGAACGCTCGGATACGGTTATGCTCAACGAGCTGGTAATCACAGCGTTGAAACAACAGCAAAACCTCGACGAGCTTCCCCTTGCTTCCACGCTCGTCACCGCCGCCGAGACGCAGCGCCTTAACATGGTGAGCATAAAATCCCTTTCGGATTTAGCACCGAATGTCTTCCTGCCGGACTATGGGTCAAGGGTGACATCATCAATTTATGTGAGAGGCCTGGGAGCGCGTATGGACCAGCCGGTGGTGGGACTGAACGTCGACAACCTCACATATCTCAATAAGGATGCCTACGATTTTGACATTCCCGACATAGTGCGCGTGGAGATGCTCCGCGGCCCGCAGGCCACGCTCTACGGCCGTAACACCATGGGCGGACAGATAAACATAACGACGCTGTCGCCCTTCGACTGGCAGGGATTCCGTTTCGCCGCCACTGCGGGCAACGGCCCGGCGGCGCGCGGCCATGCGGCATGGTACGGCAAACTGAACGACGACATGGGGCTGTCGGCAACAGTGGGCTACACTTACCAGAACGGCTGGTACCGCAATAACTACAACGGCAGCAAGACCGACCGGCAGAACCTCCTCTCCGGCCGCGTGAAGTATGAATGGCGTCCGTCGCGCAGTTTCTCGCTGATGAATGTGGCTGCAGTAACTTCTCTAAACCAGAGCGGATATCCCTACGAATACACCGGCACGGGGAGGATAGAATACAACGATACATGCTTTTACCGCCGCGTCACACTCAGCGACGCCCTGACGCTACGCTGGCTCACGGACCGCTATTCCCTGACGTCGGTGACGTCGGTGCAATATATAGACGACAACCTGACGCTCGACCAGGATTTCCTGCCGCTCTCCTATTTCACGCTGACTCAAAAGAAGCATGAAACGGCGTTTGCCGAAGACCTCATAGCGCGCAATCCCGAAGACTCGAAATGGCACCGCACATCCGGACTATTCCTTTTCTATAAGCACAACAACATGGCAGCGCCGGTACATTTCCTCGACTATGGCATTTCGCAACTCATAGAGCAGCACCGCAACGACGCCAACCCGTCGTATCCCATACGGTGGGATACGCGAGATTTCCCGCTGAACTCCGATTTCTTCACCCCGACCTTCGGTGTGGCGCTCTACCACGAGTCGTCGGTGACCGTAGGCAAATGGCTCTTTACGGCAGGATTGCGCTTCGACTATGAGCACGTGGCGCTAAAATATCACAGCCACTGCGACACCGGCTATATGATTTACCACGAGCAGGAGGGAGGAGTGTTTGAACCCTTCCGGCATATCTCCGTGAACATCGACGACCATGGCCGCATGTCGCGGCAGTTCTTCGAGGTGCTTCCCAAAATTGCGGTACTCTACAACCTCGGTGACAAAGGCAACAATCTTTATCTCAATGTGTCGAAAGGTTACAAGGCCGGCGGCTTCAACACTCAGATGTTCAGCGACATCTTGCAACAGCGTGTAATGGAGTTCATGGGAGTGGGCGGCGGTTACGACCCGGCCGAGGTGGTGAGCTACAAGCCGGAAAAGAGCTGGAACTTCGAGCTGGGCGCACATTTCTCCGTTTTAGACGGAAGGCTTTCGGGGCAGGCCGACATCTTTTATATAGATTGCCGCGACCAGCAGCTCACCATGTTCCCCGACGGCACCACCACCGGCCGCATAATGACCAATGCCGGCAAGACGCGTTCATTCGGCGCGGAACTGCAATTGCTCTACAAACCTGTGGAGGCGCTCACCGTCACTCTGAATTATGGCTACACCAACGCGCGTTTCCGCCGTTTCGACAACGGTCTGGAAGATTTTCGGGGGAAATACCTTCCCTACGCGCCGCGCAACACCCTATTCGGCGACGTTACATACCGCATAGAAACACCACGCGTCCCCTGGCTCGACTATATTCTGCTGGACGCTAACGTGCGCCTTTCCGGCAAAATCTTCTGGAACGAAAGCAACACCATGCACCAGAATCCCTACGCCCTTCCGGGAGCTTCAGCTACCTTTGCAAAAGACGACATCTCTCTGCAACTATGGGGCGAAAATCTCACGGATACAAAATACAACACTTTCTATTTCGTTTCTATCAAGAACGAGTTTCTGCAACGCGGCCTTCCGCTGCGTTTCGGAGCCACACTGAGAATTAATTTTTAAATCAGAATAAGACATGAAGCTAACGCACAAATCACTCATTCTCCTGCTTGGAGCCGCCGCTCTCACCGCCTGCTCCAACGACCCGACCCAAGAGATCACCTTCGGGACCAACTCCGTGAACCTCATCACACCGGTCAACGGCACACAGGATGACGCCGACATAGAGCGTTGTACCTATACCGTGCGCCTGAACTACACCGACGGCCTTATCGACATCCTGGCGCCGCAGTTTGAGGTCGGGGATAAGAACATAACCTTCAAAGCCCTCGACATACGGATGAAGGACAACAACGTGAGCTACCTCATCGAGGATTACAACTCCAACAACATCACCGGCAACGCGCAGATACAGAATCTTCAGGGTCGCCTCTATCCTCCGGCAGCACTCAATCTGGCAGAGCTGCCCAACGGATCCCTTCAGTTCAACATGAGCTACGTTCCGGCGCTGAGTTATACCGTCGACGGCAAATACGAAGTGCGCAGTTTCCCCTCCGATGCTTTCTACAAAGGTATGACCAGCACCACAGGCGCTGGCCAATTCCAAAGCGATAAGACGGTTTATCGCGTAGTTTTCTCACAAAATTGCGAGAAAGCTACTGTCTATGCCATTAATGCTCAGCTCGCCGATCAGATGCGGCCTATCAACTTCGTGCTTAACGACCTCGAAGTTGAACCGCGCAACGGCGGTTACGACATCGTGGGAGAGGACATCATCCCCGTAAACTTTGCCGAAGGAACGAAGTACGACCGTTTCCCGATGAAGAGCTTCAAGCTTTCCACGCTGAGCAGCGACCTCACATCCGTCTCCATCCAGTATTCCATCACGATGCCGGTGGGCGAATGCACCGCTACTTTCTCCGGAAGCTACCTCCGCAAATAACAAGTGTTTCAGTAAATAAAACGGCCGGACGCCATTGTGCGCCCGGCTTTTCTGTATCTCTGTGAGTAAATTATGTGTCTGCGTGGGAGGATGGCACGCCGAGTTCTATTATGCGGCAATTGGAGGGGACGGCGTTGTCGATTTCGAAGGTTACGAGAGTGCGTACCTTTTGCCAACCTTGCGTTCCGGCGGCGCCGGGATTGATGTGGAGCAGGCCCAGCTCCTTGTCGAACATGATGCGCAGGATATGGCTGTGGCCGTCAACCATCAGCCCGATGCGTTCCTCCCGCAGCAGATTCTTCATCCCGCGGCTCCAGCGGCCGGGATAGCCGCCGATGTGGGTGAGCAGCACGCGCAATCCTTCAACGGTAAAGATGTCGAGTTCAGGATATTTGCGCGCCACGGAACCGTGGTCGATGTTGCCGCGCACCGCCCGCAGCGGCGCGATGGCTTCGAGCCGTTCGGCAACTGTGATGTCGCCGATGTCTCCGGCGTGCCATATCTCGTCGCAGTCGCGGAAATAGTAGGCAAAACGGTCGTCCCAGCAGGAATGTGTGTCGCTAAGAATCCCTATCTTTTTCATCCTATCAATTTCTTGAGTCGGGCGTCGCCGGCGTCGGGAAGTACCGCACGCAAACGATCAATTAGAAGTGCGAACGACTCTTCGGGAGAACGTTCACCAATGTCGAGAAGCGCAGAGCCATAGAGGTTTTCCGGAGTAGTGTAGCGTGCCAGGCCCCAGCCGTATTGCCGCCCGCTTTTCGAGATGGCGTACTCGAAGTCGGCTATGCAGAGGCGTGTCTGCATTTGCAGTCGGGTGAGGATGCGTTCCAATCCCCTGCGGTTTTTAGTTGACGGCGCAGAGTAGGCCATGCCGGTGAGGTCCACGAGTTCGTGTGCCTGCCGTTTGGCCGGACGTAGCATACCGAGCGCCGTTTTCAGGTCGCGGGAGAGCATCGTGTCGTTGAGCGAGATGATGTCGAGTATGTCCTCTTCGCTAAGCCCGAAAGCAGGGTCAGCGATGCGGCGGGAAACCGGCGTCTTGGCGCGACGCAGGTTGACAAGGTCCGGCAATAGATCAAGCGACACATAGCCCGCTTTTCCGCCGAAGAATTTACCGTAAGCCAACTTGCCGCGGCGTATTATCGGTCCTTTCCATTCCCACGGTCCTTCGTCGGAGTCGGAGAACCATAGCGACGGGTGAATCATCTCGCGGATAGAAAGGCCGGGCACGGGGCTACTGAAGAAGGGGAGCATTCCGTAGTGTAGTGCCGCCTCTTCCAGTTCGTCTGGACTTGTTATTGTAATGCGTTGTCTTCTTGTCATTTATATTGAGAGCCGGAAACAGAGGAATCAACTTACTTTTTCTCCGGCATCTTGCGCGTGAAGAAATCTACCGTCGGGTTCACCAGATTCTTGGTATGTTTGGTGAAGACGTGGTTAGCGCCGGGAGTAATAATCATTTCGGCCTGCGGAAGCGAGACTTTCAGTTTCTCGGAGCATGAAGGGGGCACTCCGGTGTCGGCGCCGCCATGGAGAAGAAGCACGGGACCGGTATAGGTTTTCACCGTTTCGTAAACGTCGATTTTCTGGGCCTCCCTAATGTAGTTGCCACCCAGCTTTTTGTTTTCCCAGAAAAGCATGGAGGCAGGAGGATTCTTCGGGTCGAATTTATATCCGAAAAGTTTTCCCTTGCGGCACATTTCCGGGATGTTGGAGGCGGTTGAGGCGAGCACGAGGCGCTTTACCTTCTGCGGACCGAGTTCGGTGGCAAGCAGCGCGGCAACAACCGAGCCTTGCGAGTGGCCGAAGAGGTAGACATCGCTGAAGCAGTGCTGCTCCATCAGCCAGTGGTAGACCATCCGGGCGTCGGTCACTTCGTTGGGAATTGTCATGTCGGTGAAAGACCCTTCGCTGCGGCCGTGGCCGTTGAAGTCGAAGCGTATGGAAGCCACGCCGCGGCGTTCCAGCGAGTCGGCGATGGCGCGCAGGAACATTCCGTCTTTGTTGCCTGTGAGACCGTGCATGAGGATGGCCACCGGCATTACGTCGGCCGGTTTCCTTTCGGGAATTTGCAGTATGGCGTCCAGCCGGCAGTGGTCGCCCTGTATCTTTACATTCTCGGTCTTGGCCGGCATCGTAAGGCTGGTGAGCATTACCATTATGACGGCCAGACATTGCTGTATAATCGTATTCATAGCGAAGTGGTTTAAATTTTCGCTACAAATTTAGTCAATAACTCCGAGTCTGCAATAAAAATGCCGTAAAAATTTCAGGAAGGGTCTTTCGCTTCCAGCATTCCGGGAGTGAGGGGAGTGTGTGCTCCGGGGAAACGGACGGCGTTCAGTTCCAGCGGAGTCATCGTTTTTGCGCCTGGAATGTCGGGTATTTTTGCGTCAGAGGTCATAGTTGTCCGGATTTAGTGAGCGTTTGAGCAAGGGGGTAATGCGGTTGAGGGCGAGCAGAACCGTGACGTATGTTGCGCCGAGGATGAAGAATTGTATCCGCACGGGAGCTATCCGGGCCACGAAGCCGCCGATGAGGTAACAGAAGAAAAGGCACCACAGCGTAGCCTGTACCGACACGCAGAGGGTGCACCATTTCCTGGCGCGGAATTTCTGGTACCATATACTCCATAGGGTGAAGGGGAGGCAACAGATGTTGCACAGCGCCAGATACTGTGTGAATTGCGGGAAGATGAGCAGCGTCAGCAGCGACACGGAGAAGTAGGTGAGGCCCACTTCGCACCAGGAGAAAATGCCGAAGAATGTGGAGGCTTTGAGGCTCAGGATGTCGTCGCATCCGCCGGCCTGGAGGATTCCGCACACGGCATCGGCGTGTTTGTTCTTCACTCCTACGGATTTTTGCACCAGCAGGTAGCTGAAATAGAGTCCGGCGCAGTTGAAGAGCGTAAGAAGCACCGTCGAGACGTGGGAGTACAGACCTCCGGTTATGAAGAGGTATGCAAAGATGAAGGCGGCGCAGGCGAGGAGCACCCATATCTTTCCGCCGTTGATGAAATTAAGGAGCCTGTGTCGCCGGTACTTGGGTTCCTTTGCTCCGGCCTTGTCGGTGGCGAACCACACGACTCCGGTAGTGGCGTCGCGGAAGTCGGCAACGGGGATTTTCTCCGCCGTGCCGTAGCTCACGTAGTCAACGGTCTCCGGCCCGACAGCGGTCACTACCACCACGCCGCGGCGTGTCTGTGCCAGAAACGGAAGCGGAACCTTGTCGTATTGTGTCTTGTCTGATAGGCGCAGGCCGGTGCCCTTCACGCCATATTCTTCCAGCAACTCTGAAAGGCCGAAGAGGGTGGGGAAGGGCATACTCTCGAAGCGATGCCCGGAATAGCTGTCGGTGTGCGGCACGCCCAATGCCGTGAGGTAATCGTTGAACAGAGAGAATACGCGGCTCATATCATGTGTCTTAAATGCGTTTTTGTAAAATGAGAGGGGACGCTACCGCTCAGTAACTTAGGCGCGTGCGTCCCCCGCTGGGTCGAGATTTCATGCGTGTTTCTGAATTTCTGACAGTAGGGTTTCTGCGGGCATTTCGCCGCTGTGGCGCCAGCATTCCTCCCCGTTATGGTAAAGGATGAAGGTAGGAATGCTTTCGGCACCTGCTTCCGACGCCAGATCCTGGTATTCGTCAATGTCGAACTGCTCCACTTTGAGAGTGTCGGCAAGGAGTTTCTTTATTTCTGCGACGATGGGCATCATTTTCTGGCAGTGAGGGCACCAGCTTGCGTAAAATTCCACCAATACGTAGGGATTGCTGTTGATGATTTCCGTGTACTTCATAATAATTGTTTTTGAGTTTCAGTTGCCCTTAAAACAAAAGTGGAAGCAGAATGGTTTAAATAGTGACAAACTCAAAAATATCATAAAATTATGCCACAGACAGTTTATCTCAACGGAGAACCGATGCACACCATCGGCGACCTCCCCAAGGTTGGCACCGAAGCTCCCGCTTTCTCGCTCGTAGCCAAAGACCTCACGATGGTGACGCTCCACGATTATAAAGGACGTCGCCTGGTGCTCAACATTTTCCCGAGCCTCGACACCGACGTTTGCGCAGCCTCCGTGCGCCGTTTCAACAAGATGGCGGCCGAGCTCCCCAATACTTCGGTATTGTGCGTGAGCAAGGATCTGCCCTTTGCGGCTGCACGTTTCTGCGTAGCCAACGGTATAGATAACGTAACTACGGCCTCTGCCTTCCGCTCGTCATTCGGTAAAGATTACGGTGTGGAACTCGTTGACGGGCCGCTCCACGGCCTTCTGGCCCGTGCACTGGTGCTCATTGATGAAAACGGCAAGGTGATGGCCACTTCCCTCTGCCAGGAAATCACCGAAGAGCCCGATTACGACCTCGTCCTACGGATGTTGGGAAAAACGGAGTGAATGAAGTTGTTCCTGCCTGTTTGGTTGAAACAACTTGAAAAGCCCCTATATTATGTATGGCAAAATTGTTGCAAAGTTGTTAAATATGGTTAATGGATTTGCATGTTTAGGTATTTTGAAGTAATTTTGCAACAAATGAACGATGCGTGCCCCGGTTACAGTAGGGCCGGGGCCGCTTCTAACCTTCCCTGAAATGGAACAAATCAAATTCCTGCTCCTCGCCTTAACCGTGTTCTCGCTCGGCATAGGGGCGCAGACCAAGAAAACGGAACCGGTAAAAATAAATCCCGAAATATGCAAGACTTGCAAAAATTATAATAAACCCGCCGACTGCGAAAAGGCACGGACGGTGACAAATACATGTCCGCAGCTCAAGAAACAGACTGTCGTAAAGTCCAAAAAGATAACACGCAAGAAGGCGAAAAGTGCCCCTAAAAAGAAAAAGTAACCTTTCCCGGGCAATACACCTTCCCCTGGTAAATTACTTGCCAGGTGGTTGCTTGTCCCTGCACATTGAGTCTGATAGCTACTTTTGATTGCAGTAGCTACTTTCCTATTTTCCCATGCTTTCCATAACGAACCGACCGAAACATGACCTCTCTTATCTCTGAAATAACAAACTGGCTTCTTGTCGCAGACCAGACGCTGATGCTGTTTTTCAACGGAATGCACAACGCCTTCTTCGACAAGGTGATGTGGGTTATAAGCAGCAAATACTTCTGGGTGCCGTTCTATGTACTGTTGGCGTTCTATTTCGTGCGGCGGCTGGGATGGCGCCGTGCGCTGGTGTGCATACTGCTCATCGGCCTCGTCGTCACGCTCGCCGACCAGACGTGCAGCCACCTGATACGCCCCATAGTGCAGCGGATGCGGCCGTCGAACCCTGACAATCCGCTTTCGCAATACATCCACATCGTAAACGGCTACCGCGGCGGCCGCTTCGGTTTTCCGTCGTGTCACGCCGCCAACTGCTTTTCGCTGGCGATATTGACGGCAGTTTTCATGCGTGTGCGCTGGCTTACGGCCACGATGTTCGCATGGGCTGTAACGGTAAGCTATTCGCGTATATATCTCGGCGTTCACTATCCCGGCGACCTGCTGAGCGGCTTCCTGGTAGCCAGCGTCTACGCTTCGGCCATCGGCGGTCTCTACATCCGCTACAGCCACCGCCCGCTGCCGCTTCCCCGCTTCTTCTGCCTCCCGCGCTCCGCCTGACCTACACGTTGCAGGTACTTACATAGTAAATGTGCTGGCGTTGACAGTAAGGGAGTCGCACAGACGCTCCTTTGGAAATCGCGGGAGGGATTGACGGGAGGACAAATAGCTATTGTTGCGTGGAGATTCGTTTTTATAAGCTTACAGTGTTACAATTACCAGGTGACTTAGGTTTGTAATACTGTTATAAGGTGTTTGAAATCAGCGTTGTACACTTGTAGCGTTCTTGTGACATTGTGATGAGAGGTATTGCGAAAATAAAAAATGGCACTTCACAACCGAAATATTTTCGAATGAAAATCTCCCCGACCAAGGCATTGGGGAAGATGAACGAATGGTATGAGAAAGTAACGGCATTGGACAACAATAACTTCAGTCAAGATATTCCGTTCGCAGATGCGGGGAGTACGGGACCGTGATTTCTTCATCTTTAGACTCGTCAAACTCTATGCCTAAACTTTAACATTTATAATCCGCGATTTTAACAAATGCACCGGTATTTCGGCTTGACCCGGATATTTCAATATTTTGCGCCGTAGTGGGACGGGTCAAAAAGAAACGACCTCTGAAAATCAGCGATTTTCAGAGATCTTCTATGGTCTGATAGACCCTTTGGTGATCCGCCTGGGGTTCGAACCCAGGACCCCAACATTAAAAGTGTTGTGCTCTACCAACTGAGCTAGCGAATCATCATTGTTTTGCATCTCGGGAACTGCCTTTGCTGTGAGCTTTCTCGGCTCGTTGTGCAGGGGTTTGTCCCTCAATTGCGGTGCAAAGTTACTGCCTTTTTTTATTCTGTGCAAATTTTTCGGCCTCTTTTTTTACTAAATTTTTATATTTTTCGCTTTACCTCTGATTATCAGTATTTTGCAAAATGCCGCCAATCTTGATTTCTTTCACGGGATTTACCGGGTCGGAGCTGATAATGCCGATTTTCCCGCTCAAAATGTTCCTGTCGCTTGCTGTTTCACAGTCTGTAGGAGCGACGAACGTGCACTTGATTTCTGCCGTTTTGCCAGGTTTAAGCTTCGTGGGATATGTGCCTACGGTCAGTCCGGACATTAGCGAATATATGCGGTGAAGCTGCAATGGCGAGTGGCCGGCGTTGCTCACGGTGATTGTGAACTCCTTTTTGACGCCGGGTTTCACATTCCCGAGCTCCACGGCAGAAGGGGATAGGACGGCCTCGGGTGCTTCGGCCAATTTTGCTGCGTTGACGGTAACGTGCGGAGGAAGTATCGTCACATCGACCGATGGGGTGATGCGTCCGTCGCCGACAACAACTTCAAAAGGTTGCGATTGCGGACCGTAGAGTTTTGTATTTGTTTCCGTGCCGAGGTCAACGGCTATGACGAATGTCTCGCCCGGCGGAACTGTAGCCGGACGGATATTCACCTCCACCGGGAGTTGTTTCTTTTTATTAAACACTATCTTAGGCGTGATGGGATGCCGCGAGGAGTTGTAACCTGATATAAAGGTGTGTGCCGAGTTGCCGGCTTCGAGGTGGCCGAGCGCTATGATGGAGTCCGAGAGGCGGAAGCTTTCCGCCGCGAAGGGATAGCGGTGGAAAAGCGAGCGCCCGGCTCCCACCACGGTGCCGCGGATGCGTATTACCTGCGGCTCAGCGTCCTGGTTTAGCCACACGCGGATAGTTTTGTCGAACGGTCCCGGTCGTCCTTCAGGGTTGTAATTGAAGATTATCCGCGCGGTGTCGCCGGGAGCTATCTCGTTCTGCGGATAGTCAACACCGGTGCAACCGCAGGAAGGGCGAACGCGGCGCACCACCATGGCGCTGTCGGTGTCGTTCACCACGCGTGCCACACCTTCGCGAAGTCCTTCGCTCTCTTCCCATGTCCCGAAGTTGTATTCCGTTTCGAGCCAGCGTGCCGAAGCTGCCGTGGCGAGCAGGAAAACAGCCGCAGCGGCTAAGGTCGGCGCTTTCATCGCTTGTTCTTGGGAGTTACGGCTCCTTTTATTTTAAGCCTGACGTTCGACGGTGAGCCGTTGGTCTTGACGGTGACGGTCTTGTCAAAGGCGCCGGGGCGCCCCGCAGGATTGTATGTGACTTTAATCTTGCCGGATTTTCCGGGAGCGATGGGCTGTTTCGGGAACTCGGGGCGTGTGCAACCGCATTGTGCCGTGACGTCGATAATCACGAGGTTTGCATTCCCTGTATTGGTGAACTCGAAGACGTGGCTCACGGGCCCTTTGGCCTCCTGGATGGTTCCGAAGTTATAGGAAGTCTGCTCGAAGTTGATTTTAGCTTTTGCGGCGGCGTAAGCCACCAGTGCGCAGAGCGCTACGGCCATCATGGCCAGTATTGTCTTTTTCATAAAGTGTGGTTTTACCTATTAGAATGTAATTTGGTGTGAAAAGTTTAATTCCATATCAGCCGGAGAATAAATAGCAGTAGAAAAAGTGAAAAAGTGGCGTAAAAACTTGCGTATGAGGCAGAAATGTTGTAATTTTGTGCGCTTTTACTCCGCCATGGCCTGGAAAAAGAGATGGCAATAAGGCTGTCCGCCCAACGGAATTAACTATAAATCATATAATTAGCAATGTACGCTATTGTAGAAATCAAGGGACAACAGTTCAAAGCAGAGGAAGGAAAATACCTCTATGTCCACTATCTCGGCGAAGAAACCAAAGAAGGCGATGCAGTCGTTTTCGACAAAGTGCTTCTTCTTGATGCCGACGGCGATGTTAAAATCGGTGTGCCTGCCGTTGAAGGTGCAAAAGTAAACTGCGAGGTTCTCACACCGCTCGTAAAGGGCGAGAAAGTCATCGTCTTCAAGAAGAAACGTCGCAAAGGCTACCGTCGTAAAAACGGTCACCGTCAGTTTTTTACCAAAGTTTTAATCAAAAACATCGTTAACGCTTAACACTCATCAGAAATGGCACATAAGAAAGGTGTAGGTAGTTCGAAGAACGGCCGTGAATCAGAAAGCAAACGCCTGGGCGTAAAAATCTCCGGTGGGTCGAAGTGCAAAGCCGGTAACATCATCAAACGTCAGCGTGGTACACAGCACCACCCGGGTCTGAACGTAGGTATGGGCAAAGACCACACCCTGTTCGCGCTCATCGACGGTATCGTTGTGTTCTCAACCGGTAAGGAAGGACGCAAGTTCGTGAACGTCAAGCCCTTCGAGGCTAACTAAGTCCCTGCAAGGTCCGATATTCGCATACGCCCCGCGAGAGCGTTGCGGATAAAGACATAAAAGCACAGGCGGCCGCAGCTCCAAGTCTGCGGCCGCCCTTGCTTTTTATGGGTGTTGAAGATTAAGATTCTGGAACGAAGTTAGGTGCCGGGGCGGCTGTTTGCGACGGATGACCGGTGAAGCCCGTGTCGAGCAGCTTGGCGTAGGCGCGGATGTACTTGCGGATTGTTGATACCATCTCGTTGGTTTCCTGGAGGATGTTGAGGTACACATACATGACGCCCAGCGATGAGGCATCTCCGGTGCGTATCTGCTCATAGAGGCGGTGGTAAGTGGAGGAAAGTTCGTTCTTTATCACTTCGCACTCGTGGCGCAGATAATTGGCGGTGACGGCGTCTTCGGAGTTCAGCATGTCCAGAACGTCGTTGAAGAGTGTATCGATGCGCGTACGCAGGAGTGCGAACTGCTCGCGTTGCGGTTCGGGAAGGGGCTTGAAGTTGTTCGACACATGTTCGCGTCCGGTTTCTGCAATGCGCCGCAGGTGGTAGAGTATCGACATGCAGCAGTTGTTGGCCAGGTGGAACCATGCGCTTTTCTCCATGCCGAGTTCGCGGGGAACGCGCCGCAGACAGAGTGTTTCCTTCCGGCGGTCCGATTTCAGGACGTCCTTGTGGCGGCGCAGTGCCTGTTCTGTTTTTGAAAGGGTTTTAAGGTCATCGTTGGCAAATCCTGTCGTCGCCGCCGTGTAGCTTTGTGCTGCGAAAGCGAGGAATGTGCTTTGTTTCAGCGTGATGTATTCTTTGAGCATCGGCCAAAGCGGTGTGTCGGAGTCGGCCGAAAGTATGGCCGAGAAGAGCGTGTCGCCGTTCTCCTCCTTTTCCTTCATGGAGAAGCGGCGGTTGCTGCGTATGATAATCACCACAGCCACGATAGCCAACGCGAACATAACCCACTGTCCGCCCAGGTGCATGAGCAACACTATGAGTCCGGCACCGAGGAATGCCACGCCTGCGGTAATGAACCATCCGCCGATTACCGAAATAACTCCGGTGATGCGGAATACGGCGCTCTCGCGGCTCCATGCTCGGTCGGAAAGCGATGTGCCCATGGCCACCATGAATGTGACGAAAGTTGTGGAGAGCGGCAACTTCATCGACGTTCCCGCGGCTATGAGTACCGAAGCGAGCACCAGGTTTATGGAAGCGCGGATGAGGTCGAAGGCCGCACCCTGTTCCATGATGGTCCGGTCTACGTTAAAGCGTTCCATTACCTTCCGGCGCAGGCGCGGAGGTGTCACGCGGTCCACCCATGCAAGGGCCGTAAGCACCCATCTTACCAGACGCCGCGCCAGCCTTGACGACCCGAACATTTCTTCCCCTTCGTCTTGCGACCCGAGTCCGATTTCGGTCTGCGACACCTTCTGTGCTTTCTTGGATGTGGCGAGAGAAACCACCATTATCAATCCCGCTCCGACCAGGAACCATGTGGACGTGGAGGAAGGCCCGTTGAGCGAACCCATAAGGAAGCCGGTGGAGTCGCCCGCTCCGTTGGCGGAATAGTCTTGCCACGAGGAAAATCCGGTCAGAGGCACACCGATGAAGTTCACCAGGTCATTGCCGGCAAAAGCCACCGCCAGCGAGAAGGTCCCTACAAGTACTATCACCTTCAGTACGTTGACTTTCAATATGTAAAGAAGTTGCATCAGCAATGTGCTGACAACGAGGGTGATACCGAGTATTTGCCACGTATGTGTGGCGATATAGTCTTTCACGCCGGGGGTCATGAAGGTGAGGTCCTTGGTCCCTTTCAGCAACATGAAGAAGATGATGGCCGTGATGCTGATTCCGCCGAAGATTCCGATTTTCCATTTCAGCGTACTACGGTAGTTGAAGGTGAAGATAAGCCGCGACAGCCATTGCACCAATGTCCCGAAGAGGAAGGCTATTGCCACCGACAGGAAAATGCCCAATATCACTGACAGTGCCTTTTCGGTGTTGAGCAGGTCGCCCAGTCCGAGGTCGGTTCCTCCTGACGCCATCTTAAGCAGTGCTACCACAAAGGTTGCACCCAACAGTTCGAAGACCATCGAAACTGTCGTGGATGTCGGCATTCCGAGCGAGTTGAAGACATCGAGTAATATTATGTCAGTGACCATCACCGCCATAAATATGCAGACAAGGTCATAAAACGAAAAATGCTCGGGACGGAAGATTCCGTGCCGGGCAATGTCCATCATGCCGTTGCTAAGCGCCGCGCCTATGAAGACACCAACCGACGCGATGATGAGGATGGTTTTGAATGATGCGGCTTTAGAGCCCAAGGCGGAGTTGAGGAAGTTTACGGCGTCGTTGCTCACTCCCACCCACAGGTCGAAGATGGCCAGCAGGAATAGAAATACTATGACGCATAAAAAAATCGTATCCATAGCAATGATTTTAATATGATTTGGCAGTGTTCAAGTTTTTAACGTTTTACACTTACTCATGGATTGAGCACTTGCCTGTTAAATTATTTTCATTGCAAAATTAGGATACGATTATGACAAAGGAGTTGCCTACTTGTTACAAAAATGTTAAACTTGAGATTCTGTGGGGAAACATATAGTGAAACGAAGCCCGTGGGGCTGTTCCGGGTAGACTGTAATACTCGCCCCGTGCCAAAGAAGAGCGTTCTTGACTATGGCGAGACCGAGTCCGGTGCCTCCCGAAGCGCGCGAACGGCCTTTGTCCACGCGGTAGAAACGCTCGAAGATATGCACCAGATGTTCCGGGGCTATGCCGTCGCCGTCGTCTACGAATGTAATAACGGTGTGTTCTCTGTCTTTCATGGCGCTGATTGTTACCCTCGTGCCGTTGCTGTACTTCACCGCGTTGCTGAACAGGTTGCGGAACACCGATTCCAGCAGTTCGCGGTTTCCTTCAAAAGGTATTTCGCCCTTCACTTTATTTATAATGGCGATGCCGGCATGTCCGGCCGCCGGCTCAAACTCCGCGCAGACGTCTTCTATCACCCTGCAGAGGTCAAGCGGTGCTTTCTCTATGGAATGTGCGCCGTCTTCGATACGCGTCAGAGAAGCCACGTCTTCAAGCAGGTTTTGCAGCCGGGCATTGTGCTCCATGCAGCGCCGCAGGAACTCCCGCCGCTTCTCTTCGGGCAACCCCGGATGGTAAAGCAGTGTCTCCAGGCAAAGACCCATTGCCGCAACCGGCGTTTTCAGCTCATGGTTAATATTATTGGTAAGTTGCCGTTTTATGCGGTTTTTGTCTTCCTGTTGCTTCATGGCGTCTTTGTGTTCGCGGTCGCGGTCGGCAAGCGCCTGTTGCAGTCGCGAATACAGCCGCACTATATGGTTCGAGATGTCACCCAGCTCATTATGTGGGAAGGCGTCGGTATCATAAATTCTCTCGCCGCGCTCCGCCTTGCGTGCGAACTCGTTGAGCCGCGACACGTTGCGGCCCAGGTTGCGCGTGGCGAAGTAGCCCAGTGTACACACCGCCGCCGCGATGAGGAAAGTTATCCATAGGAAAGTGAAATCAGGCGCCAGCAGCTGGTGTAAGGAAGTGGAGTAGGGGACGGCCGAACGTACTATCACGCCGTCTCCGCGTGTCGCCGAGTAGAAATATTGCAGTCCTGTTTCGCTGCTGTGGCGGCGAACATCGTAGCCTTGCCCCGAGGTCATGGCTTCGCGCACTTCTTCGCGGTCAAGGTGCGAGGCCTTGGGTAGGGAATCGAGCGAGTTGTCGAATATCATCTGCCCGTCAGTGTCGATTATGCTTATGCGCAGGTCGGGCATCGGTTTCGATATCCGCGAAATAACGGTGTCCCCCTCAGTGAAGTTGTCGAGAATGCGGGTGTTGTAGGCTTGCAGGCGTATATTCAGCTCATCGGCCTTGAACTCACGTTCGCGCAAGTATTGGAAAGTGGCGAAGGCCGTTACCATCAGGGCGGCGAAACTCAGCAGTCCGGCGAAGAGCACACGGTGGAAGGCTACGCGCCTATTCAATGAAGCCATAGCCATAGCCGGTTCGTGTGTGTATGTGTTGGCCGTAATCCCCGAGTTTGGCGCGCAGGCGGCGTATGTTGACGTCCACCACGCGGTCCACCACTATGACATCTTCGGGCCAAACGCGTTCTATAAGCTCCTGGCGTGTGAAGATGCGTCCCGGATTGGCCAGGAGCAGTGACATTATCTCGAACTCCTTTCGCGGCATCCTCACCTCCCGGCCATCTACGGTACAGCGTTTGTCAGCCAGCGAGAGGGAGAGGCCGCGATAGCTTAACGTCTTGTGTTTCCGTTCAGTCGCGGGATGCGCTCCGGTACGCCGTAGCACACTGCGAACGCGTGCCAGAAGCGTCCGCAGCGAGTATGGCTTCGTTATATAGTCGTCCGCGCCCAGGTCGAGCCCTTCCACAATGTCGTTTTCGGTGGTTTTCGCAGTGCAGAAGATTACCGGGATGTGCGCCGTGTCGCTGCGCTTTTTCAGTATCTCGGCAAGTTGCAGACCGCTCATGTCGCCCATCATTATATCGAGCAGAAACAGTGAATACTCCTCGAGGCGCAGCGTCAGCGCTTCCTCGGCGCTAAGGGCCGTGTCAGCCTCGTAACCCTCGCTTTCGAGGTTGAAACGCAACAATTCGCAAAGGGTCTCTTCGTCATCAACTACCAGTATCTTTGGTCGCTTTTCCATTATTAATTGTTTTGTGGCGCAAATTTAATACTATATTCCGGAACATAGGGCCTTTTTCTCTAAGTGTAACAAAAATGTAACAAGAAAGTCGTTTCTGAGACATTGAACAAAGACATGTTATAATTCGTTATCAAATACAAAAAGATTAAAGTATCTTCAGGAAAAGCACACAATTATTTAACACATACAGTTATGAAAGAACGTATTCAACTTGGAATAGTTTCCCGCTATTGGTGGATGCCGCTTATAGTAGGTATCCTTGCGCTGGCATTGGGTGTCTGGACGGTCTGCTGCCCGCAGGCATCGCTTCCGGTATTGGCATATACCTTCGCCGCTTGCCTCGTGTTTGCGGGTGTCGTTGAGATTGTCTTCTCCGTAATGATGTCGCGTCACAACTCGCAGTGGGGATGGAGCCTCGCCATCGGTATCCTCGATATATTGGCCGGCGCATGGATGTTCTGCATGAACGGTCCCGAAGCCGTGGTTACCTTTATGATCGTCGTCGGCATCTGGATTCTATGTGTGGCCGTCAACTCTATCTGCGAATCCATAATGTTCTCTTCCAATTCTCCCGGCTGGATGGTATGGATGGTGCTTCTTCTCATCGCAACCATCGTGCTGGCTTGGATTTTCCTTTCCAACCCTATCGAGGGTGGTATCATCGTCTGGCTGTGGATCGGTATCTCGCTGATATGCTACGGTGTTTACCGTATGGTCATGGCCTTCAATCTCCGGCGTCTGGGTAAGAAGACGCAAGGCATTATCTGATACCAATAAAGAGTACAATTGACACGTTACTGTTCATTTCCTCTTAAATAATATAATATAAGGTATAGTCGAGGCTGATGCAGCGGCTCTGCCTTATTTGTTTGCGAGATTTTTTCTGAAAAATATTTGCCTGTTTCGGGAGCTTTGACTAATTTCGCGCCCGAAAATGAACCGGAATCTGAAACTCAGCATCAAATCACCGCTGAAGCGCGAACTCGCTTTCCTTACGGTGCCCATCTTCATAGAGACATTGCTGATAATGTCGCTTGGCGCGATGGACACTTTCATGCTTTCGCAATACAGCGACGCTGCCGTCGCCGCCGTCGGGCTCGCAAACCAGATTCTCTCGTTCAGTTTCATTGTTTTCGAGGTCATAAATCTCGGCACCTCCGTTCTGTGCAGCCAATATCTCGGGGCAGGACTCACCACACGCATGGAGCACGCCGTCGGCGTCTCCCTGGCTGTGAACCTTTTCTTCGGGCTGCTTATAAGCGGACTGCTCTACTTCAAGGCCGAATGGATTCTGTCGGCCATGGGTCTCGGCGGCGGGATGCTGCCGCTCGGGGTGGGGTATATGCGCATTGTGGGCGCCGCCGCATTCGTGCAGGCATTGGCCATGACCCTTTCCGCCGTGCTCCGCGCCAACAACAAGGCGTATTGGCCCATGCTCGTGTGCCTCGTAGTGAACATTCTCAACATCTTCGGAAACTACACACTTATTTTCGGTAAATTCGGCGTACCCGCCATGGGAGTTGTCGGCGCGGCATTGACAACGGCCGGTTGCCGCACGCTCTCGATGTTGATTCTCTTTGTGATTGTCTTCTGCACAACGATACGCCGTTTCCCGTACGAGATTTTCCGACGTTGGCCGGGCCACGAGTTCCACAACCTGATGAAGATAGGCCTTCCGGCGGCCGGCGAACAGATGTCTTACTCCTGCTCGCAGCTTGTCATCTCTTTCTTCATCACTTCGCTGGGAATGGAGGCTCTGGCTGCACGCACCTATTGCGTGAACCTCATCATGTACTCCTATCTCTTCTGCATAGCCATCTCCCATGCCGGTGCCATCGTCATCGGGCATCTCGTAGGTAATTCCCGCTGGAACGCCGCCTATACTCTGGGCCGCTACGTCACGCGCGTCGCCGTGGTCATCACTTTCGGCTTCTCGCTGTGCCTTGCGGGCGCCGGCCATTTCATCATGAATGCCCTCACCGACAATGCCGCCATCATAGCGCTCGGGGTGGCGGTGCTCTGGATTGACGTCCCGCTCGAAATAGGTCGTCCGCTCAACATCGTTTACGTCAACATCCTCCAGGGTGCCGGCGATGTCAACTTCCCCTTCTATGTCGGGGTCATATTCATGTGGACGATAGCTGTAGGGCTCGCGTGGCTCGTGGGCATACCTTTGGGCTACGGCCTGTTGGGCATGTGGTGGATGTTCTGCCTCGACGAAAATGTGCGGGGTATAGTGTTCCTGCGCCATTGGCGTTCCCGCCGCTGGACGCACCGCGCTTTCATCACCTCCTGACTATACACCAAAATAACGCTCCGCATGAGCTAAAATAGCTAAAAAAGTTAAGTTAACTTTAATAGCGAACACTTCAGGTCGGCTAATTTAACCCTCCCGGCTATCTTAGCAAAGAAAACCCTCCCGCTCCGCGAATCCCGTTTTTGCACAAATACCCCGAAAGCGTGAAAAATCTTTAAAATATATTTTGCCAATCAACTAAAAATTCCTAACTTTGCAGTGGATTTGTATCCACGCCTTAAGCGTACCATGTATTTAACATTGTAACTAACTAATTTTAAAACGATTATATGAATCTACTGTTGGAGATAAGCAACGGAGCTTTAGCCATTACAGCCGCCATTACGGGTGTCTTCTTGGTTTTCGCCGCGCTTCTAATTGCCAGACTGATTTCCCCGAGATCGTTCTCTGTGAAAAAATCCGAGCCTTACGAATGTGGTATCCCCACACGTGGCCAGTCCATGATACAGTTTAAGGCCGGATATTATATTTTCGCAATCCTCTTCTTGATTTTCGATGTTGAAACGGTGTTCCTCTATCCCTGGGCGGTCGTTACGCGCTCGATGGGTCCCCAGAGCCTCGCTGTCATCGGTGTCTTCCTCTTCATTCTTGTTTTAGGTTTAGCTTACGCTTGGCGAAAAGGAGCGCTTAAATGGTCATGAAAGAGCCCAAAATTAAAAGCATGTCGCGCAGCGACTTCAAAGATAACGAGTATATCGACCAACTGGTAGAAGAACTCAACGCCACCGGCGCCAACGTCATGGTGGGTATGTTCGACGACCTTATCAACTGGGGGCGTGCCAACTCCCTATGGCCTTTCTGCTTCGGTACTTCATGTTGCGCCATCGAGTTTATGTGTCTCGGCGCTGCCCGCTACGATATGGCACGCTTCGGTTTCGAGGTTGCACGCAACTCGCCCCGTCAGGCAGACTTCATCATGGTGCAGGGTACCATCGTACACCGCATGGCTCCAGTCCTCCGTCGTCTCTACGAGCAGCTCGCCGAACCCAAGTATGTCATCGCCGCCGGTAGTTGCGCCGTTTCCGGTGGCCCGTTCAAGAACTCCTATTGTGTGCTCCCCGGTGTCGACAAGATTCTCCCCGTGGACGTCTATATGCCTGGATGTCCCCCGCGTCCCGAAGCCATGTTCTACGGGCTGATGCAGCTGCAGCGCAAAATCAAAGTCCAGAAATTCTTCGGCGGCGCTAACCGTAAGGAAAAGCGCGAAGACTTCTTCCGCGAACACCCCGAAGAACGTGGCCTGATTTGATAAAATCACACCTTTTATATATAAGAACAAACTCTGACATCAACAGCTAAAATGAGCGATATTAAAAATATAATCGGAAAAATCTGCCCGGAAGCTCAGTTCACCGACGGAGACATCCTCGAAGTGACTGTCCCCGATATTGTTTGGCATCCGCTGGCTGAGGCCCTCAGAAATACCAAAGGGCTCGAATTTGACCTCCTTTCCGCCGTTGTAGGTATGGATTGGAAGGAAAATTTCGGTGTGGTTTACTATCTTACCTCCACAGTGCGTAACTGGGATATGCTCACCGTAAAAGTCATCGCCGTCGACCGCGAAGACCCGATGATTCACTCTGTAAGTGACATCTGGGGTGTGGCCAACTTCCAGGAACGCGAAGTTTTCGATTTCTTCGGAATAAAATTCATAAACCATCCTGATATGCGCCGCTTCTTCCTGCGCAACGACTGGGTAGGTTATCCTCTCCGAAAAGATTATGACGCAAGCCCCGAACTCAACCCTATACGTCTCGACGATGAAATCAATGAGGACGACACTTGTGCTTATATCGAACAGCCCGACGGCTCCATCGTCAAGGAAGACCGCAAGGTGTTCGGCCCCGATGAATATGTTATCAATGTAGGCCCGCAGCACCCCTCCACCCATGGTGTGATGCGTTTCCGCTGCGCCCTCGACGGCGAGATTATAAATAAGGTGGACATCGTCTCCGGTTACATCCATCGAGGCATCGAGAAACTCTGCGAAAGCCTCGGCTATCCGCAGACTCTCCACTTCACCGACCGTATGGACTATATGTCGGCCCACATGAACCGTCACTGCCTCTGCATGTGTGTGGAGAAAGCTCTCGGCATCGAAGTGCCCAAGCGTGCCCAGGTCATCCGCACCATGATGGACGAACTGATGCGTATCTCGTCACATCTGCTGTCGTTCGGTTGCGCAGCCATGGACCTTGGTGCAACCACGGCGTTCTTCTACGGCTTCCGCGAGCGCGAACAGGTGCTCGACATCTTCGAGAAAACCTGTGGCGCACGTATGTCCATGAACTATAACGTTATAGGCGGTGTAGTAGCCGACCTCCATCCCGACTTCCGGAAAGATGTCAAGGCTCTGATCGAAATCATGCCTGAACGTCTCAAAGAATACCATAAAGTCTTCACCGGCAATATCATAGCCCAGAACCGTATGAAGGGCGTCGGCATCCTCCCCAAGGAGAATGCCATAAGCTACGCCATCACCGGTCCTTCGGGACGCGGCTCCAACTTCAGCTGCGACTGCCGCAAAAAGCACCCTTACGCTGTCTACGATGAAGTGGACTTCGATGAAGTTCTGCTCGACGGCTGTGACTCCTTCTCCCGTTACATGGTCCGCATGAAAGAGATAGAGCAGTCATGCCGCATCCTCGAGCAGCTTGTCGACCGTATTCCGGAAGGCGAAATCCGCGCTCAGGTTCCCAAACTCATCAAGCTCCCCGTTGGCCACTGGTATCAGCAGGTGGAGGCATCGCGCGGCACATTCGGCGTCTACATCGAGAGCGACGGAGGCAAGACTCCTTACCGCATGCACTTCCAGAGCCCCTGCTTCAACCTCGTGGGTGCCGTTGACCAGTGTACGCGCGGTCTCATGATAGCCGACCTTATTACCGTTGAAGCCATCCTCGACTTCGTAATCCCCGACATCGACCGATAACTCGGGCTGGCCGCTTCCGCGACACGCGCCGGGCGGCCTCCTGCGGTTCCACATTTTGAAAGTAGTAAGAACAACTATAATAATTAAACCCAAATGTTCGATTTTGATATAGTCACATCATGGTTCAACGGCCTGCTTACCGGCTTCATGCCGCAGTGGGCGGCAACGCTCATCGAATGTGTCGTCATAGGAGTTATCGTCCTCTTGGTTTACGCGCTCCTTGCCCTGTTTTACATACTCTATGAACGCAAGCTCTGCGCTTGGTTCCAGTGTCGTCTCGGCCCTATGCGTGTCGGCCGCTGGGGTGTCCTTCAGGTGTTCGCCGATATGTTTAAAATCCTTATCAAGGAGCTTATTTGCCTCAAGGGCACCGATAAATTCCTCTTTAAGTTGGCGCCTTACATCGTCATCACCTCGTCGGTTACGATGCTCGCCTGCCTCCCGTGGGGCAAAGGGCTGCAAATCATCGACTATAATATAGGTATATTCTTCATCCTGGCAGTGAGCTCCGTAGGTATCCTCGGTATTCTGCTGGCTGGATGGTCTTCAAACAACAAGTACACCCTCATCGGCGCCATGCGTTCCGGCGCGCAGATGGTCAGCTACGAACTTTCGCTGGGTCTGGCCATGATTACCATCGTCTGCCTCGCCGGCACAATGAACATCACTGAAATCGTTGCCGAGCAGGACAAGGCCTGGTTCCTCTTTCGCGGCCATATACCTGCCATCATCGCTTTTGTGATCTATCTTATCGCCGCCACGGCCGAAACCAACCGTGGCCCGTTCGACCTCCCCGAGGCAGAGCACGAGCTTACCGCCGGTTACCACACCGAGTATTCGGGTATCCACTTCGGCTTCTTCTATCTGGCTGAATACCTGAACCTGTTCATCGTTTCCGGTATCGCCTCGCTGATGTTCCTCGGCGGCTGGATGCCGCTCCACATCCCGGGGCTCGACGGCTTCAACAATGTGATGAACTTCATCCCCGGACCCGTATGGTTCCTCGCCAAGGCGTTCTTCATCTCCTACGTCATCATTTGGTTCAAGTGGACCTTCCCGCGTATCCGAATCGACCAGATGCTCTCCTTCGAGTGGAAATACCTTATGCCCATCGCGCTGGCCAACCTCGTGCTCATGGCATGCTTCGTGGCGTTCGGATGGCACTTCTAATCTAATGAATAATAACTGACTCAAACTATAAAACTCCAACCAAATGAGTGCTAATTTCGGAACAGTAACTCAAGTCATAGGCCCGGTTATCGACGTCTCGTTCGACTGTGGCAAGGAATCTATACCTCCCATCTACGCCGCTCTCAAAGTGGAACGCGATAACGGCGAAGAACTCATCCTCGAGGTGGAACAGCACATCGGTGAGGACACCGTGCGCTGCGTCGCCATGGAAAGTACCGACGGCGTGCGCCGCGGCGTGAAAGTCGAAAACCTCGGGCGCCCTATCGCTGTCCCGACAGGCAATCAGCTCAAGGGTCGCCTCCTCAACGTTATCGGCGAACCCATAGACGAGCTTGAGCCTCTCGACCGCAAGAACCTCCGCGGTATCCACCAGCCTGCTCCAGCTTTCGACGACCTCGCCATCTCTACCGAAATCCTGATGACCGGTATCAAGGTAATCGACTTCCTTGAGCCTTATTCCAAAGGTGGTAAAATCGGACTCTTCGGCGGTGCCGGTGTGGGTAAGACTGTGCTCATTCAGGAGCTGATTAACAATATTGCAAAGGGACACAACGGTTTCTCCGTATTCACCGGTGTGGGTGAACGTACCCGCGAGGGTAACGACCTTCTGCGCGAGATGATCGAGAGTGGCGTTATGTCGTATGGCGAGAAATTCCTCGAAGGTATGGAGAAAGGGGAGTGGAATCTCGCCGATGTCGACATGAAAGCCGTCAACAACAGCCAGGCCACACTCGTGTTCGGCCAGATGAACGAACCGCCGGGCGCACGTCTCCGCGTTGCCCTTTCCGGCCTTACCGTAGCTGAGCAGTTCCGCGATCAGGACGGCGGCGGACGCGATATCCTCCTCTTCATCGACAACATTTTCCGTTTCACTCAGGCCGGCTCCGAGGTGTCCGCACTTCTCGGCCGTATGCCTTCGGCCGTCGGTTACCAACCTACACTTGCCTCGGAGATGGGTGCCCTTCAGGAACGTATTACCTCCACTAAGCAAGGTAACATTACATCGGTACAGGCTATATATGTGCCGGCCGACGACCTTACCGACCCGGCGCCTGCAACGACCTTCAGCTTCCTGGACGCTACCACCGTGCTTTCGCGTAAAATCGCCGAGCTCGGTATCTACCCGGCCGTCGATCCCCTCGATTCCACATCGCGTATCCTCGACCCGAACATCATCGGAGAGGAACACTACTATGTGGCTCAGGAAGTTAAGCAGCTTCTCCAGAAATACAACGAACTTCAGGATATCATCGCCATCCTCGGTGTGGACGAACTCAGCGACGAGGACAAACTCGTTGTGGCCCGCGCACGCCGCGCGCAGCGTTTCCTCTCGCAGCCTTTCCACGTGGCAGAGCAGTTCACCGGCCTTCCCGGCGTTATGGTGACACTGCCCGAGACCATCCGCGGCTTCAAGATGATTCTCAGCGGCGAAATGGACGAGTATCCCGAACAGGCATTCCTCAACGTTGGTACCATAGACGAGGCTATCGCCAAGGGTAAGAAGATGCTTGCCGAAGTTAAATAATCTTATTGGACGATGCACGTTACGGGCGGCAATTCATTCCTCCTGATCATGCAAATCCCAAAACCATCAAACCGGACTCCGTAAATTATGACTCTCGAAATAATATCTCCGCACAAAGTGCTCTTCAAGGGAGACGCCGACATGGTGACACTGCCAGGACGTCTTGGCTCATTCACGGTGTTGAGAAATCATGCGCCCCTTATTTCGGTCCTCGACAAGGGTAAGGTAGCATACCGCACCCCGGCCGGTGCAGAAGAAAGCATTGACATCTCCGGAGGTCTGGCCGATGTCGACAACAACGTAATCTCCGTTTGCATTTTCTAATAAATTGTAATAATGCGTAAAAACTTTAAAATATTTTTCACCTTATTGCTTGCCTTCCTCGTTGCCGTTCCGTCAGCGTGGGCAACAGAGTCTGCGTCTGACAATCAAGATGGTGAAAGCAACGTCGACATAAAGGAGATTATCTTTCATCACTTGGGCGACGGTTACGGCTGGGAAGTGCCTTTCAGCCATGTCTACAGAATACCACTTCCTGTAATCGTCAAGGCTGAAGACGGCAAATGGTTCTGCTTCTCGTCGGCTAACCTTACTGAAGTTGAAGTCATCAAGGACGAGAAAACAGGCAAGGAGAAGAAAGAACTCATCCCGGTGATATACAAGACCAGGCGCGACGGTAAGGAATATATGTTCGCTCTCGGCCCTCACTCCAGCAACTACAAGGGCAAAGTGGTGGAACTTTTCCCGCTTCAGGCCGGCGAAGTCGCTAAAGTGGCGGATATCGAAAAGCAGTATAAAACCGAGCATCCGGATGCACATGAGGCAACGCTCGACGGCTTTGTGAACTTTGGCGGCAATTATTACCGCGAGTACAGGACTTTCGACATTTCCATCACAAAGAACGTTCTGGCTTTGCTTCTCGCATCCCTCTTGGTTACGTTGATGGTCTTTTCAGTTGTGCGCTATTACAACAAGAAAGGACTCAAAGCTCCGCGTAAGGGTATGGGTTTCATGGAAATGCTTATTGACTTCGTATATACAGGCGTCATAAAAGCATCTTTAGGTGCCAAAAAAGCGAAAAAATTCGGCCCCTATCTTCTTACGTGCTTCTTCTTCATATTAACGATGAATCTTTTGGGTCTTATCGTTATCTTCCCTGGAGGGGCTAACCTTACCGGAAATATAGCAGTTACTCTTGTTTTGGCACTGTTGACATTTATTGTCACCAATATCCGTGCCTCGAAACATTACTGGAAAGAGATACTTTGGCCCGATGTACCAATGTTCCTCAAGTTCCCGCTGCCTATCATGCAGTTTATCGAAGTATTCGGTATTTTTACGAAGCCGGCAGCACTCTGTGTCCGTCTGTTTGCCAACATGATGGGTGGCCACATGATTGTGATTACCCTGGTCTGTCTGATTTTCATTTTTGCACCAATAGGATATGCAGCTCTCGGTGGATCGGTAGTGATTTCGATACTCTTCACCATTTTCATGCTTCTGCTTGATGTTCTGGTGAGTTTTATTCAGGCATACGTGTTCACCATGTTGTCGACGATGTTCATAGCAATGAGCCACGAGAGCGGACATGACCACGTTGAAGATGAAAGTGCAGAGCAAATGGCAGAGATAGTGGATATATGATAATATTGCCCATAGTCGGCATTACGCCAAAATATGAGCATAAACGGCCATTAACACAAAGCACCACTTATTATTCACATCCTCTCTTCTTACCCCTTTCCCGATAATGGGACAACGTGAACGAAATATAAAAAACAAATAATAACAAAAAACAAAACACGACTATGTTATCAATGATTTTAGCGGCTGAAGCGCTTGCAGCCGTAGGAGCAGCTCTCGGAGCAGGTGTAGCAGCAATCGGCGCCGGTCTCGGTATCGGCAAAATCGGTAGTTCAGCCATGGAGGCTATTGCCCGTCAGCCGGAAGCCGCCGGCGATATCCGTAGCTCTATGATCGTCATCGGTGCGCTTGTTGAGGGTGTGGCCCTCTTCGCTGTGATTGTTTCAGCACTCGCACTGTTCCTTTAATCTTTAAATTGAAGAAAGGATTACATGGAACTGTTCACGCCTGACAGCGGATTGGTGATATGGATGTTCGTGGCATTCGTAATCCTCTTCATCGTCTTAAGGAAATGGGGTTGGCCCGTGATCATCAAAATGATGGAATCACGTGCCGACACCATTGACAAAGGCGTGGAAGATGCCAAGGAAGCACGTCGCCAGCTCGACAATGCGCGTGCCGAAGCCGAAAAGTTCATGGCCGAGGCAAGAAAACAGCAGGCGGAAATCTTGAGCGACGCCCAGAAGATGAAAACCCAGATCATCGATGAGGCAAAAGTGGAGGCTTCAAAAGAAGCCCAAAAAGTGATGGATGCTGCAAAAGTCTCCATCCAACAGTCGCAGAAAGAAGCCGAACTGCAGTTGAAGAACGAAGTTAGCAAGTTCGCCCTTGACATCGCCGAAAAAGTGATGCGCAAGGAGATGAAGTCCGACAAGGCACAGTCCGAACTTGTAAATAAATTATTAGACGAATACGAGAATAACTGACGGATATGTACGACGGTCTGATTCCACAACGGTATGCGATGGCGCTCTATAAGTTCGCCTCGGACAACCATAAAACAGAAGAGGTATACAACGTCATGCGCACGGTCCTTGCGTCGTTCGATGCCGAGCCGTCGCTTGAAAAAGTCCTGGCCAATCCATTCGTGGGCCGCGACGACAAACAGAAGCTGCTTGTTGCCGCCGGAGGCCCGGGAGCAGGACCCGACTACCTCAGGTTCGTAAATCTTATTCTCGACCACAACCGCGAGATGTTCGCCCGGCAGATGGCTTTCGCTTACCGCGACATCTACCGCCGCGATAACAAAATATCAAGCGTCAGAATCACTACGGCAGCCGAACTTCCCGCAGACGAGCAGAAGCGTATCGACGGCCTCGTGGCCAAGGCTTATCCCGACCGTGTCCTCGAAATTCAGCACGGCGTCGACCCCTCACTCATCGGAGGTTTTGTAATCGACGTCGACAACAACCGGCTCGACGCCTCGATAAGCAACGAAATACTACAATTACGTCAAAATTTAATATCCAGCAACTAAGATGCTTAACCCAAGCGAAATATCTGATATTCTGAAACAAGAGCTTGAGAACGTCAACGAGAAAGCGAAATTCGACGAGGTCGGTACCGTCCTCAGCATCGGTGACGGCGTGGCTCATGTTTATGGCCTCGACAATGTCCGGGCCAACGAGCTTGTAGAGTTTGAGAACGGCGTGAAAGGCGTCGCCCTCAACCTGGAAGAAAGCAATGTTGGTGTCGTACTTCTCAACAATGTCAACTCCGTTACCGAGAACATGTCGGTGCGTCGCACGGGTGAAATCGCATCCATCCCCGTCGGTGAGGGACTGCTGGGGCGTGTCATCAACATCCTCGGTGAACCCATCGACGGTAACGGACCCATCGTAGGAGAACGTATCAATCTCCCCCTCGAACGCAAGGCTCCCGGCGTTATCTTCCGCCAGCCGGTGAACCAGCCGCTCCAGACAGGTATCAAGGCCGTTGACTCCATGATTCCTATCGGCCGCGGACAGCGTGAGCTCATCATCGGCGACCGCCAGATCGGTAAGACCGCCATCGCCATCGACACCATCATCAACCAGCGCCAGAACTACCTCGACGGCAAACCCGTTTTCTGTATCTATGTGGCCATTGGCCAGAAAGGTTCTTCTGTGGCCTCAATCGTACAGACTCTCAAGAAACATGGCGCTATGGACTACACCGTAGTTGTTGCCGCAACAGCATCCGACTCCGCTTCCATGCGCTATCTGGCACCCTTCGCAGGCGTTGCGATAGGTGAATATTATCGCGATACCGGCCGTGACGCCCTCATCATCTACGATGACCTCTCGAAGCAGGCCGTGGCTTACCGCGAGATTTCACTGATTCTGAAACGTCCTTCTGGCCGTGAGGCTTATCCCGGTGACATCTTCTACCTCCACTCACGTCTTTTGGAACGAGCTGCCAAGATCATCGACAACCAGAGCGTGGCTTCGCAGATGAACGACCTTCCCGCACCCCTTAAACCTCTTGTAAAGGGTGGCGGTTCGCTCACTGCGCTTCCTATTATCGAGACACAGGCCGGCGACGTGTCTGCTTACATCCCGACCAATGTTATTTCGATTACCGACGGTCAGATTTTCCTCGAGACCGGTCTCTTCAACCAGGGTATCCGTCCCGCTATCAACGTGGGTATTTCCGTATCGCGTGTGGGTGGTAACGCTCAGATAAAGTGTATGAAGAAAGTTGCCGGTACGCTGAAGATTGCCCAGGCTCAGTTCCGCGAACTGGAATCGTTCACCAAGTTCGGCGGCGACATCGACCCCGTAACCGCCCGTGTTATCGACACCGGCCGCAAGAACCAGACACTGCTTATCCAGCCGCAGTATCAGCCGTGGCCCGTTGAAAATGAAGTAGCCGTAATTTATTGCGGTGTGAACGGTCTGCTCGAAAAGGTACCGGTAGAGAAAGTTCCCGAGTTCGAGTCGCTGTTCATCCAGCTTCTGAAATCGAAATACCAGAAAGAGGTGCTCGACGTTCTGAAGAGTGGTAAACTCACGGACGAATGCCAGCAGCTTCTGCGTCAATGTGCGGCGGAAATTGCAAGCCGTTACAACGCCTGACATAGATGAAGTAGCACTGTACTTGCCAAAAAATTGGCTCCGACTACCTCAAACCCGATAAACAAACAAATGCAATAACTCCGGCGGTGCACGTCGCCGCCGGAGCCCAAAATAAACAACTAACCGACACATTCAATGGCAACATTACGCGAACTTAAGACGCGAATCGGCTCAGTCTCGTCAAGCGAGAAAATCACCGGTGCGATGAAAATGATTTCATCGGCGAAAGTTCACAAATTCGAGCAGGCGCTCAAGCAGTTGGTCCCCTACCGGGCTCAGATAAGCTCGATTATGGGACATATACTCGAGTCCGGCGAAACCTTTGACTCGCCTCTCATCGAAGACCGGGAGGTGCAGACCGTGGCACTCGTGGCTTTCGGTAGCGATGATGGCCTTTGTGGCGCTTACAACATGAATGTGTTCAAACATCTGTTGTCGGCCATCAACAACATGCGGCAGGAATACGGGTCCAAGATAGAGTTCGTAGTCTATCCCGTGGGTAAGAAGATACGCAGAGCTTGCGAAAAACTCGCCGGGGGGGGCATCCGCGTGGTTGAACTGCCCGGCGTGGACTCCAAGATGGAAGGTGAGAAGGTCACGGATTTCACGCTTCAACTCCAGAAGGCGTTTCTGAACGGCGAGTTCGACCGTCTTGCCTGTGTCTACACCCATTTCCTCACCATAGGACGCCAGAGATTGAAACTGGAACAGCTGTTGCCGGTGGACAGTGCCGCTTTGCAGCTGACGGAAAGCAAGGACTCGAAGAGGGATGAGAACAAACTCTATATCTTCGAGCCGGACGCTTCAAGCATTTTCAACCAGGTTCTCCCGATGTTTGTGCTCAGCACCATGCAGGAGATAACCATAGAAAACCGTGCCTCGGAACAGGCCGCCCGCATCATGGCAATGCAAGCCGCAAACGACAACGCAAAAAAACTCCTCGATGAATTGCAGCTTGAATACAACAAGCTGCGTCAGCAAAGTATTACTACCGAACTTCTCGACATCCTGGGAGGTCAAGTGGAACGTTAAATCACAGAGATTTCTGATTCTGAATTATGAGTAATATTATTGAATACTTCTCCTCAGTCGGCAAAGGAATCGTCAGTCTTGTGAAAGGTATGCAGGTGACGGGAAAGGAACTTGTGACCAAGAAAATCACAGAGTGCTATCCCGAGAACCGCGACAACCTTAACATATCCGACCGGTTCCGTGCCGTCCTCACGCTTAGAGACGTGGACGGACACCACAAGTGCATTGGCTGTGGCATTTGCCAGATGAACTGTCCCAACGGCACCATCACTCTCCAGACAAAGATGGTGGACCTCCCCGACGGGAAAAAGAAAAAAGTGCTGGACAAGTATATGTACGACCTGGGCAGCTGCACGTTCTGTATGCTGTGTGTCACCACTTGTCCGCAGGGTGCCCTCGAGTTCTCAAACGACTTCGAGCAATCTGTATTCACGCGTGAGAAACTGGTTAAAGAGCTTAACGCCGGTCTCGAAAATCCGCCCATTCCAGCACCGAAACCTCGTCCCGCCGCTGCCCCCGCAGCCGCCAAACCGGCCGCTAACGTTGAAAAAACGGCTCCTGCCAAAGATGACAACGCTACAACGCCGTTGGCTGGAAATAAACCCGAAGAGAAATAATTGTTTCCCACTCCTGACAGAAGAGTATAATAGCTACCTGCTCATATCGGGGAAACTTCTCTAAAATTCTTTCTGAAGGAAGGGAAACACTATCTGTAATCCCAACGGGAATTTCCGACCACACCAAATTTGAAAATTAAAACAATATCATAAATGGATCAAGTAGGAAATATAATCTTGTATTTCGTGACGGCCCTGGTCATAATCGTTTTCTCGGTGATGACAGTGACGTCGCGTAAAATCTTACGTTCCGCCACATATCTGTTGTTCGTGCTGTTAGCCACTGCCGTGATGTATTTCCAGTTGGGCTACCAGTTCTTAGGGGCCGTCCAGATAGCGGTCTATGCAGGCGGCATCATGGTGCTGTTTGTCTTCGCTATCCTGCTGACTCACCGTCCGAACCAGGACGAACAGGCGCTGACCTCCCATAAACGCGTGTTGGGCATAACCTGCTCGGCGCTGGGAGCCATTCTGTTGCTGTTCGCCCTGTTCTCGATGCCTGTCTGCGAGGGCACGACATTGTGCCAGGCCCTGACCGACAATAATGTGGACATGAACGCCATAGGCACGGCGTTGCTCGGAACTGACAAATTCCAGTATCTGCTGCCTTTCGAGGCCGTCAGTGTTTTGTTGTTGGCATGTATAATCGGTGGCGTCGTTGTCGCCCGCAAAAGATAATTGCTCATGGAACTGACTATGTTATGGTATCTCGTGCCCAGTGTGATTATGTTCATCTGCGGCGTTTACGGCTTCATCACGCGTCACAACCTCATAGCGATACTCCTTTCGCTGGAGTTGATGCTCAACGCGGCTGACCTAAACTTTGTGGTGTTCAACCGATTCCTCTTCCCGGGAGCTATGGAAGGTATGTTCTTCACACTTTTCTCGATAGGCATCGCGGCTGCCGAGACAGCCATAGCCGTCGCAATAGTGGTGAACATCTACCGTGCCATCGGTAACACCGATATTAACGAAATTAAAAAAATGAGATTCTAAGATATGGAAATGACACTACCCATCTTGATTTTGGCCATACCAATTACGATGTTTCTTATCTTAGGTATCGGCGGAGTCTATATGTCCAAGAAGATGGCCGGCGTGCTGGGCATCCTGGGCATGGGCGTAACCATGTGCATCGCCTACTATGTGGCTCTGACTTACTTCTTCAGCGGCGACCCCGCGTTCATCGACGCCCAGGGCTTGCGGCTCCAGGTTCCCGTCTTCGACTGGCTTTGGCTCGCCTTCAACAATGCCCTGCAGGTGAAACTTGGTTTCCTGCTCGACCCGATTTCGGCTATGATGCTTATCGTCATAACCACAATCTCATTCATGGTGCACCTCTACAGCTGGGGCTACATGGAAGGGGAGAAGGGATTCCAGCGTTTCTACGCTTTCCTTTCGCTGTTCTCCTTCTCGATGCTCGGCCTTGTGGTGGCAACCAACATTTTCCAGATGTACATATTCTGGGAGCTCGTGGGCGTCTCCTCTTACCTGCTCATCGGCTTCTATTATAAGCTGCCGTCGGCCGTATCGGCTTCCAAGAAGGCGTTCATCGTGACGCGTTTCGCCGACCTCGGTTTCCTCATCGGTATCTTGATACTTTCCTTCTACTGCAAGACATTCGACTTCATACCCATCACCAACGATCCGACCAGCGTGCTGGCTTCGACAGGCGGCGCAACCTTCATGGGAGCTTCTGTGCTGACTTGGGCCCTCGTGCTCATCTTCGTCGGCGGTATGGGTAAGTCGGCCATGATGCCTCTGCACATCTGGCTTCCGGACGCTATGGAAGGCCCGACACCTGTTTCGGCCCTCATCCACGCTGCTACCATGGTGGTTGCCGGCGTTTATCTGGTTGCCCGCATGTTCCCGCTCTACCTTATTGAGGAAGCATCGCTGCTGTTTGTCACCTGTGTCGGCGCCATCACGGCTTTCTATGCCGCCGTAGTGGCTTGCTGCCAGATCGATATTAAACGTGTGCTCGCGTTCTCGACTATCTCGCAGATTGCCTTTATGATGGTAGCGCTTGGCGTGGCACGTCCCGAACTCCACGACGGCTTCGGATACATGGCCTCCATGTTCCACCTGTTCACACACGCCATGTTCAAGGCGCTCCTCTTCCTCGGTGCAGGTGCCCTCATCCATGCCGTACACTCCAACGACTACACCGCGATGGGCGGTCTCCGCAAATATATGCCCATCACCCATTGGACCTTCCTCATCGGCTGTCTCGCCATCGCCGGTATCTGGCCGTTCTCCGGCTTCTTCTCAAAAGACGAGATGCTGGCCGCCATGTTTGCCAACCACTGGTTCTGGGGCGCATGGATGACTATGGTAGCCGGTCTCACTGCCTTCTATATGTTCCGTCTCTACTACCTCATCTTCTGGTGGGAAGAGAATCCACACTACAAGGAGCATAAACCACACGACGCACCGTGGCAAATGTCGCTGCCGCTCATCATCCTGGCAGCCGTAAGCTGCGTTGCCGGATTCATCCCCTTCGGAGAGTTCGTGACATGGAACCGTATGCCTTACCACATCCATATCGAGCTTCCGGTGGCCGCCACCTCGCTTACAGTAGCAATCCTGGCCATCGCGCTCGCAACAGTGATGTACCGCAAGAAGAACTCGATTCCATCGCGCCTCAAAGCCGCCATGCCGGGTCTCTGGCAGGCAGCACACCGCCGCTTCTACTGGGATGAAATCTATATGTTCATTACCCACAAGATTATCTTCAACATCATTTGCAAGAGCATCGCATGGTTCGACCGTCATGTCATCGACGCCACCATGGACGGTTTTGCAAAGATTACCCAGAAGACATCTTTCGCCATCCGCGGCATGCAGTCGGGCAGCATCCAGACTTACATTGTCTGGTACTTCCTCGGAGCTGTATTACTTGCCGGCATAACATGGATTTGCATTTTCTAACATCATATTGCAGCAAAAATAAATAGACATTATGTTTTCGAACTTCTTAATTTGGTTTGTAATCGTCCCTGTCCTCATGCTGATAGGATTAGGCCTTTGCCGCAATAGCAGTATGAAGGCAATCCGCACAGTGATGGTGGTGGGCTCCACAATCCTGTTGGCCATGTCTCTGTGGCTGTGCGTGGATTTCCTGGCACAGAGAGCAGCCGGTGCCGCTGATGAGATGCTCTTCACCGGTTCGTGGATGTGGTACGAACCTCTCAACATCCACCTCGCGGTAGGTGTCGACGGTATATCCGTACTGATGCTGATTCTCTCTTCCGTAATCGTATTCGCCGGAACATTCGCTTCCTGGAAAATAGATCCCCTGCCCAAGAATTTCTTCCTGTGGTTCACGCTCCTCTCAACCGGTGTATTCGGTTTCTTCATCTCCATCGACATGTTCACCATGTTCATGTTCTACGAGGTGGCGCTCATTCCTATGTACCTTCTCATCGGTGTATGGGGCACCGGCCGCAAGGAATACTCCGCCATGAAGCTTACCCTGATGCTTATGGGAGGCTCCGCCTTCCTGATGCTCGGCCTCTTCGGTATTTACTGGCACTCTTCGGCAGATCCCAACTCACTGACCTGGAATATCCTCGAAATATCGAACAACGCCGCCATTGACCCGGGATGGCAAAACTATCTGTTCTGCCTCACCTTCGTGGGCTTCGGTGTGCTTGGCGCCATGTTTCCGTTCCACACATGGAGTCCCGACGGTCACGCATGTGCCCCGACGGCAGTGTCGATGCTCCACGCGGGCGTGCTTATGAAACTCGGTGGTTACGGCTGCTTCCGCATTGCCATCTTCCTGCTTCCGCAGGCCGCCAACGAGCTCGCATGGTTCTTCATAATCCTCACGGGTATCAGTATCGTCTACGGTGCCTTTTCGGCATGCGTGCAGACCGACCTCAAGTATATCAACGCCTACTCGTCGGTATCGCACTGCGGCATGGTGCTCTTCGCCATCCTGATGCTTAACACCACGGCCATGACGGGTGCTATCCTCCAGATGCTCTCCCACGGTCTCATGACGGCACTCTTCTTCGCCCTAATCGGTATGATTTACGGACGTACGCATACGCGTGACATCCGCCAGATGGGTGGTCTAATGAAGATTATGCCTTATCTTGGCGTCTGCTACATGATAGCCGGTTTCGCATCGCTCGGTCTGCCGGGTCTCTCGGGCTTCGTTGCCGAGATGACAATCTTCTTCGGCTCGTTCGAGCACGCCGACACTTTCCACCGCGTATTCGTGATAGCCGCAACCTGCTCCATCGTGATAACGGCAGTCTACATCCTGCGTGTTGTAGGCAAACTGCTTCTCGGTCCGGTGCAGGACGAGCATCACCTCAAGCTTACGGACGCCACATGGTTCGAGCGTGTGGCTACAATCACCCTGATTGTCTGCATCGCCGCCATCGGTTGCTTCCCGAACTGGATTAACGAAACAATCCAGCACAGCTTCACTCCGATCATCGAGGTCATCAACCAGGCCGCCAACTCAGGTGCCATGGCTTCAGTAATGTAAAACTAATGTATTGAATAAATAAAATTCTAAAACAATGGATTATTCACAATTCGGAACCCTTCTGCCCGAGATAATCGTTCTCGGAGTTTTCCTGATAGTGTTCTTATTCGATACATTCTCAGGTGAAAACGGCAAGAAGGCGGTAACACCGCTTGCCGTGGTACTCTTCGGCATCGCCACGGTGGCCATGTGGTTCGTGCCCACCTGCACGGCGGATGCTTTCGCCGGCATGTATGCCACCAACGCCGCCACCATGGCCATAAAGAATGTGCTCAATCTCGGTGTCTTCATCGTCTTGCTCCAGGCCATCCGCTGGACCGACACCGAAGACGGCAAACTGCGCCGCGGAGAGTTCTTCGAGCTTCTGTTCGTAACGCTCTTCGGTATGTACCTTATGATTTCGGCACGCCACTTCCTGCTCTTCATCATCGGTCTCGAGAGCGCCTCCCTGCCTCTGGCAGCGATGGTTGCCTTCGACAAGCGCCGCTACGAGAGCAACGAGGCAGCCATCAAATACATCATGACGGCAGTTTTCTCATCGGCCGTACTGCTCATGGGTGTTTCTTTCGTGTATGCTTGCTCCGGTACCGGTTCGCTCTACTTCAGTGACATCGCCGCCGCCATAGGCAGCAGCGCACACAGCGCGATGCTCATCACCGCCCTGGCGTTCGTGTTGGCCGGTATCGGCTTCAAGCTCTCGCTCGTGCCGTTCCACCTCTGGACTGCCGACGTTTACCAGGGAGCCCCGACAGCCGTTACATCCTACCTTTCCGTAATCTCGAAAGGCTCGGCGGCGTTCGCATTCTTCATCATCTTCTGCCAGTGTTTCGGCACCGTTTACTCGCAGGTTTGGGAATGGATGCTCTACGCCATCATTATCCTGACCATCACGGTGGGTAACCTCTTCGCTATCCGCCAGAAGAACATGAAACGCTTCATGGCCTTCTCGTCGGTGTCGCAGGCCGGTTACATCATGCTCGGCATCATCGCCGCCAGCACGATGGGTCTTACCAACATGATGTTCTATATCCTGGTATATGTTTTCAGCAACCTCGGTGTCTTCGCAGTCATCGCTGCCATCGAAAACAAGACTGGCAAAGTGGGAATGGACGACTACAACGGTCTGCACAAGACCAACCCGTGGCTTTCCTTCGCCATGACACTTGCAGTGTTCTCACTTGCAGGTATCCCGCCGTTCGCAGGATTCTTCAGCAAATTCTTCATCTTCACAGCTGCCACACAGAGCGGGTCGGTAGCCCTCTATGTATTGGTTCTCATCGCCTTGATTAACACAATCATTTCGCTATACTACTATCTGCTGGTAGTGAAAGCAATGTGGATTTCCAAGGAAGAGCCGGTCATCGAAGGTTTCCGGTCTACACTCAGCGAGCGTTGCGGAATCTGGATTTGTGTTGCAGGCATCGTCTTTATCGGCCTTGTAAGCTGCATCTATCAGTGGCTTGAGACATCCTCGCAGGCTCTCGCCGGAACACTCCCCATGTAATTTGGAATCAAACTCTGAGATAAGGAGGCTGCGTTTGTTTCTGCAATGCAGCCTCTTTCATTTATCCTACCTCACGAAACTTCCACTGTTATTGGACTATCCTGTTTTACTGTGTCGGAATTTACCCTGCCGACTCAATTGAAATCTTGAAATAGACTTACATAAGAAGTTTTCGCAGGGAAGTCTGTTATCCTCGATTTTAAACTGTTCTGACAAAGGATCCAAGTCTACTCTCCGAAAATTTTTACTTTTTTCTATAGAAGAATGTCAATCGCTATTATGATAGGATTTCACTTGTCACTATATCATTAGAATAGAACGCAGAATCGAGAAATTAGTATAATTGGCTTTCTGCTAAACGGTAAATGTTACTGTCAGCAGATATTTTATATCGAACAAACTAAATTTTAACATAACATCTATGATTCGTTTTTACCGCTGGTCGTTCGGTGCATTGTTGGCGCTAACGTGCGTTTCCTGTATCGACGACAATTATGATCTTAGCGACATCAACACCGACATGCGCTTCCAGGTCAATGATCTTACGATTCCCGTGAACATTGACCAGATAGAGATGCGAAGCATCCTAGACCTTAAAGAAGACGGTACCGTAAAAGAGGTGAACGGAGAATACGCTATCCTGGAGAACGGTGATTTTACTTCCGGAGAAATCAACATTCCGCAGTTCACTATCGCTTCGCCGTACATCGAACCCTATTCCGAAACTCTGCAAGTTTCTTCGGGCTCCTACCCAATTAGCACTCCGGCTATCCCGTTTGTGGCACGTGGCAACGATATTTCAGACTGCATTATAACGTTCGACAGCGGACGGACCGACACGCGCTTCACACTTTCTCTCACTGCCGACAATGCTTCCGGCCTCGAACTTATAGACGGGGTATTCCAGTTGCCTCCCAGTCTCGAAGCCACGTGTTCGCAGGGCAAATACGACCCACAGACGGGACTTCTTACCCTCAATCATACAGTAGCGCTCACGCAGCCGATTGTCGTGAACGTAACGCGTGTTAACCGCGAATCAGGCGTTGACTTCAACGCCGGTGACCATTCGGCAAGTTTCTCCGGCAGCATTGCCCTGAAGAGCGGTCAACTTCGCGTAGAGTCGCAGGCCAACAGCATCACCCTTAGGGCCAATTTCACGCTTGACGATCTTCCTGTGAAATCGTTAAGCGGTATCCTGCACTATGACATCGAGGATGTCAACATTTCGGATGTTGAGCTAAACAACCTCCCCGACATTCTTACCGACGAGCAGACCGAAATCACGCTCCGGAATCCGCAGATTTTCTTCTCGATTTTCAATCCGCTACAGCGCTACAAGGTTTACGCCACTTCGGGGATGACCATCGGCGCTTACCGTTCGGAAATCCTTTCCGGAGAATTCTCGCCCGAACCTAACAGTTTCAGCACCACGACAGACCATGCCGACGGCATCTACAACTTCTGCATGGCGCCGAAAGCCGGTATATACGACGGTTATACCAATCCCATCTTCGTGCCGTTCCCGACTCTTGGCGGCATACTGGCAGGGCAGGGACTTCCCGACCGACTGAAAATAGCGCTCGACTCGCCTTGTTTCCCGGCACAGCATGTCACCGACTTCCCGCTCGGTATCGATGCCGGAATGGCCTCCGGCCACTACACTTTCTTCGTCCCGCTGGCTTTCGGAGCAGGTTCGCGCGTGGTTTATACCGACCATATTGACGGATGGGGTAGCGACGACCTCAACTATCTGGTAATAACAAAACTCGACGTGAAGGCAACAGTTTCCACCAACATTCCCATTGCCCTGAACTTTACCGGTTATCCCATCGACAAGTACGGCAACCAGATAAGCAACGTGCAGATAGAGGGTGCCACGCTCCCCGCCAATGCCGATAATTACGAGTTGCATCTCCGTATCAGCGGCGAAGTGCGCGACTTGGACGGCATCCGTTTCACGGCAGTGGCGACGGCTGATGGTCAGGACGAGGCCCTGAAACCCGGCATGACCATCAAACTTACCGATATCCGTCCCACGGCAAGCGGCTATTATGAAAAGGAATTCTGACACTTCACGACTTTACAAGAAAATGAAACTAACACTTAAAAACAGCATATTGTTAGGGTGTGCACTGCTCGCCCTGCCGTCAGCGGCACAGACCACCGAGACCGGTTACTTCAACGACGAATACACTTTCCGCTATGAGATGAACCCGGCCATGTGTAATAGCCGCAACTTCGTGAGCATCCCGGCTTTGGGAAACATTAACGTCGACTTCGCCGGAACGCTCCACACCAACGCGGTGCTTTATAATGTAGACGGTAAAACCACCACTTTCCTTAACCCGCAGCTATCGGCTGCGGAGGTGATGAAGAAATTCAAAGACACCAACCGCCTGGACATCGGTACCAAAATAGATGTTATCTCCTTTGGTTTCAAGGGCATCGGCGGCTACAATACCGTGACGATAGGAGCTCGTGCCGACGTCGGCCTGCGCATTCCCAAGACCTTTTTCCAGCTTGCAAAAGAGGGTATCAGCAACCAGAACTACGACATTACCAATCTCGGCGCCCAGGCTCAGGCATATGCCGAAGTGGCTTTGAACCACTCGCGCAACATAACTTCCGAGTGGCGTGTGGGCGCGACCGTAAAGTTCCTCGTAGGCCTTGGTAATGTGGACATACGCATGAACAAGGCGCAACTCGACCTCGGCTATGACAGCTGGAACGTGCTGTCCAACGCCGAAATCAACACCAGCATAGCCAACTTCCGCTATAAGACGAAAATGAATGACAACACGCATCACGAGTATGTCTCCGGCATGGACGTTGACGGCGTGAAGCCAAACGGCTTCGGCCTGGGCTTCGATCTGGGTGCAGTATATTCGCCCGAGGCGCTTCCCGACTGGCGTTTCTCCGCCGCCCTCCTCGACCTCGGTTTCATCTCGTGGGGCGAAAACTATGTGGCTTCGACCAACGGTGATCGTACTTTCCGCACCGACAAATATACTTTCAACGTCGACGATGACGCCACGAACAGCTTCAAGAACGAGTGGGAGATACTTAAAGATGACCTTTCGGGGCTCTATGAACTCGAGGATATGGGCAACCAGGGCGGTCGCACTACGGCGCTCCACACCTCGTTCAACATCGGCGCGGAATATTCCCTTCCGGTTTATAAACCGCTCAGCTTCGGCCTTTTGAATACTACTCGACTGGCCGGTAAATACACCTGGACCGATTTCCGCCTGTCGGCAAATATCGCGCCGTGTAAGGTATTCTCGGCATCGGCAAGCGTATCGGCCGGAACTTTCGGTTGCGGCTTCGGCTGGCTCATGAACGTACACACCCCGGGCTTCAACTTCTTCCTCGGCATGGACCACACGTTGGGAAAACTTGCCAAGCAGGGAGTGCCCCTCAACAGCAACGGCTCGGTGAACCTCGGCCTCTCGGTGCTCTTCTGAAAACCGGGGCGGCTGTCAGCTGACATAGCATAGACAAAATGATAGCTTATATAGCTGATATAGCGAGGACAGCGATTATATCATAAAGGAGGCTGCATTTTTGCGGCCTCATTTTTAATTTGTGTTAAAAAGGTGGTTGGATTTTGATTATTTGTTTGAAAGTATTAACTTTGCGTTTGATATGAGTGGTTAGCTTGATGGCAACCGATTGTATCCTTTGAATCCTTGAGTCTTGTTCTTCCTTTGATTCTCCGGATTCGGCGAAATTCGTTTAATCGTCACGGTTATTGTGGCTAAATATAATTTACAATGGCACAATGGTATATAGTATATAACGGGCAGCGTATCGGTCCGGTAGAAAAAGTGGAGTTGAAGCAGTATGGCCTTGAGCCGAACTCGCTCGTATGGTGTGCCGGCATGGCAAATTGGGCGCCTGCTTCCTCCGTTTCGGAGCTCGTGGAAATAATAAATGTACAGAAGCCGGAACCGGCAAAGCAACCGGAACCGCAACAACCGGCTGCCGCTCCGCGTCAGTATGGACAGAACGGAGGAAGTGCCGGCGAAACATATTCCATACCTAACCGTCAGAGCTATGGCCAGCAGCAACAACAGGGTTATGGCCAACAGCAACAAGGCTACGGCCAACCGCAGGATTACGGTCAGCAACAGCAAAACTACGGCCAGCAATATGGCCAGCAACCGCAAGACTACGGCCAGCATAATGACTACTATCAGCCGAGCGGCAAACGCGTAGCAGCCGGTATCTGCGCCCTTTTGCTCGGCGGCCTTGGCGTGCAGTACTTCGTCTGTGGCAAAATCGGCGCGGGTTTCATTTGCATCCTGTTGACAATCATTACTTGTGGCTTTTGGGAAATAGTCTCACTCATCCAGGGCATAGTCATGCTGACGATGAGTGACCAGGATTTTGACCGTAAGTACGTTTACAGCGATTCCACTTTCCCGCTTTTCTGACGATACCGTCCAAACCTTACGAGTATGGACATGACCGTTCACTTCGCCATGTCCATGCTTTGTGCTATTTAACGGATTATGGGACAGACCGAAGAAATAGGAAATAAGTGGCAACGTGCCATTGCGGCATTTGCCGAGCCGGAACGGCGTGCCGTGTTGGCAAGTTTCTTCAAGACCGGAGAGGGTGAATATGGCGAGGGGGATGTCTTCATCGGAGTGCGGGTGCCCAACGTGAGGGCGGCCAGCAAAGCGTTTGCCGAAGTACCGTTCGAAACCTTCGAGCAGATGCTTGCTTCCGAAGTGCACGAGTTTCGCCTCGGGGCGTTGCTCGCGCTGGTTATGCGTTATAAATCGCAAAAGGGGGATGACGCTGCGCGTGCTGCGACAGTGGACTTCTATCTCCGGCACCTGGACAGCGCCAACAACTGGGATCTCATCGACCTTTCGGCGCCATACATCCTGGGAGGCGAACTGTTGCATGCGCCTGTCGAAACGCGCGAAATCCTTTTGCATCAATACCAAAGTAGAACGCTTTGGCGCCAGCGTGCCGCCGTAGTGGCATCGCTACTCCCGATACGGTCGGAAATCCTTGACTACGCTCTGGAAATTTGCAGGCAAAGCATGAAGCATGAGCACGACCTGATGCGTAAAGCTACCGGTTGGGTGCTTCGCGAAATTGGAAAGAAAAGCCGTGAGGCGCTCGATACGTTCCTTACTGAAAATATTGCCTCATTATCCTCAATCACACTGAGTTACGCCCTCGAAAAACACTCGCCGGAAGAGCGCCGCCAATGGCGCGAAGAACGGAAAAACGCTATTGCCGCAAGAAATGGCGCTTTGCAATGAACGTACTTACTTCGCTTGCGTTTATTAAATAAGTATCGGAATTTGATTCAATGTTGGTTGTTACTTGTCGCGGATAATGCGACGGCTGACTTTTCTGAGATGAAATTCCTGTAAAGCTGCTTTCTTCTGCGGCTAAGACCGTTGCGGAGATTTCACTTTAAACGTAAGGAAATGTTTTTAGACTGGGTATATCTTATAGTCGGACTTCTTCTGATAATCGCCGGAGGAAATTATCTTACCGACGGCTCCGTGGCAATAGCGCGGCGGTTCAAAATTTCTGAAATAGTAATCGGTCTCACCATTGTGGCGATTGGGTCGTCGACTCCTGACCTTGTGGTGGCGTTGATGAGTACAATTGAGCATAAATCGGCGCTTGCCGTCGGCGACATCGTGGGTGCGAATATCTTCGACCTGGCATTAGTAGCTGGAATCATAGCCGTAATACGTCCCTTCAAGGTGTCGCACGACATGAGCTACAATGAGGTGATGATGCTTGTGCTCTCATCGCTCGTCCTTTTCTTCATCGGAGATGACCGTCTCTTCGACCATACGGCAGATTTTATCTCCCGTACCGACGGCCTGATACTGCTCTGTTTCATGTTCATTTATATGCGCTACACGCTGGCAATGAGCAAGACACAGGCCGTTCACCCTACACTACCGATACCCGCAACAAAAGATCCGATAGTGCATCCGTTGGTGCGCCGCCGCCGTTTCTCGTTCAATCCTCCGGCTGACATGAAGATGTGGCTCGCGGCAGTATGCGTTGTAGGAGGTCTCGGCGCATTGGTGTTGGGAGGGAACTGGATAGTGAAAGGGGCAACGGGCATCGCCCTCGGCATGGGCATATCGCAGTCGCTGGTAGGCCTCACGATGGTGGCCATCGGCAGTTCGGTGCCTGATCTTGCCACCTCTTTGATAGCCGCGCTGAAAAACCGTCCGCAGATAGCCTTCGGCAACATTGTGGGCGCCTGCGCCTTCAACGTCTTCTTCATCATCGGGCTATGCTCGGCCATATCTCCTCTTAACACCGGTAATATTAACTTCGTTGACTTCGGGACGCTCGCATTGGCTTCAATACTTCTATGGATATTCTCAATTACCCACGGGCGTATCTCCCGAGCCGAAGGAATAATCCTCATAGCCGTCTACGTTGCCTACTTCACCTATCTTGTTGTGTGAGACGACAGGCTGTCGCATTTGGTGTCAGATATATAACCGTGTTCTTGAAATCAAGGGTGACTTTGAAATTGTTGAACAAGTCGAAGCCGATAATTCCGTCACTTCCTATCATTGATAATGGCATTTCAATCATTCCCGGGAGATTGCCGAACAAACAACTAAAGTGCATGTCCCCGATTCTGACATCTTTTTCAAAGACGGGAGTAGTGAAAAATCCGAACATCGGATAGAAATCCGCCCTTTCTTCTATCGGAGATTCGGAAGAGGTCATACGGCTGTTGATATATGAAATCTTGGCGCCGGTATCGAGTGCGAAGTCAAGCGTCTGTCCATCGACTTTCAGTGGGAGGTCAAACACTCCCAGCGCCGATTTTTTAATATGTATAGCCTCGCCGTCAGTCTCATTCGGATTAAACTCTGTGTCAACATCCAAAATGTAGCGTTGATAATCGGTTTTGAGAAGAAATTTCTCAAGGACATCAATGCCGACAAGCACATCAATATCTTTGCCGAGCTGTTCCGATATATTGTGTATATCGAAGCCGTCGGCGATACATTGACTGTGAAACTCCTCTCCCATAAATTCAAATATTGGTGAATCGGCAAGGGAAATCGGGCTTCCTGTGTCCAACAAAAGGGTTTTCCCTGCCTCAGAAATAATCAGATGGCCGTCAAAGAGGTCTATATCGTATATTCTGTGCATATTGTAATGGCTTAATGCGCAAAGTTAGCAATTAGTTGTGAGAAATACAAGCGCATCTGCAACTTTAGAGCTTATGATACAAAGAAACGCACCGTGGTTAACGACGCGTTTCTTTCATTGTGATTGGGGTTATCGTTATTTCTTTTTTGCGGTCTTTTTTGAGGAGGTTTTTCTTGTTGGCTTTTTTGCGGGTTTCGGGGCTTCTACGTCGGCGGCTTCTACCGGCACGAGGTTGTCTACCTTTATGTCTTCGTCGTTGGCCAGCGTGGTGCGCAGGTTCTTCACCTCTTTTTTCAGCTCTTCGATTTCCGACGCCTGGTTGTTGATGGTCAGAAGCAGCGAGTTGAGCTCCTCGTTTTCAATCTCTTCGGGGAACTGTTCGCGTACGCGCACCATGAAGTCTGCCAGCACGTTCATGTAGTTGGTGAAGGCTGAGAATGGAGAGTCGTAGGGGGAGAAAAGGGAGTGCGAAGCACCGTCGGCGCGCTGCTTGGTGCTCATGTAGTAGAAGTGGTCGGAGTTCTGGAGGCGCGACCAGTCGCGCTGTATTCCGCGGTCCTTGCACATGTCCACGCGTTCGGCTATGCCGTAGAGCTTGTTGAGTGCCTCGCGTTGCATCGTGTTCCCTTTCCATGCCGAAACGTCGCGTGCCTCGTCGGTGCCGGAGAGGGGATAGGGGATGGCCAATGCGTCGACGGGTTTGAGTTTCTTGATGGTTTCCGAAGGTGTGGAGAAAGTGACGCCGCGCTGTGCCGCGAAGCGGGGAAGCGCTTTCAGGAACTCGAAGATACCGGTCTCGCGCGGCAGGAACGAGCCTATGGTTTCCATCGACAGGAAGATGTTGATGACCTGCTGGTCTTCTGGGGTGGAGGCAATCCAGTCGATGTATTTGTCGGCGGTGAGGGGATACTCGTGCCAGGAGGAGTCGTTGAAGTTTTTCGATATGTCCTGCGAGAGTTTGTCGTTGACGAGCAGGAGGTCGAGTTTCGGAGCAGAGGCCGATTTGTAGACGAAGTTAGGAGATTTCCAGCCAAGTATGTGCTTGGCGCCTTCTGTGAGAGCGGCCTTGAATCCCATGTGCTGCATGATGCAGGCTATGTCGTCGTCGAATATGAGCTCCGTGTTGGCGATCACCTTGGGGTTCTGGCCGAACTCGGCCTTTATCAGGCGGTTGAGGTAGTTGACCTGGCGGATGAACTCTTCCGGGTCTTCGGTGGAAGCCATACTGTGGGAGTATGTTCCGCTGAGGAATTCCACTTTGCCTGTAGCGGCGAGTTTCTTGAGGAGCTCATGGAAATCGGGAGCCGACTGCTGTATCTGCTCTATGGCGGTGCCTGAGATGGCTATCGAGCAATGGAAGTCATACTCCGGATTGTTGATCATCTCCAGCAGGAGGTGAGCCGTGGGGACGTATGACTGTTCGGCGATGCGCGAGATGATTTCCTCGTTGGAGAAGTCGTCGAAATAGTAGTGGTCGTTGCCTATGTCGAAGAAACGGTATCTTTTGAGACGGTAGGGCTGATGTATCTTGAAAATTAAATTAACTGCTTTCATGTTTTCGGGTTTCAGTGAATGAGTGAATTGTAGATGTCGATGACCTTTTTACCGGCCTTTTCCCAGGTGATACCGTGGATTTCCTCGATACCGTCTTCCCTGAGCTGGTTGTAGAGGGCCGGGTAGGAGATGATGGCGTGTATGGCGTCGGCCATGGCGTCGATGTCCCAATAGTCGGTCTTGATGACGTTGGTAAGGATCTCGGCGCAGCCTGACTGCTTGGAGATTATGGAGGGGACTCCCATCTCCATGGCCTCGAGCGGCGATATGCCGAAAGGCTCCGAAACCGAGGGCATTATGTAGACGTCAGAGTCGCGGAGCATCTGGTATACCTCTTTTCCGCGCAGGAAACCGGTGAAGTGGAAACGGTCGGCTATGCCGCGGCGTGCCGCCAGGCGTATCATGTCGTCCATCATGTCGCCGGAACCGGCCATCACGAAGCGCACGTTCTTGTTCTTTTTCAGCACTTTGGCGGCAGCCTCCACGAAGTATTCCGGCCCTTTCTGCATGGTGATACGGCCCAGGAATGTCACCACTTTCTCGTCGTGTGTACGGCGCTTGAGGTTCAGGAGATCATAGTCGAGCGGGATTACCGCATTATGAACGGTTGTCACCTTGTCGGGGTTGATGCCATATTTCTCGATAACGGTGCGGCGCGTGAGGTTCGAGACGGTGATGATATGGTCGGCGTGCTCCATGCCGTCTTTCTCGATGCCGAAGACGGTGGGATTCACGTTGCCGCGCGAGCGGTCGAAGTCGGTGGCGTGGACGTGGATCACCAGCGGTTTGCCGGTGATGTTCTTGGCGTGGATGCCGGCGGGATACGTCAGCCAGTCGTGGGAGTGTATGATGTCGCATGGTACGGTGCGCGCTATCACACCGGCCACTATGCTGTAGTTGTTGATTTCCTCCATGAGGTTGTCGGGGTAGCGTCCCGAGAACTCTATGCAGCCCAAGTCATTGAGGTTCATGTAGTTGAAGTCGGCGTAGATATGGTCGCGCAGGTCGAAGTAGAGTTGCGGGTCCATCACCTTGCCGATTCGCGAGGCCACATAGTCCCACGAGACGTCGCGCCATGCCACGGGAGTGTCGCAGGCGCCGATAATCCGGGCGAATCCTTTCTCCTCGTCGCCGTGCGGTTTGGGAATGACGAACGAAATGTCCATGTTTCCGTTAGCGTGCATACCCTTGGTGAGACCGTAGCTTGCGGTGCCCAGGCCGCCCAGGATGTGGGGAGGGAATTCCCATCCAAACATTAATGCTTTCATGGTCAGTCGTTGTTTTCGTCGGTTAGGAGTTTGTTCATTTCATTCACATTTTTGAGCGTGCGGAGAATCTCTCCCACATTTTTGGCGGTGCTGACGGCGCCGCGTCCGGTGTAGGGCGGGTTGGCGTCATACATCTCGGAGAGAGAGCCGATGCAGCCTTCCGACATCTCGTCTTCATACCCGACGAGCATCCTCTCGATGAATCCGAGTCCGCCGAGTCCGAATACCTTGAAATATGCGTCGGCGTAGAAGCCGAAGAGCCATGGACGTGCCGGACCCTGATGTACGGCGTATTCGCGCTCTATGGGACCGCCCACATAGTTCGGTCGGTAAGCGTAGCTTTTTGGCGAAAGGGAACGCAACCCCTTCGGAGTCAGCAGTTCGCGTGTCACGAACTCCAGTACCTTGCGGGTCTGCTTGCGGTCGAGCGGGGAGTATTCCATGCCGCAGGCGATGGCCATGTTGGGGCGAACTTCGAGGTCCACGTATGAGCCGTTGACGTAGTCGTAAAGGTATCCGTAGCCGTTCAGGAAGGTCTCCAGGAAGGAATCCTTGGTCTTGTCGGCCAGCGCGTCGAGTTCGGCCGCATAATGGGCGTCCACACCTTCGTAGAGCGAGGCTGCGAACCGCAATGCATTGTACCACAGAGCATTGAACTCAAGGATGAATCCTGAGCGCGGGATGATGGGCTTGCCGTTGATGGAAGCCGACATCCAGGTGACCGGCGTGTTGACGCCCGACGAGGCTACGAGGCCCGAAGGGTCGAGATGCAGGTTGTTGACACGTCCGTGACGAATGTCGTCCACCAAACGGCGAACGCTTTCGCCATATTTCTCGCGGCATTCCGCAGTGCCGTTGTTGCGGCGGTATTGCTGTATGGCCCAGATGAACCACAGCGGTATGTCGGGGAGGTCGATTTCCAGGATGGTGCGGTCCTTGAAGCCGTTGTCGATGTAGCGGCGCAGAGCATCGTAGAAAGTGGCGGCCGTTTCCTCGAAGTCCTCGCGGTGGTTGATGGCCAGCGTACAGCCCGGCAGCGCGATGAGTTCGTCGCGAGCACGGACATTATACCACGGATAACCGGCCATTATATACATGCCGTTCTTGTTTTTCAGATAGAACTGCTTGGCGGAGTTCTTAAGGCAGTTCTTGAAGCTGGTGCGGCAAGTGCGCGTTTTCAATTCGGCCTCGTAGGTTCCCTCGAAGGTCGCAGGATCGCTCTCTGCGGTCGATGCCGAGAAGATAATCGACTCGCCCGGCTTAATGGGAAGCTCGAAATAACCGGGCACCCAAAGGTCTTCCTTGTAGGGGATGCCGCGATCCCGGTCCTTGTAATACTCTATCCCCTTGTACCAATGCCCGTCGTCTACCCACTTGACCGGCTTGTTGAACTGCATGAAGAGCTCCGGATAGCCGTGGTATAGGCATGTTGCGATGCCGTCGTCCACGTGGCGGATACTCTTGTTGACGGCGTCGTTCTCCATGCATAGGTCGTTGGAGTTGCGGAAAGCCAGGAAAGGGCGGAATTGCAGGGTTGTGGGGGAATGGGCTTCCAAAAGGGTGTATTTGATTAGGATTCTGTTTTGGTGGGATATGAATACTTTCTCTTTGGTGAGGATTACGCCGCCCACACGGTAGGTAAGTTTGGGCGTACTTTCGCAAGTAAATTCGCGGATGTATTTGTGGCCGTTTGGGGAGAAGATGTTCTGCCCGTACTGGTGAAGGCCGAGATTGAACGGGGCGCCGTGCTGAATCACGGTCTCGTCGAGCGAGGATAGCAGGATATGGGCCTTGTCGTCCATCTCGGGAATAGGAATCACCAGAAGGCCGTGCTGCTTGCGGGTGTTGCAGCCCACGATAGTGGTGCAGTGGTAAGCTCCCGATTTGTTGGTCCGGAGCATTTCCTTGGGCAGGCTTTGCTCCAGATTAATCATGAGGCTTTTGTCAAATTTCAGGTAACTCATTAATGCTAAAACGTTTGCAGCCGCCTGAAGAGGGGAGGGGAAGAAGGGCGGCATAGGGGTTTCATAAAATCAATCTTAAATCTAAAACGGGCGCAAAAATAAGTGTGCGTCTATCAAAGACAAAAGTAATAAAAATTTCGGAAACGTGCAAATAAAACACCGGGAAATTTATCCCCGGATTCCCCTTTTGTGCTGCAAAACATAAAAATGGGCTCGCTAACCGGTTTTCATTTTCAAGACTATGCGAGCGGTCAATAAAGTCACAAGCTGAAAGCAAGGGGTAAATGCCAATGATATAAGGCATTTACCCCCTTGCTTTATAATGAGTTGGGAGAGGTGATTATTTCAGTTTTGCGGCTTGGACAGCGGCGTCGCTGTAATTGTGTTTGGCGGCGCGGTCGAACCAGTAGCGGGCCTTTTTCATATCTTTGGGAATGCCACGGCCGTCGCGGCACATTTCGGCGTAGCGGTATTGTGCTTCGGGGACGTCCTGCTCGGCGGCGCGCCAGTAATTTTCGGCAGCGATGCGGAGGTCGGGCAACACGCCGTTACCTTCCTCGAAAAGACGGCCGATGTTCAGCTGGGCCAGCGGATGGTTATGTTGTGCGGCTTTGCGGAACCAGTAGGCGGCCTCCTCGTAATCCTGCTGCGCAAAGTATCCGTCGCGGTAAATTACGCCCATATCGTAGAGCGCCTCGTCGTCGCCGATGGCGATGGCTTTGCCGAACCATTTGAACGCGTCTTTGATATTCTGTTCGGTGCCGATGCCGTGTTGGTAGCAGATGGCGAGCAGACGGCAGCTTTCGGCGTCGTCATTATTAGCTCCTGTGAGGTATTCGTTGAAATTTTCGGCCTTTACATCCCGTGTGTTGTCTGAATGGTCAACTGCAACGGGGTGGCCGTTATAAATCGGGTTATCGGTCCGGGTCTGTGCGACAGAAGCAAGCGTGCCGCAACCGAGTGATGCGGCAATCAATAAACCGTATACATATATTCTTTTCATAAAAGGATAACGCCTCAAATACCCCAAAATTGCAAGAATCTACTGTTTTAACATATCTCCGATAAATCCAAAATCTTTTAACGCACCGTAGGAGGGAAATCAGTAGGCGTTTTTGTCGCCGGCTATGCCGTTCCAGACGGTCAGGAAGATTATCTTGAAGTCGAGGAAGATGTTCCAGTTGCGGATATACCATACATCGTATTCCACGCGTTTTTCCATCTGCCAGAGCTGTTTGGTGCCTCCGCGGTAGCCGCTCACCTGTGCCCAGCCGGTGATTCCGGGTTTCACGGCGTGGCGCACCATGTATTTGTCTATCAGGGCGGAGTATTCCACGGTGTGGCTTATCATGTGCGGCCGTGGTCCTACTACGCTCATGTTGCCGAGGAAAACGTTGATGAACTGCGGGAGTTCGTCGAGCGAGGTGCGGCGCAGGAAGTCGCCGAACTTGGTCTTGCGCGGGTCGTTTTCGGTGGCTTGCACCTTGTCGCTGTCGGCGTTGACGCGCATGGTGCGGAATTTCAGGCATACGAATTCCGACCCGTAGATGCCGGTGCGTTTCTGCCGGAAGAAGACGGGACCGGACGAAGTCAGCTTGATGCCGATGGCTATCGGGATGAAAATCAAAGGCGAGACTATCAGGAAAGAGGTGGAAATCACAAGGTCCACCACGCGCTTGGCTATCTTGTTTCGGCGCAGGTGAAGCGGCGACAGGGTGTGGGTCATGCAGGGGAGGTTGCCCACCGATGACATAGCGAAGTTTGCCGAGATGAAGCGGTCGAATTTCGGCACGTAGACAAACTCGGCGCCCTCCTCTTCGGTGACTGCCATGAGCCGTGTCATCAGCTCGTTGTTCTCGAAGTCGAGTGTATAATAGACTATGTCCACGCGGTTGAGGTGCACGAAGTCGGCCACATCACCGAGGGAGCCGTAGAAGCAGTCTTCAAGGCTTGCGGCGGGCGAAGGCTTGTTGTCGAAGACGCCCATCATGCGGTAGCCGTAGCCAAGGTCGGAGTTCAGTTCGTCGTAAACGGCCTCGGCAGTCGGGCCGGACCCTACTATTATCACGCGCTTGAAATTAAGTCCGAGCTCGCGTGCTTTTTTTAGTAACTTTCTAGAAATCAGCCACCATGCGGAAATGCCAATGAAGAGGAATGTGAATAGCACAAGAATGTTGACGAAGGGTATTTCAGGCACGTCGAGCAGGTAAAGCAGCGACAGCAGAACGCATGCCGTCAGCAAGGTGCTTTTGAAGGCGGTAAGCACGACGCGGTCCGCATAGACGATGCGGGTGTTATGCAGTCCGGAGAAAACCCATTCGCTGGGAATAAAGGAAACGTTCAGTATCAGCCAGAACATCTTGGAAGCGAAAACTTCGTTTGTTCCGGTAACCATTACGGAGAGAAAATAAATGAGGTTCAGTGTCACGAAATCAGCGACGATTAGCGTGGCTCTGAGGTATTTTCCCAATCTGAAACGTTCGTTCAAGGCTCGCATAGTATGGATAAGCGTTGCGCCATGCTCAGGCGCGATGTCTTTGCTGCCGGAGAGCCGATGCCGCCGGCGGCAGTCTGGTTATGTGCGTCGGCCGTGATGGCTCCCGGGCTTTCCGCAGGAAACTGTTAAGTCATGTTTCCCGCTTGTCCTTTTGCCTGCGACGGCGCGGCATGGTGAAAAGTTGCAATCCTTCATGGCTTACGGTTTGTTAGCTTCCCCGGGAAGCGGGGTGTGCGCTGCCGCGCCGTGTCCTCCCGCTTAGGGAAGTTTTTCCGAAGCGTATTAAAACTGTCGGCATCGATTGAGGAGAGGCAGACGGGGATTGCTTGCGGTTTGTAAAACAAGAGGGACGAGCGACCGCGAAGCCGTGTCTGCGGCTGCGCGACGCCCTCCCTTCAGTTCGTTTAATCTTTGTTTTCGGTATTGTTATCGTTCGATTCTATCTTCTCGTCGATGAGCTCGATTTTGTGTTTCAGCTCGTCGAGGTCTTTGCGGAGGTTCTCCACGCGGCGTTCCATCTCCTGAACCATGGAATTGCCGCCTGTCGACTTCACCTTGAAGAAACCGAGGTTGTTTTCGTAGGTCTTGATTTCGGCGCGTTTCTGCTCGTATGTGCGGTAGAGGCGTTCACGTTCGCGGCTCAGCTTGCCGTCGCCGGAGAGGTTCTCGATGTGGCCCTCGAACTGCGACATGCGGCGGCGTTTGTTGCCGGCACTCAGAGAGTTATAGATGCGGTCGCACTCGGCACGGTATTCCTGGAAGATTTTGTCCTTGACGCGGTAGGGCACATGGCCTATTTCCTGCCATTTGGCCTGGAGTGCACGCACGGCCTGGAGTGCGCCGTTCTCGGCGGGATCTACGCCTTTCAGTTCCTCGATGAGGGCACGTTTGGCGTTCAGGTTGTCGGTCTGCTCCTTGCGTGTGGCGGAAACCTGTTCCTTGCGGCTCTGGAAGAACTTGTTGCAGGCGGTAGTGAAACGTTGCCATATTTCGTCGCTATGGCGGCGTGCCACGCCGCCGATGGTCTTCCATTCGGCCTGGAGGGCTATCACCTTGTCGGCGTCGCGTGTGGGGTCGCCGTTCTCGAGCAGCGCTTCGGCCTTCTCGCAGAGTTCCGTCTTCTTGACGAGGTTGGCGCCCAATTCCTCCTTCACGCGTTTGTAGTATTCTGCCTTTGCGGTGAAGAAGTCGTCGCAAACCTTGCGGAAGCGGGCGAAAAGCTGGTTGTTAACCTTCTTGGAGGCGAAGCCTATTTCTTTCCAACGAGCCTGGAGTTCAAGCACTTGCTTGGTCATGGCCTCCCACTTGTTGAAGGAGTCGAGGGCGGAGAAGTCGAGTGCTTCTATCTCCTCGCAGAGTTTGGTCTTGGCCTCTTCGTTGGCCTGTTCCTGCTGCTTGCGGTTTTCGAAGTATTGCTGGTGGCGTTTGTTGACAGCCGACGACTCGGCGCTGAATTCTGCCCAGATGGATTCGCGGTATTCCTTGGCGACCGGACCTATTTCGCGCCACTGTTTGTGGAGTTCCTGAAGGGTGCGGAAGGCGGCGATGACATCTTTCTCGTCGGCTAAGGCGCGGGCGCGTTCTATGAGTTCGCGTTTGGCTTCGAGGTTCTTGCGGAAGTCGAGGTCGCGCAGCTCCTTGTTCATCTTCAGACGGTCGTAGAAGAGTTCCACCACCTGCTGGTATTCTTTCCAGATTTCCGTTTCGGCGCTCTGGGGTATCTCCTTGATTTCCTTGAACTGGGCCTGGAGTTCCTGGAAGCGGGGAAAGTGGAGGTTTATGTTGTCGATGTCTTCTACGATATTCTTGATATTTTCGATGACAGCGCGTTTTGCTACAAGATTTTCATTGAGACGGGCTTCTTCAGCGTTGAGGAATTCGGCGCGTGCCTCCTTGAAGCGTGCGTAGAGGTCCTTGAACTGGAACTCCAGCGGGTCGGGATGCGCGGCAAAGGCGTCGGGGGAGTTGCCGGCATCGAGGAAGTCGGCCATCTCCTTGTCCAGTTCGCGGGTGCGGAGGGCGTGGAAAGCCTGTTTGATGGAGTTTACCTCGCGGTGGGCCTGCATGTCGGCTTTTTCCACTATTTCGGCCAGCGCGTCCACGAGTTCCTGTTTGCTCATGTCGTGCCATGATTTCTCTGACTCTGCATCGGCGGCGTCTTCTTCGGCGCTCGCGAGCTCGGCGGTGGCTTCGGCGGTTTCTTCGGCCTCCCAGGCAATGGCTTCGCTCTGTTCTTCCTCGGCCTTTACTTCGGCCTCGGGTTGTGGCGTTTCATTGTTCTCTGCTGCATCGGCAGCTTCTGTAGGATTCACCTCGGGGGTGATGTTTTCCGGGGTGGGGGTTGCGCTCTGCTCGGGGGAGGGCGTCTTTTCAAGCTCGTTCATATCTTGGTAGTTAAAGGCTGCACGGGGCGGCCGGTATTAATAAAGGTCAGCGGGTCGCAACAATTTTTCCGTTGGGGTTACGGGCACGAGCCGATCCGCTTTCTCGTGCTTTCAATTGCCAAATTTACAACAATTTTAGTTTATAGGCAAATTTTAAAGGAATTTTCTTCCGATTTTTTGTGTTTAAGCAGGTTATGCACCTTTGAAGCACCTTATTTTTCCACTTTCATGGAAATAATGCGGACGTCCTGCACGGGACGGTCGGCCTCGCCTGTCTCCACGTCCTGGATTTTCTCCACCACATCCATACCCTCCAGCACTTCGCCGAAGACGGTGTACTCGCCGTCGAGATGAGGTGTGCCTCCCACGGTCGAGTAGGTCTCGAGGATTTCTTTGGGAGCTTCGGTGACGGCGCTTTCGGATTCACGGATGTACTTTTCAATGACGGCGTTTACGGCGTCGCGGCCCTGTTCCTGATAGATTTTGCGGAGTTCGGCATCGTTCTCCTTCACCTTATTTTCTATATAGGCGTTGCGGACGCTTTGCAGCACGCGGTCTCCGAGCGACGCAGCGGGGAATTTGCGGCCGGTGACGATGTAGAACTGGCAGTCGGACGAGCGTTTCTCCGGGTTGTTGGTGCGTGCCGCCGCCAGTGCTCCGTATTTGTGGTAATGCGCGGGATATACTATTTCGGCGGGGAGGGTGGTGCCGAGGTCGCCGGCGCCGAGCATGGCGTCCGGTCCGGCCGTCTTAGACGTAGGGTCGCCGGCCTGCACCATGAAGTCTTTTATCACGCGGTGGAAGAGCACGCCGTCATAGACGCCGTTTTCCACATTCTTGATGAAGTTGTCGCGGTGCACCGGGGTGTCGTCGTAGAGGAGCACCTTGAAGTCGCCGAGCGTTGTCTTTACGTCGATGACCGGGGCGCCCTGGGCAGGGGCATTGAGATTAGTGGCTGTCATGATGATGATTAATGACAAGAATATTTTTAATGTTCCGAGTTTCATTGTGTCGTGTATTTGTAAGGGGGGGACGGGAGGAGAGGCACGTCAGAATCCCGTGTTGAAAATGCGTTTGTAGATGCGTCGGAAGTTGTCGTCTTCGAGGCTCAGGTCGTATGCTCGGTCGGCATAGTCGGCACCCCAGAGGGCTTCGAGCAACGAGCCTATGTAGCGGCGTTCCCGGTCTTTGTCGATGGCGTGCATCACCAGTTTCCCGATGTGGGAATGGAACCGTTCAGCGTTCACGGCGTGCAGGAAGCGAGCCGAGCTGGCGAGGAACTGTCCCGTGGTGTCTTTCGTTACCAGCAGGTCGATGAGCGCCTCCATGTCCGTGGTGTCTTCCGCATGGTTCACCAGATAATCGTACACCATCATTCCGTCGGTGTCCTGCTCCAAATGTTTAAGAGTTTCGTTCATGCTATATTGTCTTAACACGCGGACCGCCGCAGGGACAGCCGGGGCTTCTTTCCGGGCGGTTCTCACTTTTTATGGTGCAAAAGTAACAAAAAATTTTCTGATTTCGCAAAAATCCATTAATTTTGTGCTTGGAAAGATAAAAAACAATGAAGGCCAACGAATATATCATTGTAATAGGTCGCCAATTCGGGGCCGGCGGACGCGAAGTGGGCCATGCCTTGGCCGAGCGTCTCTCGCTGCCTTACTACGACAAGGAACTGCTCCGCGAAGCCGCGCGCCAGAGCGGAATTCGCGAAGAGGTGTTCCGCAACGCCGACGAGAGCCGTCCTTCGTTCCTGGGAAGCCTGTTCGGACTGGGCGCTTCAGGCACGGTGGAGAGCTACACCACTTCGGCCATGTCGCGTTCCGGCCTTTACAAGGCGCAGAGCGAGGTGGTGGAGGAGATAGCCTCCCGCGGACCCTGCGTACTGGTTGGCCGTACCGCCGACTACGTGCTGCGTGAGATGTCCAACCTGGTGAGCCTCTTCCTCCACGCGCCGCTTGACAAGAGGGCCGTGCGCATAGTGGGACGCGGAAACTGCGCCACCGAGCAGGACGCCCGCCAGATGGCCCAGAAACGCGACCGTTTGCGCGAAAGCTATTACAATTTCTTCACCGGCCGCCATTGGGGACACGCCGACAACTACCATCTCAGCATCGACGCCTCCTCCATGACCACGCAGCAAATCGTTGACTTCATAGTTTCGTATCTCGAAAACAAGAAATAACCGATGCCGTAAAGTGGCGGAAGCGGTTTCCGCCTTACGGTATAAGATATAAAAAAGGAGACAGAAGCACGGTCTGTCGCCGTGTGCCACCTAAGAGCACAGGGAGGAAAGTCCGGGCAACACAGAGCGTCATACTTCCGAAATGAAAGCTGTCGGCGACGGCAGGCAAGATGTAACAGAAAAGAACCGCCACGCAGGCCGCGAGCCGCGTGGTAAGGGTGAAAAGGCGGGGTAAGAGCCCACCGGGCCCGTGGCGACATGTGGCCGTCAGTACATCCTATGAGTTGCAAGGCCAAATATACCGGCAATCAAGGGTTGCTCGCCCACTGCCGGGGGGTAGGCTGCTCATTCGCGCGGGCAACCGTGCGATTAGATAAATGACAGACACCGGCTCCGCGGCGTCCCATCGAGCGGAGTACGGCACATAACTCGGCTTACAGGGCTTCTGTCTCCTATTTTTTATCTCCCGGCGGGAACGTTATTACCCCTTCCCGTGTTATCTTTATGGAGACAGCTATCCACATCCAAGATTACCATCCGCAATGAACAAACTGATTGCCAAAATCATAGGATTTAAGGACTATTTCTTCACGGGAGTATGGCGCGAGGTGCGCAATACCATGAAAGTCAGGATCATAAAGACCCTGAGTCTTTCGTTGCAGGCCTTCATGGACCGTAGCCTCCAGACGCAGTCCATGTCGCTGACCTACAGCACCGTACTCGGCATAGTGCCGGCGCTCGCGCTTATTTTCGCCATAGCGCGCGGCTTCGGTTTCCAGAATCTCATTGAAAAAGAGCTTTTCATGAATTTCCCGGCACAGCAGCAGACGCTAAAGACTGCCTTCAAATTCGTGGACTCATATCTGAGCGAGGCCTCGCAGGGCATATTCGTAGGCGTTGGTCTCATAGTCCTGCTGTGGACACTCGTTTCGCTGTTATCGAACGTTGAAAATGTATTCAACCGCATCTGGGACGTCAAGCACGACCGTACCTTATATAAAAAAGTGACCGACTACATTGCCATTTGCCTGCTCGTCCCGGTGCTGATGGTTTGCTCGGCAGGTATCTCCATCTTCATGTCCACGATGGTTGACACCGCAAGTCCGTTGGCTGTTCTCTCGCCGGTGGTAGACGGTATTCTCGACATCTCGCCGCTGTTACTGGCCTGGATAGCCATTTCCCTCTCATATTTCCTCATCCCCAACACCAAGGTACATTTCAAATATGCCGTCATCGGCGGGGCTTTCGCCGCCATCGGCTTCGAGGTGGTGCAGCAACTCTTCGTCAGCGGACAGATATACGTCTCCAAATATAACGCCATCTACGGGTCGTTCGCCTTCCTGCCGTTGCTACTCATCTGGCTACAGCTCTCGTGGCTCATTCTGCTCTCCGGATGCGTGCTGGTCCATTCCATGCAGAATATCTTCGGCTACAACTACTTAGGCAACGTCTCCAACGTTTCGAGCAACTATATGCGCGAAATAACCCTTGCCGTAATGGCTATCGTGGTGCAGCGGTTTGACAAAGGGAAACCTCCCATAACCCTCAACCAGATTTCTACGAAATACAACCTTCCGCTTTCCATCATCAGCCGCATTGTGAACCGCCTCGTCGAAGCGCGGTTAGTGTACTACGTCTCGCTCGCCGATGATGAAAAAGGGCTGCTCCCCGGCGTCAACAACGACAAATATACCGTAGGGGAATTCTACCACACCATCGACAGCATGGGCGACAAAGACTTCATCCCCTACTTCAACACCATCTTCGCCAAGATGCTCGCCTTCCTCGGCGGCGGCAAAGACGGATGCACCACCTTCCCGAAAGCCGCGGTCCTGATCCGCGACCTCCCGATTCCGACGCCCGCGGAAATAAAAGCCCTCATATCCGCCCCTGACGTACAGCCCTTCCCGCCGTCCCCGGAGCCGTCCCCCGACGACTGAAATACAAGAAATGATACCGAGAAGTAAGTTGTTTTAAATGCAGGTCAATATGCGAGATAATTGAGAATCTTTATGAAGAAAGAAAAAGTTAATATTGAAATAGTGCTGCAACGATTATTGCAGCACGTTATAATTCTATTTCTGATTTAAAGAGAAGGCTCTTCTGTTGAATCAACAGTTTTGCATTTAGTACTTGTACTCTATGCCGTTTATTGTCATACGGCGTGCAAGACGATAGAAGGGACCAGATTTGGATGTAGCTACATATTCTACTCCTTGTTTGTTGAAAAGATAGAACTTTTCCTGGATTCCGGATTTTACTCTTGTGAGAACGATGGTTCCTTTGTAAATGTAACCATCAGAGTTGCGGTCACGAGAGTAAGAGGCTGCTTGGCAAGCATTGAATGATATGACATTTTCTATGCCTGTAAGGCTTGTTATGGCCAGCGTGGCCATGATTGCTGAGATTAGCGAAATTTTCTTGATCATTGTGATATGCTCTATATTCGTGTCGAGCTCAACTGTTAGTTAATCTTAATTAATGTGATTATAGATGGTAGGGATGTTTTGGAATATGAATTGATTTAAACATATTTATAGGTAACGCAGTAAGTAAATGTGCATTTTACTGTAGCACGAATTGCGTCAGCGCCTCCGTCAGGAAGCGCTACGCAATACATATAACGGCAAACTATTGGCATTATACTTCAGGAACTTTGGTTAATCAAAATGCACATTTACTTACTGCGTTACCTATATCTTTTGAATCTTGTAACTGTCTCCTGAGTTGGGATGTTCCATGCCTAAATTGCGGACGCAAGCGATTTGCTGATAAAAATTAGCGGATGCTCCGGGAGGGGCATCCGCTTTTATCGGTTTTCTCCGGCCGGTTTTTCGGGCCGGAGGTCGGGATTAGCTTTCCTCGTTATCTCGTTTGGTGCGGGTGTGCGACTTGGAGTGACTGCTGTCCAGATCGCTCTCTTCTTGCAGGTCTATTTCCTTGCCGGAGTCATCTGCAACCCGGTATTGGAGGTATGCGAGCGATTCGTCGGGCACTATCTTGCAACCGCGGCCGTATTCGCGGCGCCATTTGCCGTAGAGGGAGAATACCCCTTTCTTGATATATGCCTCTACGAAGGGGTGTACGTACATTGTGAACTTCTTGACGTCCAGGTCGTTGACGAGGTATTCGAGCTTTTCCTTGAGTTTGTCGGTGAAAAGCAGCGATGGTTGAATCTGTCCCTTGCCGTAGCATGAGGGGCAGGTCTCCTCGGTAACGATATCGAGCGCTGGGCGCACCCTCTGGCGTGTAATCTGCATGAGGCCGAATTTGCTGAGGGGCAGTATGTTGTGGCGTGCACGGTCGTTGGCCATCACTTCGCGCATGTGTTCGAGGAGCGTCTGGCGGTGTTCGGCCTTGTTCATGTCTATGAAGTCGACCACTATGATGCCGCCCATGTCGCGGAGGCGCAGCTGGCGTGCTATCTCGTCGGCGGCGCGGAGGTTTACTTCCAGGGCGTTGGTCTCCTGGTCGTTGCCTGCTTTTGAGCGGTTTCCGCTGTTGACGTCGATGACGTGCAACGCCTCGGTGTGCTCGATGATGATGTACGCGCCTGATTTGAAAGAGACGGTTTTGCCGAAGCTGCTTTTAATCTGGCGTGTGATGCTGAAGTTGTCAAAGATGGGGACGTCTTTGGTGTAATATTTGACTATATCCTTGCGGTCGGGCGCGATGATGGAGATATAGTTCTGAATCTGTTCGAATGTCTCTTTGTCATTGACGTAGATGTTTTCGAAGTTGGGGGAGAAGATGTCGCGGATTACTCCTACGGCGCGTGCCTCTTCCTCGTAGATGAGCGTTGGGGGGTCGCTGCGCTGCATCTTGGCGATGGCATCTTCCCAGCATTTCACGAGTGTACGCATCTCGTTGTTGAGTTCGGCCACACGTTTGTTTTCGGCCGATGTGCGTACTATCACTCCGAATCCTTTGGGCTTGATGCTGCTGATGAGCTGACGCAGGCGCACCTTTTCTTCGGTGGATTTTATCTTCTGCGAGATGGAGATTTTCGAGCCGAAGGGGATGAGCACCATGTAACGGCCGGTGAGCGAGAGGTCGGTGGTCAGTCGCGGACCTTTGGAGGAGATAGGCTCTTTGGCTATCTGCACCAGGAGTTTCTGTCCCTGCTGGAGGACGTCGGTGATGGAACCCTGTTTGGGGATGTCGGGTTCCGCGGGGAATTTTGAGATGTTGGGCGTCTTGTCTTTGTCTTCGAGAGCCTCCGCCATGAATTTGGAGTAGGTGGAGAACTGTGCGCCCAAGTCGAGATAATGAATGAAAGCGTCTTTGTCATAGCCCACGTCGACGAACGCGGCGTTAAGGCCGGGCATCAGCTTTCTCACCTTCGCCAGATAGATGTCGCCCACGGCATACGCCACGTTGCGGTTTTCTTTCTGGAGCGAGACGAGTCGGGAATCTTCGAGCAGTGCTATCGAAGTTTCCTTTTGCTGGACGTCTACTACTAATTCGCTTTTCATTACTGTGTGTGAAGTGGAGTGTGAACGGCTGCCGTCTGACATGAAGGGGGGGAAGTCGGTGACAGCCGGAAAGCTTTATGGCCTTCTGAAAATAAGCGGGCGTTATAGGGTTTGTTTCCGGGAGCGGCACCTGGCTTCTTGCAGCCGGATGGACTCAAAGACAATACCCTGTTTCATTCAGCCGACTCATCGTTTGCGGCCAATTTGAAAAAAAAGACGAAGACAAACCCTTATGTTCGTTTCCGTTAATAAAAGGATGGACGGCATAAACGTTTGTCTTGGTTAGAGAAAGCAGTGAAATAACCGGGGGCGTAGGGATGGCTCCGGAGCCGGGATTCGCGTTTGCCCGGGCTGCTGCCGCGGCTCCAAGGTGGCATGGAAACAGTTGCTTGCTTGGGTAGTGAGCATAGGGCGGCGGCAGTGAGGCATCGCTGTTGTTGCCGGCAATTTTTTTGGGAGCGCACCCATGAGTCGGGAAGCAAGACTGCGCGTCTTGTTCCCTGCTCATCGGTATCACAGCGTCAGTTTTTTGAGAATACGGGGTGGATTGTGACTTTGCAAAGTCCCGGGTTATTTGACAAACCGTTTCGGCTTTTCAAAAATGAAGCCCGATGACAGCGCATTTTCGGTCCGTAAGCCCGAAAAACCGCGGTAAAAGCGCGTCATCAAAGACGGGCTGTCAGGCCGCGATTATCCGGCGCCGTCCGTCTTACTTCTTCTTATGACGATTCTTTCTCAGTCTTTTTTTACGCTTGTGGGTTGCCATCTTGTGGCCTTTTCTTTTCTTTCCGCTGGGCATAATTAATTAAAGTTTAAAATGTTATGAGTGTTTACCGAGAGCCGGCGCGAGGCGTGGCCCGCGGCTTTTTTGTTCAGTATATTTTCGGGAAAGAGGGGTAGGGTTCGGAAAACTGCTCTTCCGGCCTTCAGGTGGACGGCGAGGACGGTTTGTCTGCGGAGTCCGGCCGGGAGAAATAGTCCGGCACGATTATTTCACCTCTTCGAGGAAGACTTTCGAGGGCTTGAAAGCGGGTATTTTGTGCTCCGGGATAATGAGAGTCGTTCCTTTTGAAATGTTGCGTGCGGTTTTCTCCTTACGGGTTTTGATAATGAAACTTCCGAAGCCGCGAAGATATACATTTTCACCTTCTGCCATGGTGTCCTTGATAATCTTCATGAAGCTTTCTACAGTAGTGAGTACGGCGGCCTTCTCGAGACCGGTGCTTCGAGAAATTTCATTAACAATATCGGCTTTTGTCATTGTCGTGAAATTTAATATTTTTAATATTTTTTGTTGTCCTATCTATGTGATTTTCAAAGCCAAAGAGGGGGCGTTTGAATTTCAGCACCGCAAATATCGTAATTTTTTTTGAATTGAGCCATATTCTTTACCGATTTTCTCGAATTTTTTGTACTTTTGCCCTAATAATTAGAGTTTTATCATGGCTGAACCAATAAAAATCGCTAAAAACGGATTGCGGTGGGTGTTTTTTGACCTCGACGATACACTGTTCGATTTCCGTGCGAACTCCGATTCTGCGTTGTTGAAATTATACAAAACAGATGAATATATTTCATGCCTATACCCCGACTATCAGCGATATGTAGATGTCTACCACACTGCCAACTCGCAGCTCTGGGAAGCGTACCATCATGCCGAGATAACGGCCGATGTCCTTCGCCGCGAACGTTTCCAGGCGCTCTTCCGCGGTGCCGGAGTGGCGCCGGACGCCGACTTGGCAGAATCATGGGACAAACGTTACCTCGACATCCTCTCTGACGAGTCGCGACTCGTGCCCGACGCCTTAGATATATTAGAACGTGCGCGCGAACATTATTTAATAGGAATCCTGAGCAACGGCTTCCGTGAAGTACAATATAAGAAGTTGCGGACCACAGGCTTGTGGCGCTATGTGCAGCGTATGGTGGTCAGCGACGAGATAGGCGTCAACAAGCCCGACGCCCGACTTTTCCGCTTTGCCGAGCAGGCGGTCGGTGCCCGCCCCGAAGAGTGCCTGATGATAGGCGACAATCCTGATGCCGACATCAAAGGGGCCATTGATGCCGGTTGGAGAGCCGTCTACTTCAACCGTGTCGGCAAGCCGGCGATAGTTGCCGGCGTCCCGGAAACCGACTCGCTTGCCGATATTGTTTTTGTGTAACCGCGGTTTCCCGACAGCCGGATTCCATCAACGTGCTTTCATGCCCCACGGCTCGTTATTTGCAAAAAGCAAAAAGAGCGGTATAAATCTTTGTTATCTCGTAGATTTATACTAATTTTGCAGTTCAAAATGAATTTGGTATCAAATGAAACTATTTCGACATATAGCACGGCGCTCCGCGCTCGTTCTCGCACTCGCCGCTTCGCTGGTTGCGCTGCAGGCAGTTGCTGTGGGACCCGGTCTTCAATCATTCAAAAAAGGGAATTTTTACGGCTTTGAAGATCAAAATGGAAATATGGTTATTCCTGCACAATTCAACAATGTCATGGAGTTTTCCCATGGTTTGGCGGCAGTCTGCGTCCAAGGGAAATGGGGATACATCGACCCGCAGGGAACGCTCGTCATACAGCCACAGTTTGACAATGCCGGCTATTTCTCCGAGGATTTGGCCAAGGTGCGTGTCAATGGTAAATATGGTTTTATCGACCGCACGGGCAAGTTCGTCATAGAGCCGATGTTCGACGATGCCAGCCAATTCTCCCGGGGCACCGCATGGGTGACAATTGGAGACGAGGAATGTTTCATAGACCGCAACGGAAACAGGTATGCCGACCGCGCCGATGCCGCCCATGGCGAATCTTCCATTGGTCAGGTGGCGCAAAACGTGCGGCAGCAACCCGCTGTGCGTAAAGTGGAAACAGTAGCCGAACAGCCGGCACCGCGTCAGGAACCGGTTCGTCAAGTGCAGGAACCCGTTGTTCCGAAGCAGGAACCGGTGCGCGAAGAGGTAAAGGCGCCCCGGGTTCCCCAACCCCAGCGTCATGCTGTTGTTCCGCAAACGCCCGTAAAAGGGGAGCCGTTGGAAAAAATGGTCGAGGTAGTGCAGATTCAACCAGATTCCACCGTGCGCAACAACGCCGCTCAACAAGACACGCCCACACCGCAGCCTGTGCAAACGGAGAAACGCACATCCGCACCTGTGCAGAATGCAGTAAACGAAACAAAACCGGTCATAGATTATAGCAAAATAAGTGACAAGGATGTTTTTCCCTTCGCTCAAAACGGGAAATATGGCTATAAGACTACAACCGGCGCGGTGCTGATACATCCGCAATTCGACAACGCCCTGTACTTTTCCGAAGGTCTCGCTCCGGTCTTTATCAACGGTAAATGGGGTTATGTCGACTTCCGTGGCAACATTATAGTTCCGGTGCAATACGACGAAGTAGGGTCCTTCTTCATGGGCGCGGCATGGGCAAAGAAAAACGGCGAGGAAACCTACCTCGACCGCAACGGCAGATCCCATGATTGCCGGGAGGCGGCTTCCGCCGCCTCCTCGCGCTGACCGACTACATTCCAGATTCACAATAAGAATGCTCAAACTGCCTCAAAGACTTGGGCATTAGCTGTTTATTTCTGTATGCGACCTTTGATTAGCCCGCATCATTCCGTCGTTTTATGGCCTTCTGTCCATGCAAATTTGGCATTCAAGAGAAGTGTAGATTCGTTTTCAGGAGGAGAAAGTAGGTTTCAGAAGGTGATGCCGTCGGTGGAGGAGAGGCGGGTGCGGACTTCTTCCAAGGCGTTGAGTTCCACCGCTATGCGCATGGAGCAGGTGTTGTCGAACTGTTGCTCCCGGACGGTGACGGCGGGATGTGATTTCACAATCTTCATGACGTCGTTCATGGCCACGTAGGGGAAGGTGAATGCAAGTTCTTCCTTGCGTTGGTGCAACACTTTTCCTCCGTCTTCGAGCGCTTCGCGCGCTGCCGTGCGGTAGGCAACCGTCAGTCCCGAAGTGCCGAGTTTTATTCCCCCGAAATAGCGCACCACCATCACCAGGACGTTGGTTAGATCCAGCGAGTTTATCTGTCCCAGAATCGGTTTTCCGGCTGTCCCCGACGGCTCGCCGTTATCGTTGAGTTGCCATAGTTCGCGTTCCTCCCCGATAGTATAAGCCCAGCATAGGTGCCGCGCGTCGTGGTAGCGGTTGCGGTAATCCCTGATGACGGCTTTCGCCTCCTCGGGGTCCGTCACGGTGACGGCGAAACCAAGGAAGCGGCTCATTTTTTCGGTGACTTTGCTTTGTCCCTCGTGCTCAAGGGTGAAGTAGGAGTTAGCCATGTGCAAGTTTTACGGGGATGCCGCCGACTCGTAAGCGCGGCTGCATCCCCTTGTGTTTCTGATGATTAACCGAAATAGTTTTCTATCTCGTTGCAGTTTCTGAAGGCGAGCATACCGCCGGCCACGTGTTCGGCGGGAGTGCGGCCCAGTGTCTGGCTCACGATTTCGAGGGCCCAGTTCAGGGCGTTGGCGGGACCGTTGCCGAGCACGAACTTATCGTCACACACCACAGGGGCGTCGGTGAATTTGGCGCCGGTGAGGAGATGTTCGAAGCCGGGATAGCAGGTGGCGGAGCGCCCTTTGAGCAGGCCGAGCTGTCCGAGCACCACGGCGGGAGCGGCGCAGATGGCGGCTATACGGCCGTCGGCCGAGTTCATTTGGTTCTTAAGCAGCCCGGCCAGCGGTGCGAACTCATAGAGATTGGTGGCGCCGGGCATTCCTCCGGGAAGTATCAGCCAGGCGGGATTCTTGAAAAGTGTAGGGTCAAAAATGAGGTCGGCGTTTACGGAAACTTCCTGGGCCGACTTTACGACACGGCTTGAGGTGATGGAAACGGTTTTGACATCGAGCCCGGCACGGCGCATCACATCGACGGGCGTCATGGCCTCGATAAGCTCGAAGCCTTCTGCAAGGAATACAAAGGACTGTTTCATAGATTCTGAACTTTTGAATAACAAATAAGATTGAAGGTGGCGAAGCGTGACAACGTAGGCCGGAGAGTGAGTGTGTGCGGTCTCATATTTCCCACCGTTCAAGAAAATCTGCGCTAATTTACAAATTAATTTTGAAAAAAGCACTATCTTTGCAGTAAAATTTATCTGAAAAATGAAGAAAAGTTGTCTTTTTCCGCTTTTTGCAGTGGTGCTGACGCTCTTGGGGGGCTGTCGCAGCGATTATCAAAACGAAAGCGGGATGATTTGGAACACAATGTATAACGTCTCCTACGATGGCCCGGCGACGCTCCGCGACTCCCTGATGCCGCAGTTCAACCGTGTGGCGGCGAGCGTTTCGGCATTCGACAGCACCTCGCTCGTCAGCCGCATCAACCGCAACGAGACGGCACGCACCGACTCGGTGTTCCGCCGCGTCTACCGTATGTCGCTGCTCGTCAACGGGCGCAGCGGAGGCGCTTTCGACCCCACCGTCTCGCCGCTTGTCACCGCATGGGGGTTCGGGAAAGGTCACAAGGCTACGGCCGACACGACCCGCATTGACGAACTCCTGAAATATGTTGGCATAGGCAAGACGCGTCTCCACGGCAACCTGCTGCTGAAAAACGACCCGCGCCTGGAGTTCAACTTCTCGGCCATCGCCAAGGGTTACGGTTGCGACGCGGTGGGGGAAATGTTCCTTCGCAACGGCGTCCGGAATTTCCTCATAGAAATAGGTGGTGAGATTCTGGCGCACGGAGAGTCGCCGCGCGGTGGCAAATGGCGTGTATCGGTCGATGCGCCGATACGTTCCGAAGGTGTCGTGCATCTGTCGCAATGCGTGTTTGAAATCGGCGACGAAGGGGTAGCGACCTCGGGCAACTACCGCAACTACCACGAAAAGAAGGGACAGGTTTACGGCCATACCATCGACCCGGTGACCGGCCGTCCTCTGCAGACCGATGTGCTTTCGGCCACCGTAATCGCCTCGACAGCGATGGAAGCCGACGCTTACGCCACGGCGGCCATGGCGCTCGGTAGCGCTCGCGCTCAGCAGATGGCGCAGAAATATGGTCTTGCAATGATGCTCATTATGCCCGGTAACAAGATCTGGATGTCACCAGGTTTCAAAAAATATGTTGTAGAAGATTGAAACGGTTATGGCAACGGTAATATTGATAGTGACGATGTTGCTCATCGGGGCAATGGTCGTCGGTTTTATAATAGTGTACGGGCGTAACATCTCCAGTCGTCAGGGAGGCACCGATGCGGCCAACGCGCAGATGCGCGAGTATATAGCCGGCTTGAACGAAAGCAATCAGCGGGCCATAGCCTCGATGCAGGAGAATCACCGTCGCGAATTGCAGGAACTCAGGCAGCATTGGGAAGAGCGTGTCAAAGTCATAGAACGCGAGTCGCAGATAAGGCTCGGCGAAATGTCGCGCCAGGCCACCCTGCAGGGCATCGAGAATCTGAAAAACACCAACTCCGAGCAGATGGAGCAGGTACTCGCCCCGTTGCGCGAACGGCTCGAAACCCTTTCGGCCCTTGTGCAGCGTGCGCAGGTGGATTCCGAAGCGTCGTCGCGCACACTGACTTCGCGCATTGAGCAACTTTCGCAGATGAACGACCTCCTGGGGCGCGAAGCTAAAAACCTCACCGAGGCATTGCGCGGCAACAGCAAGGTGCAGGGCGACTGGGGCGAATTGCGTCTCGAAACCCTGCTCCAGGAAGCCGGATTGCAGCGTGATGTAAATTACCGTGCGCAAGTTACTAAAGATGCCGACGGGAAGGTGCTCCGCGGCGAAGGGGGCGAACTACAGCGCCCGGACTTCATAATCGACCTTCCCGACGACCGGCATGTGATAGTAGACTCCAAAGTGTCGCTGAAAGATTACGTGGACTATTGCGCTGCCGAAGATGCTGAGCAACGCAAGGCCGCCGGGATGCGCCACGTGGCCTCCGTGCGCCGCCACGTGGATGAGCTGAAAAATAAGAAATACCAGAAAAGCGTGCGCAACGCCCTTGAACATGTGCTCATGTTCATCCCCAATGAAGGGGCGTTCGTCGCCGCCGTCACGCTCGACTCCGACCTGTGGCAATACGCCTTCCGCGGCGGCGTGGTGATAGTCTCCGCCGCGCATTTGCTCTCCACCTTGCAGCTCATAGGCCAGCTGTGGCGCGAAGACCGGCAGAACCGGAACGCCGCCGAGATAGCACGCGTTGCCGGCCTGATGCACGACTCGGTGAAAACCTTCGCCACACGCTTCGACCGCGTAGGCACGCAGCTCGCCACCACGGTAAAAGTCTACGAAGAGACACGCAACATGCTCTCCGAAACCAACCAGCAGAGCCTCCTGAACCGCGCCGCCCGCCTGAAGGACCTCGGTGCCAAAACCACCAGATAACCCGTCTTACCCATCTTATCATTTTTTTGCGTAAAGAGCATTCCGGTAACAGAATCTGACACTGGGAAGTTCCTGTACGTGCGCCCTTAGGGCTGGAATTCTCGAAATCTCCGGTCCTTAATGTGACGTTTCGCTTTGGGATGTACCGTTTTAACATTTTGTTTTATGATGGCTTATTACGGCTTATTTCTTGATGTGTCTGCTTTTGAGAGTGGATGAATTGTGTTAAAAATTATGGGACATTGCCAAACTTCCGTGGAAAAGCTAAACGGATGAGTAATAAAAC